>Ga0172372_10000312_pt1 | contig 76496 bp, 79 predicted proteins | sample LakKiv5m_2_FD_114544 | JGI IMG/M metagenome (GOLD analysis project Ga0172372, IMG submission 114544) | Freshwater microbial communities from Kabuno Bay, South-Kivu, Congo - kab_092012_9.5m | ecosystem: Environmental > Aquatic > Freshwater > Lake | place: Democratic Republic of the Congo...
AACGTCAACTATTATAACCAATACGGTTGGTAGTAGAAACAATGCATTTGGTGGAAGTTCATTAAGAAACAATACAACCGACAACAATAATGCTTTTGGTTATTTGGCATTGGCTAGTAATACGACTGGCAATGGAAATAGCGCGTTTGGTCATCAATCTTTATCAAGTAATACTACAGGTAATAGAAACAGTGCATTTGGATATATTGCACTAAACTTTAATGTAAGTGGTATACAAAATTGTGCATTTGGTAATAGAGCATTAAGAAGTAGTGTTGGTGGTACCGCGAACAATGCATTTGGGTATTCTGCTTTGGCTAATAATATCACGGGCAACAGAAACAATGCTTTTGGTTTATTTGCATTGGTAAATTCTATTTCGGGCATAAATAATAATGCATTTGGCCATTATGCACTTTTAAGTAATATCACAAATAATAATAATGCATTTGGTTATTTCTCATTAAGAAACAATACAGTTGGTATTAGAAATACTGCATTTGGTCATCAAAGTTTACGTGCTAATACTATAAGTAGCAGTAATAGTGCATTTGGTTATCAATCGCTGGTAACCAACACTGGAAGAAATAACAGTGCTTTTGGTGATAGAACATTGACTGCAAATACCAGTGGTCGATTTAATTCAGCATTTGGATACAGAACATTGACTGCAAATACATTTGGTATATACAATACAGCATTTGGTGCCAACGCGTTGTTAGCTAATACTACAGGCGACAGTAATACTGCGATTGGATTAAATACGATGTTGAGTAATACAACAGGTATAAGAAATGTAGCCGTTGGAATGCAATCATTGGGTACATTAGTTACAAATAATGGTAATTGTGCATTTGGGTATCGTAGTTTAATAGCATGTTGGGTAGCCAAGCCTCTGCAATTGGAAATAAAACTCTGTATAATAATTCTACAAGTCCAAACTGTGCGTTTAGTGCATTTTCATTATTTGCCAACACTACAGGTGCTGGAAATTGTTCATTTGGATATAGATCACTTCAATCAAATACCACTGGCAATGGCAACAGTGCGTTTGGCCATAGAGCATTGCACAGCAATACCACTGGATTTGCAAATACAGCATTTGGAAGTGGTAGTTTAAGTAGTGTTACTACAGGAAATTCTCTTACTGCACTTGGTTCTAATGCGGGTAGAACATTAACCACTGGTACAAATACTACGGCAATAGGTGCTAATGCACAGGCTAGTGGTACAGGTGCTACAAACGAATTTACATTGGGCAATAACGTTAGCACATTAAGATGTCACGTTAATACAATAACTTTAATATCTGATGGTCGTGACAAAACTGATATAAAAGATTTGAATTTAGGATTAAATATAATAGATCAGGTGCGACCTGTAACATTTAGATGGGATAAACGTGAATGGTATGAAAATGGCATCAAGGATGGTAGCAGAGCTGATACAAACATCAAGGTTGGATTTATAGCTCAGGAATTATTGCAAATGATGCAGAATAATACATGTGAATACCTGGAACTTGTATATAACATTAATCCAGAAAAACTAGAAGCTACTCCATTAAATTTGTTTGTGCCTCTTGTAAAGGCAGTACAGGAATTACATGCTAAAGTCAAGCTCTTAGAAAATAAAATAAATAAATAATTTGACTTTTAGCTTTATAGAAAGTATAAGTAAAAGCAAGCGCTTTGTTAAACTAAATGTATATGATTGAATATAAATTATAATTAATGCTTATATAATAAGCGCATAAAGCACATGTACTTTTTTTAAAAACAACAGTGAATTTATCTATTTATATGTTATGACTGATACGGTATACAAAATATATTTGGATATGGATGGTGTAATATGTGATTGGGAATCACAATTCAAGAAGTATAGTGGTGGTATACCTGTTTCACAGTATGAAAACCATTATGGCAAAACTAATAGATATTATTTTGTGCGTAAAAGTAGTCCTGATTTTTATTCTACCATGCCTTATATGCCGGATGCGGAGGTATTGCTGAATTATATTAATAAATTTCCAGTTGAAATACTAAGTCATGCCACTGATGAATATGCTTCTGAAGGTAAACTAGCTTGGTTGCAAAATAATAAAATAAACTACAATCCCATATTGGTGAACAATTCCAGCGATAAAGCTAATTTTGCAATGCCAAATACAATATTGATTGATGATAAGCCTGAAAATATAAAGTCATTTATAGATGCTGGCGGTATAGGCATTTTACATAAATCCGCAAATGAAACAATTGCGCAATTACAAAATCTTCAGAAATCATATATCAAGGAAGAATTATACAGATTATATAATAGCGTTTTAAATCCAAATATTTGGAATTCAGACGATTCTATAAAAGATGATGTGTCAGCCGCATTGATTTCCATAGCTAAATCCTTTTATAAGGATACGAAATTAAAATCTCCTATAGAGGATATATACTTAATAGGAAGCGCAGCTGCTTATAATTGGACACCTACCAGCGATTTGGATTTACATATAGTTGTAGATTTTAATAAAATAAATAAAGACAAAGAACTGGTTACTGCATATGCAAATTTATTAAAAACCAAGTGGAACAATGATCATGATGTTATAGTAGCAAATCATCCAGTTGAAGTTTATTTACAAGATATTAATCATAAAAGCAATAGTTTAGGAATATATAGTTTAAAAAATAAAACATGGATTAAAAAACCTGAGTATAAAGTTCCTAACATTGACAAAGAAACTATTAAAAAGAAATATAAAGAATTGTCGATGATTCTTGATAAAAGCATTAAAAATTCCGACGGTAAAAAACTTAAAAAATTAATTAAAAAACTATATGATTACAGACAGTCCGGCTTAGATAAAAATGGCGAATTCAGTACTGAAAATATTGTGTTTAAACTTTTAAGAAACACCGGTCATATAGATAAATTAAAAACAGCAGTTAATATCATAACCGATAAAGATTTAAGCAAATTATAAAAAACTTAATATAGATTTTATTTTTTGATATATTTATATCTAGAAACATCATAAGGTAAAAATATGGCAGAACTACTGAATCCAAACGAAATTTTTAGTACGAATTTTGAACCCAAAACCAAAAATAGGTTCATACTTTACGTTGACGGTATTCCGTCGTTTATCATTAAAAAAACTGACCGTCCAAAATTACAACAAAGCGCTAAAGAACTTGACCACATCAACATCAGAACCTTCTACAAAGGTAAAAGTATTTGGCAACCGATCTCTATGGAATTGTACGATCCAATAGTTCCAAGTGGCGCACAAGCAGTTATGGAGTGGGTGAGACTACACCACGAAAGCGTAACTGGTCGTGATGGTTATCAAGATTTCTACAAAAAAGATCTTACTATAAATGTACTCGGACCTGTAGGTGATAAAATAGAAGAATGGAGTTTGCGTGGATGTTTCATCACTGATGCAAGTTTTGGTGATATGGATTGGAGCGACGATGGCGCACCGGTTACGATTAGTCTTACCGTGCAAATGGACTATTGTGTGCTTCAATATTAACATTACATTCTGATTATAGTATTCTGAATACACTATAATCAAAATTAAAAGTTCTCGACATCTCTCACTAAAAATAGTGGGAGATTTTTTATATTGACATAATATATATCTTGCACAATACTTATTCATGTAACTGTTACATCATGAACAAAGATGAAATATTAAATATTATAAACAACCACTGTGATTGTTATACTCAAATTATAAAGTCCAAACATCGTAATTTTTACGATGAAGTGTGCAACCGATATAGTGGAGATAAGTTTGGTGAAAAGTTGTACCGCTATTTATATAACGACGACGATAAGCTTGGATTGTGTAAAAATTGTGGGGAACGTACAAAATTCAAAAGTGTTATAATTGGATATACAACATATTGTTGTAAGCGGTGTAGCAACGAACACAATAGAAGCAAAATAATTGAATCTAGAAAATTAAGCACTACAAATAATAAACACAAATATTTTGCAATTAAAAATTGTGTCAACTGCAATAAACAATTTGAATCGTATAAATTTAGAAATCAGAGATATTGCAGTGTAGAATGTAGTGCTGTGTCAACGGGTGGTGATATAAACAGAATAGCTAAAATAAAGAATACAAAATTTAAAAAATATGGAGATTCAAATTACGTTAACGTTAATAAAGCTAGAAAAACATGTTTAAGTCGATATGGTGTGGATAATATATTTAAATTTCGTGAGATAAAAAATTTAATCAAAGAGATTAATTTGCAAAAATATGGGGTCGAACACACATTTCAATCCGATGAAATAAAAGACAAAATAAAACAAACCAATTTATTTAAATACGGCGTTAATAATCCAAGTAAATCATATGAAGTAAAAGATAAAATAAAGAAGACTGTCAATGACAAATATGGTGTTGATAATATTTTTAAACATAAAGAGACGATGGAGAAGGTGTATGCTGAAAATATTAAAAAATATGGAAAAAAGATACCTGTAAATGCGGATGAATTGAAGTCTTTAATGATCAAAAGGTTGAGAGAAACTTTATATGGAGTTGTGGTGGAAAGGTTAAACATCAAGAGTGAGTGCGTGCCGTTATTTAATATTGATGAATATATCAACACGGACAAACAAAACAAATATAAATTTCAGTGTAAGAAGTGTAATGACATATTTTTGGATCATATTGACGGCGGACATTTACCTAGATGTTTAAAATGTAATCCGTACATTGCTGGATTTAGTTTACACGAAAAAGAAATTGTTGACTATATTAAATCTATAATTAACGATGATGTTATTGAAAACAACAGAGAAGTATTGAATGGACTGGAATTGGATGTATATATACCCTCTAAAAATATTGCGATTGAATATGATGGATTATATTGGCATGGCGAAAAAGGCGGTGGTAAAAACAAACAATATCATCTAAACAAAACAGAATTATGTAAATTGAAAAATATACAATTAATTCATATATTTGAAAATGAATGGACACATAACCGTGATGTCGTTAAATCAAAACTAAAACACATATTAAGTCAGAACTGTGAAACGCCTATATATGCTAGAAATTGTGAAATACGTGAATCGACGGATGTTGATGAATTTTTAAAACAAAATCATATACAAGGAAATTGTCCATCTCAAGTTAAATTAGGCGCCTATAATAACAACAATTTGGTGGCGGTCATGACATTTGGTAAAAGAAGAGTTGCACTTGGAACTAAATCTACTAATGCAAGTGAATACGAATTGTTACGATTCGCAACGTCACATCGTGTAACAGGCATTGCTAGTAAATTATTACAATGTTTTATAAAAAAATATCATCCGACAAAGATTGTTACTTATGCTGACAGAAGATATAGTGTGGGGAATTTATATAAAAAAATTGGGTTTGTTGAAGTAGGTGTAACACAGCCAAATTATTGGTATTTTATTGACGGTGGAAACAGATTATGGCACAGATACAACTTCAGAAAGGATCAATTATCAAAAAAGATTGCTAGATTTGATGATAAGCTAACTGAGTGGGAAAACATGAAAAACAATGGATATGATAGAATATGGGATTGTGGAAATATAAAATACGAATGGAATAAGTAAACTGACGTATATTTATTAACATATGCAATTAGGCAAAAAAATATTTGTAATTTTCGCAGGAAGATTTCATCCATTTCACAAAGGGCACAAGGGTGTATTTGATTATTTAAGTACAAAATACAGCGGTAATGATGTATATATTACAACAACTGATAAAGTTGAATTACCTAAAAGTCCGTTTACGTTTGATGAAAAGCGTAAAATGATGATGTTAACTGGTGTTCCATTGAACAAAATAATTCAAGTTCGTCAAAATTACAACTTATCGGATATACAGAGTAAAATTCCGATTGATATTAACCGTGATAGTATCATATTTGCTGTAAGTGAAAAAGATATGGCTGAAGATCCAAGATTCAGCAAATTCACTAAAAAGGATGGATCGCCATCTTATTTACAGCCAATTCCTAAGAATTTAACCAAGTTGCAACCAGCTATAACTCACGGATATATTGACACTGTACCAACAACAGATTTTACAGTGTTGGGTATGCCGGCTAGAAGTGCAAGTCAGTTGAGATCACAATATGCGACTTTAAATAACCAGCAAAGAAAGTTATTTATCGGAGATTTGTTTGGAAAGTATGATGATGATGTATATAACATAATGAACAACAAGTTATTGTCTGGTGGTTCTGGTGGTCAACTTACTGAAATGCAAAAGAAAGCATTAAAGAAATTGATTGTGAAGGTAATCAGAGAGGATCAGTCGAGAGTGGATGCGGCTCGTAGAAATGCAAATTTAGCATTTAAAAAGCAACGAGAAGAAGAGTTAAGATTTTCTAGGGAAAAGTTATCAAATGCGGAGGATAGACTAAAAAGTGCGACTGATGATGAACGAAACAATGCTGAAAAAGAAGTAGAAAATGCTAAAAATGATGTAAGAAGTAAAGAGGAATTATATAAAGCTGCTACGTTGCAAGCAAAAACTTAATATAATTAATTAAAATTTTGATTTACATCTATATATTGTTATAAAGTTATGAACGACGAAATTATAATCACTAAGTCAACAACACAAAAACAAAAAACAACATTTGCTACGGAGATTATTGATCTACCAAGTCAAGGCAAATACTATTCAACTGACAATCCCCTATCAAAAGGTCATGTTGAGATGAAACACATGACTGCTAAAGAGGAAGATATTTTAACCAGTCCAAATCTTTTAAAAAAAGGATTAGCTATTGAAAAATTGCTTGAATCACTTATTGTTGATAAAAATGTTGATGTTAACAAATTGTTGAGCGGTGATAAAAATTCGTTGATTTTTGCTTGTAGACGATTGGCATATGGTGATAACTACGGTCCTGTAGAAGTTACCTGTACAAAATGTTCAACAAAGTCGCAGGTAAACATAGATTTAGGAAATTTAACTAATAAAGAAATAGATCCCAGTATATCTTCTACTCCAAACGGAGAATTTGAATATACACTACCAATTAACAAATCTGTAGTTACGTTTAGATTATTAACATCCGGCGATGAAAAGATGATTGAAAAAGAAATTCAATCTATGTCTAAAATCAAAAAAGATGTTTCTAGTGAAATTACCAGTAGATTAAAAAATATGGTAACGAGTGTAAACGGTGAAACTGATAAAGCTAAGGTTAAAGAATTTATTGATAATATGTTGTCTAGAGATGCCTTTTCTTTGAGACAATATATCAAGTCTGTAACTCCTGACATTGACAGTACATTTAATTTTTCTTGTGAATCGTGTGGAAACGAGGAAAGGATCGGTGTGCCAGTAACGGCACAGTTTTTTTGGCCTGACAGCGGAGTATAAGTTAAACATTCAAGAAGTAATATTTGATTTGTGTTATTATGGTGGAGGAGGATTTACACCTGATGTTGTATATTCACTGCCTGTATACCTAAGAAATTTCTATTATAGAAAATTGGTTGAGGCTAAAACAAAAGAAAACGACGATGTACGAAAGTCTCAAAAATCAAATAAGTCTAACAAAATAGATAGACCTAATATAAGATAAACAGATATTTATAATTATAACAATATTATAATTATATATGGCTGATAGTAAACTCACACCTCAAGATCTTGAATCGTTAAGTGAATTTTTACGATTACAAGAAAAGTTAAGAGCTGAAACAAAAGAATATTCTGAGTCTTGGTCAGATGTGCAACGTAAAATTGTAGCTAGCATAAATCCTGTCACCAATTTGCAAAAAAAGATAAACAAATTAAGTGAAGAAAGAATAAAAATTGAAGGAAAATTGAAAGATTTAGAACAGTATAAAACGATTATACACGACGACGTTTATAAAGAGATACAGAAATCTTATATACAAGAGTTAAAAAATAACACCCAAAAACAAAAATCTTTAGAGAAACAAAACTCAATGCATCTATTGATATATGATACCGTTAAAAAAATGGTAGAATTGTATAATCAATATGATAAACTGTTATCAGATAACGCTAAACTACAAGGTACTAATAAAGATGAAATAGATGCACAGTATAGTGCTATACAAAAAATAAATAAATCAACTGATGTAAACAGACTTTCTAATCAAGAAATATTAGCAACTATAACCGAAATAAGAAAAGAATATTCTGCTATTGCCGGAGAAGCTCTCGTAAAAATTGCAGATGGATCCGCGGCAATTGCGAGATCAACTGGATTGAGTGTTACAGAATCTTCTAAATTCTTTCAAACTATGGCTGAAATTGCTGGCGCCAGTTTACAGTCTCAAAAGAACATGGAAGGTGTTGCTAATCTTGCTGCAAAAGCCGCTGGAGTACCGCTTGGAGTTGTAATAAAAGATGTAGCAAATGCGAGTGCTAATGTTAGATTGATTTTTAAAGGAAACACCACTGAATTAATAAAACAAGCAGCTGAGTTAAGAAAAATTGGAAGTAGTTTGGATTCAGCTGCAAAATCAGCAGAATCATTATTGAATTTTGAATCTTCGGTTGGTGCTGAGTTAAAAGCAAGTGCTTTACTTGGTAAAAATGTAAATTTCAATGAATCTCGTAGATTGTTTTTCGCCGGTAAAACAGCAGAAGCTGAAAAAGCTTTACAAACTGAATTGCGAAAAGTAGGCGACTTAGATAAACTAAAATATTTCCAAAAGAAAGCATTGGCTGAACTCACCGGTAAGGATTTTAGTGAGTTGCAAAAAATGGAAACAACCCGAAAGAGTTTGCTTGAAGCTGAACAAGAATTTCCAGAATTAGCACAACAAAGAAGAGATGCTGAGGCTGAATTTGCAAAATATCAAAAAAGTGCAAGTGAAAAAAGAAAAGAAGAATTAGCAACATTGTTGAAAAAACAAGTTGCTGAAACTCAATCTAAACAATTAGAAGAAGCCCGTGCAGAAGCATTAAATAATATTGGTAAGATATTAAAACCTGTGGGAGATATAATAACAAAAATACAATTATTGATATTAAGATTTATAGGCGGTATAACGAATTTTAGTGATAATTGGGGAAAAATAACGGTTGCGGTCGTCGCCGGTGCTATATCAATATACGGTGCATTTAAACTATTAAAATCTGGATTAACCGGATTATTAGAATTTGCTGCTAAAGGATTAGATAAGTTAGGAGAATCTCTTGGTTCAGGTATAGGAAAAGGATTAAAACAATTAGGTGGTGGTATAAGATCCATGGCAAATTCATTAGACAAGGTTAAACCTGCTCAAATAGTAAAAATGGCAGTAATACTTGGTATAATAACATTGGCGGTGTTTGGTCTAGCTAAAGCCTTTAGTATGTTAAAAGATGTTAGTGGCGAACAAATGATGGCATTTACAGCTTCGTTGGTTATATTAGGAGCTACATTATTAATATTTGGAGCCGCTCTAATATTTCCTCCACTTCAACTTGGTTTCATCTTATTTGCTGCTGGAATGTTAGCAATTGGTTTGGCTGCTATGGAATTTGGGTTCGCTATGAAAATGGCGGGGCCAGCTGTAGAATCTATAGGCGAAACATTAACGTCGTTAGCTGACACAATAGGTGGAGTAATTGTAAAAGCATTTGACACGATGTTGTCGGTCTTTACGGCACTACCAGAGGTCATTGCTAGTGTAGCAGTTGGATTGGTTACAATTGCAAATATTGGATTTTTTAAATTGTCCAGAGCCGCGGCCGGTATAGCTGCATTATCACTTTCTATCAAATCGTTAGGTGAAAATCTGGTGAATTTACAAGTAGATAGATTTGCTGGTTTAGTATCGCAAGTAATGATGTTAAGTGAATCTGCTGAAGGTCTGGCATTTGCGGTAAATTCGTTAAAAGAACTATCTGGAATAGAGTTGCCTAAATTAGACATGGATCTCAATGGATCTGAAAATTTACTTAAAATGTCAGAGTTAAAAGAAAAGCAAACAAATGAGTTGAAAACAGGAATGGATGAAGTGGTCAAAAAACTAGATACACTCACATCATTAATGGCTAACGGTGGTATTGCTGTAAATATTGATGGTCAATTGGTATCAAGACAACTAGCAACGACGAGATATCGATCTGGAGGATTTGCGCAAGCAACATCTTGATTTTAATACTATTTATAATTAATGGCAAATAGTAATACATACATTGAAGGATTAAATCCCGGAGGATCGCAACTTACCACTTTGTCTGATATACAAGGAAGTGGTCTTAAATTGCCAACTCCTACTTCTGATTTTATTGATATTAGATCCCCAGGCAAAATAGAACGATTGTTTTCTACTTCTGGTAATTCAAACACTTTATATACAACAAATAAACCGCAGGATTCATATTTAAAAGGTCCAATATCAACAGGTACAGTCTTCAGAAGTATAGATCAGGGCCAACGCAACAAAATTAATTCATCATTTGAAGCTTCAAGACGTGATGGAGATCGTGTAACCAGATTTTTAAAAAGTTCCGCTGGTACTAAATTCATATTAAAACAAATTGTATTGCAAGGATTTCAACCTCACGACGAAACTAAAGTATATAATCCTGCGTCACCAATTATATCCGCTCTTAGATTAGCTTCATTTGGATTGGTGGATAGACCAACTAGACATTTAGATACAAGCAACATCGTGGGTGGTTTATTAGGCGGCACTGGATTAGGTAGTGTTGTGAGAACTGTAGGTGGCTTATTTGGTGGCGGTAACCCCCCAGTACCATCTCCTCCAAGAAGTAGCGTAGCTAGTGAAGCTAGCAGAGGACTTGGTATATCAACATTTACATCATTTTTGGGTGGTGGTGATAGATCCGATAAAGTAGTGTCACCACTGGCACGACCTGATGTACGTGATTTATTAAGAGGCCAAACAGCTACAAATGCTTACAATGCTCCTAGATATAGCAAATTGGTAAGTGGTGGCGGTGGATCGTTTTTTGGAAAATTATTAAGCGGTGCTGGTAGATTTATTCAAAACAATACCGTAGTAGGTGGTATAATTCCTCCAAAACAACCGTGGGCAGCAAATTATCGTGCGGATGAAGAAACTTATGATTTGTATTTAAATTCTGGTAAATTGTTCGATCCAACTCAAACAGGAATTGGCGGTGGTGGAATAATGAGCGGCGTATTAAATTCAATTGGATTTGGTAAAAAAGCAAATTATTCTCAAGCTGCTAGACAAAGATTTTACAATAAATCTAAAAATGCACCAAATTTTAATAGATCTATTGTAATTTCTAGAAGAAATAGATATGGTTCGTCGGCAATATCGACTGATGAAACTGCTTATAAATTTATAGATCAAAGTTCTCAAATAACTACCAGAAAAATTAGTGGTGGGGATGACGGTTTAAAATACACAGATCTGATAAATATTAAATATAATGGAAATTTAGAACAAAGCGATCAATTGTTAAACTATAAAACTCTAGTAGACAAACCAACAAATTTTAGTGACACATTTAGCGATGTTCAAGATCAAACAGTAAAAAACATTATATCAAATTTAGAAAAACTTGTAACAAATATAAGTGGACAAAAAAATTCTAAATACACTGTTAATGATAGTAAAGGCAATATATACCCTCAACAATTTGGTAAACTACCAAATCAAAACGTGAAAGTAACTGATGGTATTGGTTTTAATTACTTAACTAACATTAAAAATACAAATGTGCCATCTGAAGATTTAAAATACGAACGTAGGTGGATAAATAATAAAGAACAAACTATATTGGGTAAAAAAATTCAACCAACGAACGATGTAGATTATGTTAATAAGTTGGATGTTTTAAGTAACGATCAGTTCGATAATCTGTATGGAACTAAGTCTACCTACGGAGAATATGGCCCAGATATTATAAATTTTTACTTTTATGATATAGTAAATCAAAAGTATATACCGTTCAGAGCTACTGTAAAAAATATAACTGACTCAAATACTGCGGAATGGGAATCTATTGAATATCTTGGAAGACCGGATAAACAGTATTACTACAAAGGATTCACCAGAGAAGTAAGTTTTGAGTTTGTAGTGAATGCACATAGTATAAAAGAATTATTACCCATGTGGACTAGAATAAATTATTTGGTTGGATTAACACGGCCATCTAATTATACATTAGGTGCGGTTGGCGGTTTTATGATATCACCGATGGTTCAATTAACACTTGGCGATTTTTACAAAAACCACTTTATAGTAATAAAGAGTTGTAACGTTACAATACCAGAAGAAGCAAGTTGGGAAACTATACCCGAATCAGTCAGTAAAACCGAAAACTGGTATTACGGACCAAATAAATCTATCGAGTGGGAAAATTCCAAAGGTTTATACGCACAGTTTCCGAGAACAGCAAATATAAATATGCAAATGTCTGTTATCGAAAAAGACAGACCAAGAACAGGTAGAGCTATTTGGGGAGACGCTCCTGTGAAAATTGAAAATGGAAATGATGTATATGGTACTATAGAAAAAGATGGAACTGTCACTTTGAATTCAAACAATGATTTCTCTACAAATGTACGATATGATGTAGATATAGCGGCATATGTAGATGAGTTAGCTAAAAAAATTAAACCAAACGAATAAAACTCAATGAGGTATCAATTTACACCAACCGAAAAAAGATTTGATGGTAAGAATGTATATAAAACTACATATTATCCAAATATAGAAGAATCAAATGATGATTTTTATATTACGGCTAGCGAAGTCGATTATTTAGATTCTCTTGCAAAAAAATATTATGGCGACGAGTCACTGTGGTGGATAATAGCACGTGCTAATAATTTGCCCGGATATAAATTAAGTATTGATACGAATAAACAAATACGTATACCTGGCAATATACAACTTATACTACAAAACCTTAAAAATTTAAATTAAAATATGGCTGATCGGGAAATAGCAACAACTCCATTATGGTGGGAAATTCAAAATGTACCCACGCAAATGATAAGAGAGTTACGCCGCAGAAAAAACGGAACATCTTTTGGTTTTTCATATCCGAAAGATGTGACGACTATCAATTTTGATAATTCATATTCTTCATACAAAGGTCCACTTACACCATGGGTTAGAGTTTTTTCAAACAGCACAGGAAAACCCTCTAACGTATTAACTCCGCCATCTGGATATTTAATTAGAAAAAATGATCCGCTTTTTCAAGGATATGATGGATTTATTTTAAAAGGCGGTGACGGTTTTTACGATGCTTTTGGTTATGATAACAATACCGGACTCAAAGACAACAAAGACAAAAATGCTACAATTGGATATCAAGCCGATGGGAAGCCACATTATTTGAATGCGAATGTTACACAACTACAATATAGCACTACATCAGATCCAAAATTTCCACAGAATAATTCCGTACCCAGAATTTTACCACCTCCGGGAGTAACGTCTGTAAATGTAAAACAGAGTAAGGAATTTTTGACATTTGCAACTATTAAATTCAAATGTTACAGTCTTGCACAACTTGAATATTTAACGCCATTTTTCTTAAACCCAGGAATAAACTTGTTTGTTGAATTTGGGTGGAATTTGTTTAACCAAAAATCATTGGTAAATTTGAAAGAGCCAAACGATTGTTGGAAATTAATTTCAAAACCACAAACTGCACTTGATTTATCAAATTTATCAAATGGAAATTATGGGTGCGTAACCGGAATTATAACCAAATATAAATTCAGCACCAATGACGGTTTTGTTTATGATTGTGATGTTGAAATGACATCGCGACAGGGACTTTATGCTGGAATGAAAACTGATAACGTTGTTACGACTTCAATAAAATCGGAGCGAGAACAACAAGATGAAAAAGTATATTTAAATCTCAAAAATTTTTGCAAAATATATCTACCGGCTATCAACGATGTAATAAAAAATAAACAAAATTTTTATATATACATCAAGAATAATTTTGAATTGATAGCTGATAAATATAGTAAAAGTAATAAAGGAAAAGAAGATGCAAATGCAAACGCCGAGCAAATTAAGGCACCTGTGGCTAGTATTATAAACAACGACACAAACGGCAAAGACGACAACAGATTTTACGGCGGTAAATCAGAAGACAGAATATTTACAGGACGGCGAATTGATGTTTATGGAAAAGCTAAATCACCAGAGGACGCAGTAAAAGTAAATCAAGTATATGTCCCACCATCGCGTTCGCCCGTCGCCCTCGGTTACCTCGCGGGTGGAGAAATTAAGTATAAGGTAATTGAATATAAATTAAATGACAACAAAAAACAAATTTCATTTTTTGATCAACATGATTTTGATGCAAAAGATAATAATGATGAAGTTTGGCTACAATTGGATTTCGTATTTGAAATGTTTAATTTATTTATGTCAAATGGATTAGAGAGATTCAAAGTTGATATTAGTGATATTGTTATTAATGCACATCCCAATTTAATGCCATTAAATAAAGATTTATTGATTCCAAATCCGGTAAGTCCTAAAATAAATAAGGGTAGAAATAAAGGAATAAATCTTCAAGGTAAGCCAACTGGTTATTTAAAAAATGAGGCGAGTATAGTAGGAAAAAATAAATATTTAAACTTAAAAGCTGATATAGATATAAACAGTAACAAAATACAACGTGTATTAGAAAAACAAAAAAATAATGAGACTTTGACTGACGAAGACGGTTATATACTATCTTCTTTTGTAACCAAAAATAAATTCAAAACTCAGCTCTATGAAAGAGATAATATAGATACGATCATTAATTATTTATACTATGACAGTAAACAAACTGGTGAACAAACCGGTCGTAACGAATTTGGATCTGCTGCATTTCCATTTTATAAAGAAAAAACTGTTGGTAATACTAAGTATAAACCTTATTACTATGGTTATTTTAAAAATCTGTTAATAAGTAAAACTAAGTTGATAGAAATTGTTACACAATCAAAAACTAATAATTATAAAGACGTAATAAAAAGTTTATTGAATTTTATAAACAACTCGGTAGATGATTTTTGGAAATTAGATATAGTGGAAAGAACTGATGGCCAAGGTTTATCAATTGTAGATAAAAATGGAGTGGGTAAGTTGAATGAAATATATATGTTTGATATTGCTAGCACCAACAATGTTATACGATCTATAAATTTTGATGTTAATACCAGCAATGAACAAGCTATAAATGTTTTGTTTGGAGGACCTGTTGATAAAAATACAACACAACAACTTAAAGATGATATTAAAAATACAAATACGACATCTCAATATGAGTCAGTTTATTCCAGGTTAACGAACGAGCCTTTATTGAAATTCGTAGATCGTATGGATAAATTTGAACTGCAAAACTTTTTGGCAAATCAAAGTGCATCAATAAATACGACAGTTGCGCCTGGTACTCCTGACGGATTAGTAGATGAAAACAATGATATAGCACATTTGCAAACATATGGACCTAACCAAGACGTGTTAACAATGCAGGTTAAATTTATTGATGAAAAACCATCAACACCCAATACAAATACGCCATTCCTCCAATCCATAGTGGATCAAGTATATCTGTATATTAAAAATATACAAGATGCCGAAGACAATTTAAATATAAAATTTTTGAACTGGCCAGAATCGATGAAAGGAATGTTGCGTGCAATATTGACAGATGGTGATATAGATAATAACGTTAAATACAGTGGTGTGGCTGACAATTTTCAACTTACAATAGTATTTGACGGGTTGTTTGGATTTAGAAATTTACAATGTTTTGCAATTTCCAATTTACCAAAGCCATATGTTCCTGGAAATGTAATATTTCAAATATTGGAAGCTGAACATAACATTGAATCTGGTAAATGGACAACAACGGTTACAGCGTTGGTGAGATCTGTTGGTGGCAATAATTATGATTATATAACTGTATGATAAACGACACTCCATCTTCATTAAGAAATATTATATCTGGATTTAACTATTATACTCCATCTGTATATAAACCACATCCAGTCAAAAAAGATTATGACTTTGGGTATATAGACAGATACTTTGTTGCTAAAATAAATCAATCTGAATTAATGATGGAAACTAGTATTAGAGATTACAATTCAACGGATGCAAGCTTGTATAAAAAAGCTACAATAAAGTGGAAAATATCTGGACCGGAATTCAATTTATATAAAGATAGAATATTACAAACAGTTGGTGTTGTGGAATATAATAATAGAAGAATATCAGATGTTATTAAAATTTTTCCCGGTGCAAGTGTTATATTAAATAATCCAAAACAATATTGGCGTGGCTTTTAATTGACAATTAACGTACACGGTGATAGTTTAATAGAGTGATATTAAGTGATAAAATATATTTAAAGTTTATAACAAAAAATAAAAATAAACACGCAAAGTGTGATGATATTATCGCTGCATTTATTTATAATTTTGAAGATAAATCCAAGTATTACATAAATTTTAGCCACACTGATGTTGTGACTGATATGTCTTTTAATGAATTTAAAGACATGTTGAATAATTTGAACAATGTTTGTGTTTATGTAAATAACAAAAAGCGATATAGATATTGGTTAAGCTGTAATTTAATAGATATTAATTTATTTGAGTTTATCAAAAATAATTCACTGATTGAGTGGTGTGATGATGTAACTGAAAATTATATGTCTATATCATTTGGTAATGTTAATGATTATAATTTGATAATTCCATATGTAATACATCAACGAATTTTTGATACAGAAGTAAAACAAATTGAAAGTTTACACAAAGAAAAAACGGATACATATTGTTTTAAGTTCTTTAATAACATTGTAACCGATGCGCTATTTGAGGTAGAAAAAAATGGTATAGCGATTGATAAAAATATATTTTGCAAATATTTTACTGCTAAAACATCCGACAACTATGTTTATACTGATTATCATATTTATAATCCAACTGGCAGACCGAGTAATTGTTTTGATGGAATAAATTATGCAGCTCTAAAAAAAGATGATGGTTCACGATCAAGTTTTATTTCTAGATATGATGGTGGATATTTGTTGATGGTTGACTTTACTGGGTTTCATCCATATATTGTTTCAAATTTAATAGGTTATAAGGTACCTGAAAATGAAACAATATACGAACATCTGGCAAAGATGTATTATGAAATTGAAAATGTGACTGTTGATATTATTACCAAAAGTAAAAAGTTAACTATGGTAAATTTATATGGTCAAATCAAAGAACAATATCTGAACATTGAGTTTTTTCGAAAAACTGAAGAACTCAAAGAAAAGTACTGGGTTTCTTTTTTGGAAAAGGGATATGTTACAACTCCAATTTATAAACGTAAAATAACCAATAAGCATGTATCGGATGCTAATAAAAACAAATTATTTGCATATGTTATACAAGCTGCGGAAACTGAATATGGAATGGATAGATTAAATGCTTGTATTAAATATTCATATAATAAACAAATTGTACCGATATTATATAACTATGATGCTATATTATTTGACGTTGGTAATGTAAAAGATGAAGAAATTGCCGACTTGGTAAACATAATTAAAAATAAAAAATTTAAGGTAAAAGTTTATAAAGGTAATAATTACAACGATTTAATTCAGATGTAAATATATTTATATATAAATTACATTTGAATGAACTTTAAATCTGTATTAAATGATGTATGTTGTGACTCTAGAATCAAGAGCGGAATTTTAGATCTCAAAAACCCAGATCACGTATTTGTTTTGCAAGAATATCTGGAAAAGGTAGGCATTTCAATTGATGAAATTGTCAATAAAACTGCTTCATTATTTGAAGCGGGTAGATTTCCAGAACGACAGGCATATAACAAAGATGGTATTTTAGTAACTTTTCCTAATAAAGAGTATCGTACCCGTGCTATAAATAAAGGTACTCATTTTGCAGAAAATCCTAAAAAATCACAGAGTAACATTTTTACAACTCAACCTGTAGGTGACGCATCGAATTCACAGAATAAATCTAATGACATTCAATCTGTCGATAGTGAATTAGAAAAAAGTGCTGATACGAGTGTAGATATAGAAAGAGAGAGAACTCCGAAAGAACGTGTAATCGATGCGAATGATGTTGATTATATTTTAACAGGAGAAAGTCCATTGGTTAATTACAGTGTAGACGAAGCAAAAAGATTTGGATTTTACAATAAAGGATTAATTTGGTATGATGGCGACGGCAATTTAATCGGTGAACAGATATACGACGAGGTAAATAAAAAACCATTGATTAGGTTAAAAAAAGAAGCATCTTTGGCACAAATAACCACGAAGGCTTTAAAGAAAATTGACATTTTGGATACGGAATTTGCAGAAATTCTACAAATATTAAAAACTGGATCCGTTTCTGGTAAAGACGATACGTTCAAGACTGATATATACGAAACTTTACCATTGTTGGTATTATACAACATAGAACTGTCAAACGCTACAAGTTTAGGTGGAGATTCAATAAAAAGAGCTGTTGATTTTATATCAAGAGTGGGAAATTTAAAGTCTAAATTAGAGGCTATTACTGATCAAGTTAAACGAAAGGAAAATCTTAATATTTATGAATTGGTTGTAAACAGTTTATACGAGATCGGCGGAAAAAATGGTGTTTCTTTAAAAGATATTCTAACCAATAATCCATCTGATTTTATACATAAATCAATTGACGAGTTTTATAAAATCGCAAAAAATTACGATGAAAAGTTCAATGGTAGTGAAAAAGGAAAGAAAAACACCGCCGATATTATAATAATATATGGTGGTACTAAAAACGATGTGTATGATGCGTTGAATTCTGGAAACATAGAAGATGTTACAAATGAATCGGTTGTTAAAATTAAAAATAAAAATATTTATTTTGCATTGGTGAGTTTGAAAGCAATGTCTGGAAGAGTCGGACGTGTATTCACTCAGCTTAGAAATTATTTAGATGTTGATTTAGAAATACAACCGTCATCTGAATATCAAAAAACATTAAAAGAAACTCGCCTGATACATGAGAGTTATTTTAACACGGTTAAAAATACATTTAATAATTTTATTGATAAATACAAAGAAATATCTGATGTTGTAAAAGTAAAATATCGTGATTTGATAGATAATTTTTCTAAACTGACTGGTGGATTTATCGATAAAATACGAAACGATTTATTTACAAAATTAAATCAAGAAACCTCTGTAATAGAAAAAAATTCATTTAAAGAATTTAAAAAGTTGGAAGATTCTATAAAAAATGAGATTGGTAATTTAAATGAAAAAAGCAACACTTCGTGCGGATCGGATTCGGTTGAATTAACAACATCTCTTAGAAAAAATCTGTCGGATTATCAAAAACTATTATCTGCTACAAATACAGATTCAGTATTAATTGAAAAATTAATAACAAATTCAAAAAATCCAACGGTAACAAAATATTTTAAATTTGAGATTGACACTGCCAATCTTGATAAGATTAAAAATATAAAAAATGATATTAAATCATTATCAAAACGACTAGCAGATTCAGATATTAATTGTATTTCCAGAGAAGAATTATCTCCTGTATTGATGTATAGAAGTAATATACTAGCATTACAGTATATTGATTTAATAATGAATCGTATATTGCAGTACGTAAACTTATCGGATCCGGACAAAATTCAAAGTGAATTTTTAAAGCTAGCATCTGTTTTATCTACAGAGGCTATATTTGGAGGAAATGTAAGTTTGCCACTAATAAAATATACAGGCAATAAACTTGAAAGATTGGGTTATAAAAATCAATACAAAATTAAAGTTCCCGATAAAATACCAGATTTAAAACTTGGAAAACTATCAGTCAAACTAGAACCTGATTTAAATGCTTATATGATTATAAATCTTTATTTATTTTATGGCATTGAAACAAACGACGATGAAGTTACTCCTACATATGTTTTATACGAAATGAGAACTGAGAGTGGTAGTAGTTTTACATTTAAAGTTGAGGGAAATAAATTCGTAAATAAAATTTAATATGATAGCTCAAAAACAATTACTATGTACATTTGCTAATAATTTAAATTATCAAACGTTGATAACTGAAATAACAAATCAATACAATTTAACCGACCATAAGATTTTTATATTTGTAAATGAAAAAAATTTAAGAGAATTGTTTTTGACATTTAACGTAATTAAAAACGATCATATCAAAAAGTATAAAGGTACTATAAGTATTCATCGTAAAAAACAAACAAATACGCTTTATACGTTGAATGCTATGAACAAACTGATAGCCGATGAAAATGCGGGTGTTTTTGATAAAAATTTCCAATTAAACTGGAACTTGTATGCAGATTCGTTGATACTAACGAATGATGTGGGGGTTAAAATCGTGCCATTAAAATTATTTTCAATCGTTCCAACTTAATATATATTCAGTACACTTGACTTCGTTTTATATATGGTATAAAGTGATATCAAGTTAGTTATATTTCTTAACTTGGGTAAGTTAAGTACTTAACTAATTAACAAATAAACAATTAACTATTAAATAATTATGGCATTAGATATTAGCAAGCTAAAGAGCCGTTTGAACTCTCTTTCAAACACAAATCAAAAATCCAACCTTATCTGGAAGCCCAAGCCTGGCAAACAGGTAGTTCGTATTGTTCCTTATAAGTTTGTACCTGAAAACCCTTTTATTGAACTCAAGTTTCATTATAACTTGAACGGTAAGAGTTATCTATCTCCTGATAGTTTTGGTCGCCCCGATCCTATCGTTGAGTTTAGTAACCGTCTAAAAAAGACTGGTGATAAAGAAGACTGGAAGACTGGTCGTAAAATGGAGCCAAAGATGCGAACGTTCGCTCCCGTAATTGTACGTGGAGAAGAACATGAAGGAGTAAAGTTTTGGGGTTTTGGTAAACAAGTTTATCAGGAACTATTGTCTATAATCAGTGATCCTGATTTTGGTGATATTACTGACTTAACTAGTGGGCGTGATATAGTTGTAGAGTTTAAAACGGGTGATGAATCTGGTAAGACATACCCAGAAACAAACATTCGTGTAAAACCAAATGTTAGTGTTGCAGTTGATCCTAAAAATTCTCAATTGATTGATTCTCTTAAAAACCAAATTAATATTTTGGATTTGTTCCCAGAGTTGACATATGACGAATTGGAGGACGTTATGGATAAGTGGTTGAATCCTGAAGTTTCAACAGAAACTACAGACGACACTTCTGTATCAACTTCAACTGATGACGATGATGTGCCGATTACATCAAATGTAAAACCGGTTGACGTATCTCCATCGGCTAATAAAGCAAAAACCAATGTTCCCGCAAAAGACAATGTTGAACAAGCATTCGATGACTTGTTTAATTCTTAAACAATAAAATAAAGCCGGTGGAGTTTTTATACCCCACCGGCTTTCTAGTTATATACACTATGGCAAAAAAATCTACAGTTTCAAAAGAATCTACACAACGAGATGAATTAATTGAGTTGTTGGCAAGTGAGCTTAATAAAGCAAATAAAGAAGGTGGCAAGATTGCATACTTTTTAGATGAACAAGAAAATCCAGCAGAAATTAGTGATTGGATTAGCACAGGATCATCTATATTGGATTTAGCAATCAGTAACCGTCCGCACGGTGGTCTTCCAGTTGGCAAGATGGTTGAATTCAACGGATTGGAAGGATGCGTAACCGAAGACACTATAATAAAAGTTATTATTGAATAAAAATCTCCAATCCAACTATTAAAAGAAAAAAATCTGATGATAGATTTAGAAAATTTGGAAAAATTAAAAAGAAATTTATGAATAGAATAGTAAAAGAAATAAAAGTTGGTGATGTTTTATCTCTCTTAGCAGAAGGTAAAAATATTAAAGTATTGACTCGTAACAACGAGTATGTAAACATTACAAATTATGTAGATAAAGGATTATTAGATACATTTAAAGTTACATTAGATAATGGATTTACAATAAAGGTCTCTAGAGAACATAAATTTTTTACAAATGTTGGTTGGGTAGAACAGAGAAATTTAATTAAAGAAAATCACAAAATCTTTTGTGAAGATGGTGAATATCGTACAATACAAGATATAGAATATATTGGAAAACACAAAATTGTAGATATCACCGTTGATTCAGATGATCATTCGTATTTTGGAAATGGTATGCTTAATCATAATACAGGAAAATCATTGGTATCTGCACATGTTGTTGCTGATACTCAAAGAAAAGGTGGAGTTGCAGTTGTCATTGATACTGAAAACGCAGCTGCTCCTGAGTTCTGGAAAAGTTTGGGTGTAGATCTATCTAAGTTACTGTATGTTCAATGTGAAACCGTTGAAGATATTTTTGCTCAGATGGAAAAGATGATCGCAATTGTTCGTAAGAGCAACAAAGATCGCATTCTTACAATCATTGTTGATTCTGTAGCAGCAGCATCAACTAAGGCAGAACTAGAAAGTGATCATGGTAAAGATGGTTATGCAACTGGTAAGAGTATTATTATCAGCAAGGCGATGCGTAAGATTACTACCATGATTGGTCGTCAAAAGGTTCTTACTGTGTTTACCAATCAACTTCGTCAAAATATAAATGCTATGGCATTTGGTGATAAATATTGTGTTGATCCGTATACAACAAAAATAAAAATTAGATATAAAATTTAATTTTTCCTCCTCCTACTATACACTTATACTTAAATAAGTCCTTAGTAGGAGGTAATATGATTTTACTAGAATATTTAGATATAAATTTAACGTGGAAGAAAAATAAACCAATTTTTAAATTTATAATTAAAACGGAAAAAAGAAAAACTAAAGAATTTCCTCTTAAATGTATTGTAAATAACAAAAGAATATCTAAAACAGGCAAAGAATATTATATACATTATTTGGGAGAAATTGGAGAAGAAGTATATAACGAGAGAAAAAAGTTATATAGCATGTACAGTCTTATACCATTTTATATTAAAACGTATAATAAAGATGTTGAGAAATTGAACGAATATCTTAAAATATTGAAAAGTAATAATGTGAACGGCATTAAAAAATTTTATTTGTCCGAAAAGGGAGCTGAAGCTAGAAAAATACAATCGGAATGGGGAATTAAACATTCAATGGAAATCTCATCTAGAAATAGAAAATTATGGAAAGAAGATGAGTATGTTAACAAAGTCAAATCAAATCAAGATTATTCTTATGAAAATCATGGGAAGAAAATTTCCGATTTCTATAAAAATCAAAAAAATAAAGATTTCATAAAAAGTGTCATGAACTCCCCGAAGAGAATCGAAAAAATATCGTTATCATCTAAAAAAATGTGGGAACATGCAAAATCATTTAATAAAGAGATGTATTATAGAATGATAAATTCGCAAAAACATAAAAATTTTGAATTAAATGGATATAAACTTAATAATATCGAATATTTGGTAGGTAGTATATTAAACAATTTTTCTATAAATTGGGAATACGAAAAAATTTTTCAGTTTAAAACAACTTGTTATTTGCCCGATTTTTATGTAAGATCTAAAAATCTAATCATAGAATGTTATGGTGATTATTGGCACGCCAATCCTAAATATTTAAACGAAAACGATTTTACACATAAAAATAGATCTGTGAAAGATGTATGGGCATACGACTCTAGAAAAAAAGAAATTTTTGAAAACAATGAATTTTCTTACTTATTTTTCTGGGAAAATGATATTCTAAATAACATAGATGGTATAAAAAAAACAATATATGAATACACAAGATAAATACATAGAAGAAGAATTAACAATTGCCGAGTTTGCGGAAAGATTTTTAGGAATGAATAATTATTCATCTGAAAACGTTGAAGAAATAGATATATCGGATATGGATATAGAAATATATGGTCGAGATTTAAAGTCCTCACAGGATTGCTATAATAAAATTAATAAATTTATAATCAAAACTCCATCGGAATATCATTACAGTGATGGTATACTGAAAGGCACAGATTTACATCGAATTATTGAAGATGGAGTTGAAATTCACTTGAAAGATCACAACGATTTCAAAAGGGTTAATGAACCAATAAAAGTTGTAGATTTCGATATTGAAAATACACACAATTATTATGCCAATGGTCGATTAAATCATAATACCGTAAGCGGTGGCAAGGCTTTGGCTTATCACTGTAGTGTTCGTGTTCGTTTGAACAACACTGGTAAGTTGAAAAAGGCAGAAGAAGTTATTGGCAACGAGTGTAAAGCAGTTGTTATCAAAAACAGAATGGGTCCGCCACAACGTCAAGCTAACTTTGAAATCTACTTTGACAGCGGTATTGCTGACTATAGTAGTTGGATCAAAGTATTGAAGGAGAATAACATTATCAAACAAGGTGGTGCGTATTACTCTTACAGAAAAGAAGACGGTAGTGAATGGAAGTTCCAATCCAAAGACTTTGTATCTACCATGCAATCTGACAAGGTTTTAAAAGAAGAATTATATCTTAAGATCTGTGATGCGGTTGTTATGAAATACAAAGATCCTAACAGTCAAATCGTTGAGGATGCTACTGTTGATACTGATGAAGAAACTGCTGGAAACGACGAATAATGAATGAGTTAACACCAATCGAACGAAAGAAATTGTTCTCAATGTTCGAGAATATAGAAAGAGATTCCGTCATAACAGGACTTAAAAAATCGCTAAATAGTGATGTTCTGTTGGTTGACGGATTGTAGTTAAATACCTATATTCGTAGTTTCATGGCGATACCATCTTTAAATGACGATGGACTTCACACGGGTGGTATCGCCGGTTTTCTTAAAAGTGTAGGATACGCAATAAAATTATTGAGTCCTACCAGAGTTATAATTGTATTTGACGGAAAAGGTGGGTCTCAAAAAAGAAGAAAGATTTATCCAGACTACAAAAATGGACGTAGAACTGATATTAAATTAAACAGATCATATGATGATCTATCAAATTCGGTTATTGAAAAAGCCAATTTCAAAAAAGAATTGATACGTACTGTAAATTACCTCGACGTGTTGCCTGTTACTGTAATGGCTATTGATAATATCGAAGCAGATGATACGATTGCATATCTAGCTAAACAAACATTCAAAGACAGTAAGGTTACAATTATGTCTACGGACAAAGATTTTTTACAGTTAGCGAGTGATCAAATAAATATTTGGAGTCCTGTAAAGAAAAAAATATTTGGTTGTAAAGAAATTATTGATGAATATGGAATAACATGTAAAAACTTCATATTTTACAGAATAATGGAAGGAGACGTAAGCGATAATATTACAGGTTTGGATGGCGTGGGATTAAAACGTGTTACACAAGCATTTCCTTTTTTGGGTGAAGATCCACAGGCGTGTTTACAACAAATATATAATTATAGTGAAAATAATCGTAGCAGATATAAGATTTACGAGCGAGTATTAGACAATAAATTATTATTGGAACGTAATTATGAACTCATGCAATTACATAATACACAAATTCAATCCTTTACTCAATTGAGAATTGAAGAGATTATAAATAAACCAGTTCCAAAAATTGATAAAATGAGTTTTAGTAAACTGATTACAGAAGATAAAATGTGGTCAAATATACCTAATTACATGTACTGGTTAAATGAGTGTTTTGGAAAATTAAATTCATTTGTTGAATAATCAACAACTTCACATAAAACTATAAGTTACAAATTGTAAAATGTTTACAACACACGTTGTATAGATTAGAATGCATAGACTATAGACTGAGTAGATAAAATAATATAAAATATGACTGAAAAAATTATAATAGATTCACTTCGTAAGTATGGATTGGACTTTCAAATAAAGTGCATAACGTGTCTGTTATCAGATCGTAGCTTTATGGAGAGAATTCAAGATATTGTTGAGGCTGAATTTTTTGAAAGTGATGCACAAAAATGGATTCTTAAAGAAAGTGTAAAATATTTTAATGAATATAAAGATCTTCCAACACTAACTGTATTCAAGGTTAAAGTAGATACTGTTGAAAACGAGGTTCTTAAAAAATCTATTATAGATAGCCTAAAATTGGTTTATCAAAAGTTAAATGATAACGATTTGAAATTTGTTAAAGAACAATTTTTGGAATTTTGTAAGAACCAAAAATTAAAGAATGCTATATTTGAAAGTGCTGATTTATTGGAAACAGGTCAATATGACAAAATAAAGATGGTGGTTGATACCGCCATGAAAGCTGGTATGGAAAGAAATATTGGTCATGAATACGATGTAGAAATCGAAAAGCGTATGAGTATCATGGCTCGTAACACAATAAAAACCAACTGGACTGAAATCGATACTATCATGGACGGTGGTCTTGGGCCAGGTGAACTTGGAATTGTTGTTGCGCCAGCAGGAATTGGCAAATGTATTGGTCCAAATACCGAAATTGAGATCGAATATCACGAATTTGGTATTGAAACATTATCAAGTTGCGGAAAATCATTTATAATGTGGATTAATCCGTTTGAAAAATATAAAATAGACGATGTTGAATTACTAGGTTGGCAAGTTGAAAATGTTTTTTATGAAATTGAAAAAATAAAACAAGAAAAAACTAAAAATTAACGTTGACCGGCATCGGTAAGTATTTATAATAAATTTCATTTTTATGACATATGAGATCTATTTATTGACATGAGTATTAAAAAAGAATTTTCAATATATCGATACCAATACTGGATGCAGAAATATGGTTTGACCGAAACCGACGCTAAAAATAAAGTCACATCAATTCAAAGAGAAAATGCGTTAAAATCATCAAAGAAGTTCACGCCAGATCGATCTTATTTAAAAAAAGAATATTGGATTAAAAAGAAAGGATATACTGAGTCAGATGCTGTCAAAAAAATATCTGAGATTCAATCGGAGTATTCAAAAAAATCCAGTAGATTCACAGGCAAAATTAGAACAATTGAGAGCAAAATTAAAATTTCAAACTCATTAAAATCTAAAATTGCCAAGATAGGCGGTGGCAATTGGGCAAAGCATTTTGGTCAATTTAATGGCAACTCTAAAATTGAAAAAGAATTTTATTTTTATATAAAAAATAATATAAACACAAACGTTCAGGCAAATGTTCCTATATCAAATTATATAGTTGATGTTTTACATGAAACAAAAATAGTAGAATTTTATGGCGATTTTTGGCACGCAAATCCTAAATTTTATGAATGTGATGACCTTATAAAATCGTTTAGTATCAATAAAACTGCAAATGAAATATGGATCAGTGATAATCGTAGAATTGACATATTACAAAAAATGGGGTATGATGTATTGATAATCTGGGAAAATGATTGGAAAAAAAACAAACAAGAGTGTATAGAAAAAATAAAAAAACATTATGAAATTATTAATTAAAAATGTCCGTGAAAATATTAAAATAAAAGATTTATTTGATAGATTAAAAATTAAAGATGAAGAAAATGCGATGGAACAGTTAAAATTTCCATTAAAAGTAAATACACCATTTGGTTATAAAAAAATTGTGACAGCGTTTCGTACTGAAAAACAAAAAACAATAACTTCTTATTTTGGTAACAATAAAACATTAAAGACTTCTGGAAAACATAGATTAAAAGTAAACGGGAGTTGGAAATTCGTAGATGAAATAAACTCTGGAGAGCTAGTAGAAACTGAAGTTGGTACCACAAAATTAGTATCAAAAAAAGAAGGTCGAGACGAGATATTATATGATATATCGGTTGATGAAGTGCATTGTTATTATAGCAATGGCATTCTTTCCCATAATTCATGGGTACTTGCCAAGTTGGGAGCTGAAGCAATGAAACAAGGTAAAAATGTTCTTCACTTCACACTAGAATTAAATGAAAACTATGTTGGATTACGATATGATAGTTGTTTTACTGGAATTGATTTCCAAAATATCAGAAACAACATTGACATTGTAAAACAAAAGATTTCAGAAGTGCCTGGTAAACTTGTTATCAAGTATTTTCCATTGAAGACGGTATCAGCTCATAGCTTAAAATCTCATACTGAAAGATTGGCTGTATTGGGTACAAAAATTGACATGATCGTTGTAGATTATGCAGATATTCTTCGTCCAGTACACAGTGATCGTAATAGCAACAGTTATAGTGAGGCTGGTGGTATTTACGAAGAGCTAAGAAGTATCGCGGGTGAACTTCAAATTCCAATTTGGAGTGCAAGTCAAGCGAATAGGTGTCATTTGGTTGATGATCAAGTACTTACAAATCGAGGAACGATTAGACTAGGAGATTTGACTATTAACGATTTGGTTTTGACTCACAAAGGACTTAAAAAAGTAACAAAAATTTTTCCAACCGAAACGCAGCCTGTTTATAAAATTAAATTAAGATCTGGTAAAGAGATTAATATATCTGCAAATCATAGAGTTCCAACCGCCGACGGCAGATTAAAATCATTAGAAACTGGGTTGTCTGTAGGCGACAAGTTATTTACAAAAAAATAATATTTTGTGATGCAGACCATATATTTAATATTATATGATTAACACTAAATTTAGAGATATTGTTCATTTAATGAACCAGAAGCCGTTCCGTGATTTTAAAAATGATTTAAGCGAATGCGTAATCAGTAACTTAAAAAAGGTCATATTAGAGTTTGATAAAAAATATATCTTGAATAACAAGAAAGAAGTCATACAGAACATGATTAGATATAATGTTGATGGTGATTGGGTAGAGAGATTAAAAAATGGTGATAAATATAAAAAAGACGGATTTTCCATGGAAGCATTGATTGTGAAATATGGCGAATCTGTTGCAAAGTTAATATCAGATGAAAGAAACGATAAAGTTGCGATTACCAAGGATAAATATATACGAAACCATAGTGAACATGAATGGGAAGAATTATGTAAAAAAAAGAGAAGTAATTTAGGACTTGATGGTTATATTAAAAAATATGGACATGAAGAAGGTTTAAAAAAATGGAACAATTACTTAAAAAAATGGAAAATTGGCATTGAAAAGAAAAAAGCTGATGGTTGGAAAAATGGTTTAACGATTGAGGAATATCAAACTAGATATGGAATAAAAGAAGGATATGAACGTTGGAGAAAAAGAATAAATAGTAGAAAATATACTCTTTCTTTAGAAGGATATATTAATAAACACGGTGGTGAGTTGGGAAAAAAGTTGTGGGGTGAATATTGTAAATCAAATAATAAAACGTCGTTGGAGTCTTTTATCAAAAGATACGGTGAGAAGTTTGGAAAAGAAAAGTACGTTTTGATGCTAGAAAAGATCTTTTGTTATTTAAAAAACCGAAGGTGTTATAGCATAATTTCCCAAGAATTATTTAAAAATGTAGCAGATAAATTGGAAAATAAAAATGATATAAAATATGCAATACAAAATGGAGAGCAATATTTTTTTATTAATGAAAATTTTTGTAAAGGTATGTTTGTCGATTTTAAATATGGAAACATAATTATAGAATTTTATGGAGATTTTTGGCATGCTAATCCATCTAAATACAAAGAAAACGATATAGTAAAACTTCCTAATAACAATAAATTGGCTAATAAAGTTTGGAGTGAAGATAAAGAAAAAATTGATTGGTTGGTAAAACGAGGATACAATGTAATGATTGTATGGGAAAGTGATTATTTGAAAAATAAAAATGAAGTGGTACAGAGTTGTTTAAATTTCATAAAACAGAACTATAAATAATATGACAGAAAAAATTACAAAAGAACACGATTTAAATCCTAATGAGTTTGAGTTAGATGAAATAGTCAACATAGAGTGTATAGGTGATCATGAAACGGTTGACATTACTGTGGATGACACGCATATGTTTTTTGCAAATGGTGTATATACACACAATTCAGCAGCAGACGAAGACATTGTTATGGCACATCACGCTGCCGACAGTTATCGTAAAATCATGACTGCCGATTTCGTAATGAGTGTGTCTCGCAAGACAAACGATAAAGTAAGTAATACAGCACGATTCCACATTATTAAAAATCGTTTCGGACCAGATGGTTTGACATTCCCAAGCAAAATGAATGCTGGCTGTGGTCAGATTGAGATTTATGGTGAAAACAGTCGTGAAGGTCTGGCTGTGTTGAATGAAATGATGGACGGTGAGAACAATGTGAAAAAAGTCTTAAAAAATAAATGGAACGCACATAATGCTAATGACGATGAATAATTCATAGTTAAATTTATTTAATTAAATAAAAATTTATGCATAAATTAATAAAAAATTATTGAACATAAGAGAACTAAATTTGATAGTTATTTTCTACCTAAAGAAAGATTATAATATGAGTGAAATTTTATCTAAAGAGTTTATTAAAAAATACGCAAAAAAACAACCGAATTGGGGATTCAACGGTTTAGGATATATTGTTTATAAAAGAACATATGCTAGACTAAAGGAAGATGGTAACACCGAAGAATGGCATGAAACAGTTGAAAGATGTATAAATGGCGCTCAGAAAATTGGAGCTAGATACACTAAAGATGAAGCAGAACGACTTTTTGATTATGTTTTTAATTTGAAATGTAATTTTGCAGGAAGAATGCTTTGGCAACTAGGCACCAGTACGGTTGATAGATTTGGTGCTAATTCTTTGCTAAACTGTTGGTTTACAAGTATTAGAGAACCCAAAGCATTTTTGTTTCTTTTTGAAAATCTAATGTTGGGTGGAGGTGTTGGATATAGCATCCGACGAGAAGATGTACATGAACTTCCTAGAATCAAAAAGGACGTTGTAGTAACGCATCTGCCAACTAAAGATGCGGACTTTATTGTGCCTGACACTAGAGAAGGATGGGTAAATTTATTGTCAAATGTGTTAGATGCGTTTTATAAAACCGGTAAGTCTTTCACATACAGTACAATTCTTATACGTGGTGCTGGAGAAAAAATAAATGGATTTGGTGGTAAAGCAAGTGGTCCCACCATCTTAGTAGACGGAATTGAAAAGATTACAAAAATTTTCCAAAGTCGTGAATCAAAAAAACTAAGAAGTATCGATGTACTCGACATTTGTAATATTATTGGTAGTATCGTAGTTGCTGGAAATGTAAGAAGATCCGCTGAAATAGCGTTGGGTGATCCTGATGACGTTTTATATCTCAGAGCAAAAAATTGGAGCAGTGGTAACATACCAAATTGGCGTGCAATGAGTAACAACACTCTATACGTCGATGATTACAGTCATCTTATGGACGAGTTTTGGTCAAATGGATATGAGATAAATAACGAAACGGGATTTGCTAATGGAGAACCTTATGGATTTTTCAATCTACCTCTCAGCCAAAAATATGGTAGATTAAAAGATGGTCCTCTTAAAGATTGTAATTTATATCCAACCGATGTTGACAATGTTATTGGTACAAATCCGTGCGGTGAGATAAGTTTAAGTGATTATGAATGTTGTAATTTAAGTGAATTATATTTAAATAATATAACATCGCAGGAAGAATTAAATGATTGTGCAAAATTGTTGTATAAAACACAAAAAGCAATTGCAGCACTTCCGTTTATTCACGATGAAACAAATAAAATTGTTCATAAAAACATGAGACTTGGGTTGGGTGTCACTGGTATTTGTCAATCACTCGATAAGCTACCATGGTTGGATACATGTTATGTTGAACTTCGTAAGTTTGATAAATATTGGAGTAAAGAACGAGGGTGGTCTGAAAGTATTAAATTGACCACTATCAAACCATCAGGAACTTTAAGTTTATTAGGAGGTGCAACTCCCGGCGTACATCCGGCATATAGTAAATACTATATGAGAACTGTCAGAATGAGTAGCGGCGATAAGTTAGTTCAAATCTGCAAAGATTTAGGATATCATACTGAATTTTTATTGAATTTTGATGGCACCGAAAACCGTGATACAGTTGTTGTTTATTTTCCATGTGAAACTCCCGAAGGAGCAATACTAGCTGATGATATGAGTGTTAAAAAACAACTAGACGTGGTAATGGAACTTCAGAAAATTTGGAGTGACAATGCCGTTAGTGTCACTGCTTATTATGACCCTCAAGAATTAAATATTCTGAAAGAATGGTTGACTGAAAATTATAAAAATAACATAAAGAGTGTTAGCTTTTTATTGAGACAAAAACACGGATTTAAACAGGCTCCGTATCAAGAAATTGATAAAGAATCATATTTAAAGGCAAAAGATAAAGTTAAACCTTTAACTAACCTAAATATTAACGGAGGTGATTTGTTACAAGGCATTGAATGTGAAGGTGGTGCTTGTCCGATTCGTTAAAAAAATTAATAAAGTTTAAAAATAAAAACCATCGACAACGATGGTTTTTTTTATATTTATAAGGACATAATATGGAAGATTTATTAAAATACGCTGAAATAATTGTAAAAGCTGGAACAGCTTTGGGTTTATTAGGAGGGCTTGGATTGTGGTTGTATAAATTGAATAAAAATGTTGATGAAATTTTATCCGAAGTAAAACCGAATGGAGGTAAATCATTGAAAGATACTGTAACTGCGATCAGAAATCAGGTAGATAAAGATTCAAATAGTATCAATACTATATGTTCCAGGCAAAGATGGATTTTGGATAATAGACCCGAACCAATATTTGAGTGTAATTCAAGCGGAAGTTGTACGTGGGTAAATGAAAAGTACTGTCAATTACTACAACATGATATAGAATATTTTAAAAATAACGGGTGGAAAAATGGTATTCATTTGGACGATAGAGAAAGAGTAGAAAATGAATGGGAAAAAGCGATAAAAGATCGTAGAAGTAGCATATCAGAATTCAGATTGATAAATCGTACTGGAAACGTGATTTTTGTTAAATCCACTGCAATTAGAAATGATGACCTCGGTTATATAGGACATATAGAAGTTTTAGATACGGAAAATAAGTAATATTTATTAATTCTTCGTACTATTTATAAGATATAATATATGAATCCTTCTAAAGAATTAGTAAAGCAAATTGTTAGAGAAACACTTGAACAAACTTATACGAAAGTCAAAGAGTCATGGGCAAACATGATGGAAGATCTTTCAAAAGAAATTAAAAAACCAGTGGTGCAGGATGATAAAGGAAATTATAATGTTTGTGATTGTGAACCATATCATATCAGCTTACGACCAATTGTACACGATATATTTGACATACAAGCATTTAAAGATGGCACTGACCGAACAAAAAAGTTGTATGTACGATATGAAGATGCCAAAAAATTTGTTAAACAGTATTTAACTTCAAAAGAAGAAAATTACGTAGACACCGCATACAGTCGCAATGTAGAAAACAGTAAGGATAAAGAAGGTGGAAAAAAAGGTGATAAGCTAACTGATGAAAGTATGGTTGATCCAGAAAAAAATAATAAACCATCCAAGCAAATCAAAGCTGAACCAATGAATAAAGAAATTGATGATCCAACGCAACCAATGCGAAAAGTAGAAAAGTTTGAAAGACAAGTGGATCATAAGAGCAAGAAACCTGATTATAAACCCCCCCAATTGCCAAAGAATTTGCAGAAATTGGTTGTTAAATATACTAAAAGTGGTAAAACCAAGAAAAAATAATTGACACGTTAAAAATAATGTGTTATTATCACTCTGTTAAAAAAAGATAAATTATGAAAACTTTATTGAGTTTGACACTCGTTGGACTAGTTTTTACCTCAACTTCATTGAAAACATTCGCAGGTGATCGTGAATGGGCTACCGTTGGAAAAGTATTAACTGGAGTAGCAGCTGTACATGTGATTGATAGAATTGTAAATCCGCCACAACCTGTAGTTGTTTATCATCAACCTGTAATAGTACAACATCCTACGACTGTAATTGTGCCGCAACCTGTTGTTATTCAACCTACACCAGTTGTTTACGTTTCATCTCCGATTTATTATCAAACAGCGCCGGTTGTAATGTATGGTCCGATATGTCCACCACATTATTATTATAGAACATATCGACCGATTCATCATTTTCATTAATTTTTAATTAAAAAATCCACACCGTCAGAGAAATCTGACGGTTTTTTTATTTTGAGGATTGACATTGTAAAAAATCGTAGTAAGATGATATCACAATATAAATTATGAAAAACAACAAGTCTACGGTTAATCTCACTGTTTCGTCATCCGACATCAAGAAGATTCTAGAAACATCTAGTACTCTTCGTCCGTCAACTTTGATTATGGATGATCTAAAGTGGAAATATATGGTTCGATCCACACTACGTGGTAAGAATATTCTGCTTCTTGGTCCTACTGGATGTGGTAAAACTCTTGCAGCGCAAACTGTTGCAAAAGTTCTTGGTAAAGAAGCTTCATTTTTCTATTTTAACTTGGGAGCAACTCAAGATGCACGATCTTCGCTAATTGGCAATACACATTTTGATAAGAATACTGGTACTCTATTTAAGGAATCTAGTTTTGTTAAGGCTATTCGTACTCCAAATGCAATCGTACTTCTTGATGAAATTAGTCGCGCACATCATGACGGTGTAAATATTCTCATGACTGTTCTGGACGATTTGCAACGTTATCTTCGATTGGATGAAAAAGATGATAATGAAGTTGTAAAGGTTGCTGACGGTGTTACTTTTATTGCTACAGCGAACGTTGGCAATGAATATACGGCTACCCGTGTCATGGATCGTGCTCTACTTAGTCGATTTCCAGTAAAAATTGAAATGAGTCCTCTTGATGTAGATAACGAATACAATCTCCTAAAATCCCGATTTAACATCAATGATGATAATCAACTACATACGTTGAAATCGATTTGTGAAATCTCTGATCATACTCGTAAACAGATAAAGCAGGAAGATAGTAAATTGACTAATTTTATTCCTACTCGTACCACGGTTGAAATTGCTGAACTTATTGTTGACGGTTTTAATCTTGTGGAAATTGCAGAAACTACCATTTATCCCAACTTTAGTGAAGATGGCGGCGTAGACAGTGAACGCACTTACATCAAACAGTTGGTACAAAAGTATGTAAAGGTTGAGGCTAAGGAAAGCCTATTCAACGATCCGTTGAAGAGTGATCAACCTCCTTTTTAATAATTAACCAAAATATAAAATGAGCAATCATAGTGATTTCTGGATGACAGAATACGATGATTGGGATTTTATTGAAGATCCCACATTGTCGGAAAATGTTGTCGGCGTAGATGATTCTGTTGATGACGGTGAAGACGAAAATGTTCTTCAGTCTGAACGTACTCGTAAACTAATTCGTCTATCGTCTGCACGCCGAGCTGTAGCAAATTATGTTGCTATTCTCACCAATAAAAATGTGCCTGTAATGTTTAATGACAGTAATGTAAATTGTACTGATGGTACTGTTGTGTATTTGAGTAGCGATATTACCAAAAAGAATAATTTTGATGTTGCTGTTGGACTAGCCTTACATGAGGGTAGTCACATTAAGTATAGTGATTTTGAACTGTTTAAGACGGTTTGGATGAAGGTACCTCGTAGTATCTACAACTATACGGAAAAACTAAATATCAGTAAGGACACGGTTGGTACTGTGTGTAAAGATATCTACAACTATGTTGAGGATCGGTACATTGATTATACTGTACATGAAAATGCTCCTGGATATCGTGGATATTATGATGCGTTGTACGACGCTTATTTTAACTCCAAGGTAATTACAGACGCATTGCAGAGTGATCTCTACAAGACACCTAGTGTAGAGTCATACATGTTTCGTATTATTAATCTAACCAATTCAAATACAAATCTACGGGTTTTGCCAGGTCTATATGATATCGCAAAGATTCTAGATTTGAGTAATATTAAGCGTCTAGAAAAACCTTCTGATAGGCTTGAGGTAGCATTTATGATTGCTGAAATTGTATTCAAAAATGTAACCGAGGCTGATGATCTACTTAAGACCAAGACTTCATCTGGTGAATCGGGTGAGGAAGGTTCTGATAGCGGTGACCCAAAAAATCAAGCTGGTCAAGATGGTGAGTCTGAATCTGTTGGTATTACTGTTGAACAAAATTCAAATAACACCGGTCAGTCAAATAGTGTAAATTCATCTTCAAATTCATCTAACTTGGATGATATTCTTGGAGGTACTGAATCTACGGTGAAGACTACCCAAAGCGATCAAATTATTGATAACATTGGTGAAGATAAAAAAGTCAGCAAAACCAAGCTATCAAAGATCAAGAAGGCTTTTGAAAAGCAAAAAGATTTCTTGAAGGGAACCATTAAAAAGAAGAAGGTTACCAAGAAAGAAAAAGATCTTCTGGATATTCTTGAAAAGAGCAAGGTTGAGATCGTAGATGTTGCTCAAGATTATGCTAAAAATTACGGATTAATTGGCGGCGTTGAATGTGTAGTTGTAAAGAACATGACTAAGGAACTTTTAATGTCGAATGAATGTCCAATGTATATTGGGGAGAACAATCCAGGTACATACAATCGTCATCTTGCGAATGTAAACGCTGGTATTATTATGGGTACCAAGCTGGGTCGTCGTCTACAAATTCGTAACGAAGTTAATACACATAAGTTCTCACGTCGTTATACAGGAAAGCTAGACAAACGATTGATTCACGAACTTGGATTTAGCGATGAAAATATTTTCTATACAACTCTTACTGAGAAGTATAAAAAGATTAATTTTCACATTAGTGTGGATGCTAGTTCAAGTATGCATGGAAATAAGTGGGACAAGGCAATTCGTCTATGTGTTGCTCTCGCTAAGGCCGCATCTATGTTAGATAATGTAAATCTTACTATTAGTTTTAGAACAACTACTGGTAAAAATCCATATATCTTGGTTGGATATGATTCTAAGGTAGATAAGTTCAGCAAAATTCGTAATCTATTTCCATATCTAACTGCAGCTGCGGTAACTCCAGAAGGATTGTGTTTCGAGGCTATCATGAATCATCTACCAAATTGTTCGGATGATACAAATAGTTATTTTATAAATCTAAGCGATGGTGAACCATTCTTTTCATATAACATTGGAACAAACATTGTGAATTATTCGGGGCCATCTGCTGCGGCTCATACACAAAAACAAGTAAATAAAATTCGTAATGCTGGATACAATGTAATTAGTTATTTTATTGCAGATGGTTACACTAATCCTGCCAGCAGAGATTTATTTAGTAAGATGTATGGCAATGATTCTAATTTCATCAATGTGGACAACATTGTACAAATTGCCGGTACTCTTAATAAAAAGATGATGGAATCACTTGACACTTAATTATAAATGTGTTATAATAACTTAGAAGAATAGTTTTTAAAAAAATAAACAATAATAAGGAGAAATAAATATGAAAAAGACGGATCGTAAAAACAAAACAAATCTAACTGTAAAGTGGCCTAAAAACATCTTTACAATCAAAGAACTGAATGCTGCAAATCCTGAGTTTGTAGAAATTACACTTCGTGTTCGACTTAAGAAGGCAATCGAATCGGGTGAAGTAAACGAAATGGGTGTTCTACACAATGGTAAGGGGCGTCCAACTATTATGTTTGTGTGTGGTAATCCAACAGCAAACCATATTGAAGAAGCTAAATCCAGAGAAGTACTTCTAAAGGAAGGATTGACTGTTAGCGTGGCTAAAATTGATTCAACCAATTCAACTACGAATAACAATGAAAATACAGTTATTGTGGTTAACGTTGATACTGAAAAAACTGCAACCGTTTAATTTATAACAAAATATATAAATTATATGTAATGCCGTACATTTAAAAGGTGTACGGCGTTTCTATTTATATAATATTATATGGCAACTAAAAACAAAATACTGTTATATTTGGATAAAAAAGGAAAACATTTTATTGTATACGATGAAAAAGATTTACTGGAATTAAAAATTCCTGTAGAATATGTAGACAACGGTACTAACAAGTACATAGATACCATGAAAGAAAAGTGGGAAATACAAAAAGTTAATTCTTCAAAAAATAAATTGACTTTGGAATTTAAATTGATCAATAGAAAGACGGAATAAAATGGATATTTTACAAGAGTTTTTTGGCATAGAATCATTTGATTTTGAAACTAATAAAAAAAGGTTGGTGGATAATTTAAATAAATTAAAGGCTATGTCGGTTGAAGAACAAACTTTTTACAAAAAATGGCAAGAAATACAATTATACTCAGATTGTTCATCTAAGGCTAATATTGTAAAAGCTAAGATATGGACACCAACTGATTTTGAAGACGAATCTTTAACAGTATCGGAAATTGTACAATGCAATCCAACATTGGTACACGTTGATAATAAAATGCTAAATGATGATTGGACTATGTTACGTGTATTTGGTCATACAATGAGTTTTGATCAAACTCCAGGCAGATTTTTAAAATTTTTGGTCACCGATGGTAATGTGGATAATCCACGATATATTGGAGTAATAAGTGTTTCTAGCGATGTTATTGCTATAAATGATCGTGACACATATATTGGATGGTCAACTGATAATAAGATAAAAGATAAAAAGTTGGCTCATAGTGCAATTGGTAGTTGTATAATGAGTACACAACCAATTGGATATAACTTTCTAGGAGGTAAATTGGTTGCTGCGATGATTACTACATCTACGGTAAGAAATATATGGAAGTCTCTATATAATCAAACTCTTGTGGGAATGACTACGACATCATTGTATGGTAGTTATAGTATGTATAATAGCTTAAAATGGTGGCACAAGTGTGGATCTAGTGCTGGTAAGATTGCAATTAAACCAGATGAAGATATTTATAAAATTTGGCACGAATGGGTAAAAGAAAATTGTAGTGAAAAATATGACAATGCTATGACGCAAAAAGAGGGTGTTTCTGGGCCTGTAACAGGAGCCAAATCCAGAGTCATATCAATGATTTTCAATAAGTGTGGAATTAAACAAAGTGCATATCAACATGGATACGAACGAGGTGTATATTACAGTTGTTTTTATGAAAACACCAAAGAGTATCTTCAAAATAAGATCAATGATGAGCAGTTGAAGATGAAAGAACTATTTAAAAATGATACCAAGGGTGTAACTGATTGGTGGAAGCCAAAGGCTATAGAAAGATATAAAAAATTAAAGTCAGAGGGCAATTTAAAAACAACCGTTCATTTTTATAATAAAATGATTGGTATGTCTTATGAAGAAGCTAAGGAAAATTTCTTTAAAGAAGTTGGACGATAGTCTTGATTTATTGTAAAGTTTGTGTTATCATAGATTTATGAAAAAATCACTTTGTTGTATTTCTCTAAAACTGCAAGAATCTGGTGTTAAGGCTAATACCATGACTAAAACTCGTTTTCTTCTGTTGGAAAGAAACGACGCGGTAAATATTGTTTCAAAACGAACACTTAATAATGTTACTGTAACAAAAAAAATATTGTCGTATTGTGCTGGAAAAAACTGGAATTATCGTATTTCCAGCGATTTGTTTCCACTAGCAACGCTTCCTGAAGCAAAATTGTCATTTGACATTCTGCCAGATAAAAATTCTATATACAACGAATTTAAAACTGCATCGGATATTATCAAACAGAACAATATTCGGTGTAGTACACATCCAGATCAATTTGTTGTGCCAGCTAGCGGAAATAGTTCGGTTGTAGAAAAATCTATAATTGAATTGAAGTCACATGCGACTGTAATGGATTTGTTTGGTTTGCCACAATCTTATGAGGCTCCTATCAACATTCATATGAACTGTTATAAAGGTAATCTAAAAGACATCGCATTGCGTTTTATTGATGTGTATAAAGCATTACCACATAATGTGAGGTCTAGACTGGTACTTGAGAACGAAGATAAAGGTAATAGCTGGAATGTTGAACAGTTACATGAGTATATTTACATGAACACCGGAATTCCGATTACACATGATAATTTACACTATCGTTGTAATCCGGGCAAATTATCTGCTAAAGAAGCAACTAAACTAGCATGTTCTACTTGGGGCAAGTATCGACCACTATTTCATTTTAGTGATAACGATGTTACAAACAGTAATCCACGTGCTCATGCGGATTATGTTTCTAGCATTCCAACTGAATATGCAAATTTAGATGTAGACTTTGAATTTGAGTTCAAGGCTAAAGATTATGCTTTAGAAAAAGCTGAAAAAGACTTTGGAATATAATTAATCAAACTTGTTGACTGACTCAAGTGTATGTGTTAATATTAATTTAAGTTAGCGAACAACTAACGAAACAAAAAAATAAAAGGAAAATAAATATGTATACTCGTACAAATACTCGTAACAAGACTAACTTCGTAGGCCATAATTCAACTGGCGTTGAGCTTTATCTCTCTACTCCTCTTGCTGGAGCTAAGAAGGCCGCACGTTTGACTCTACGAACTGGCGAAGCTCGTATTGATTTGAATGGTCGTCAAATCAAAGCGCTTCGTGACGTGCTAGCCACTGGATACAAGGCTTAATTGTTATCGAATGAACGAAACTCATAATATGGGTTTGATGTGGTTGATACTAATAATATCAACCACATTTTCTTTTGTATCAATATTTTTATTCATACGTTTATTAAAAAAGACGGATGATAATTTTATATCGATATCGGATAATATTGTTTTACTGAACGAAAAACTAACATCTGTTTTAAAAGAAGTTGAATTGTTAAAACGTAACTATAGAATCATTAATAATGAAGTCAAAGAAAAAAGACATTCCGATAAAAACAAAAATTAGAGGACTTTTTGATCATATAAATCATATACGTGAAATTAAAGATCAAAATTATTATATAAGCTTGTCCGATGAAGAACGTAAATCGTTTAACAAGTATATGATAATACGAATATTAAGTATGGATGTTAATTTGATTGAAGAAATGTCGATACTATCAAAATACTTTCAAGTTATTCCAGATGAACAGTTTTATAAAGTATTAATTGATATTGTACCGAAAGGTAGAAAATTCTGTAAATACATAAAAAAGAGTACTGAGAATGTAAATAAAACAATATTGGATTGTATATGTAATAAATTTAAAGTGGGTGAAAAAGATGGTATTGATTATTACAATATACTTATTACGACTGAATCTGGTATTAAAGAATTAGTAACCTTGATTCAAGATTTTGGTTATAGCGAAAAAGAAGTGGAAAAATTATTCGAATAAATATGAAACAACTTATAGGAATATCCGGATTAGCTAGAAGTGGAAAAGATTTGTTTACAAGTGTAGCTCAATCAATACTTAAAGAAAATAAAATAACAAGTGAAAAATATGCTTTGGCATATGAATTAAAGAGTGATCTTAAAGATTTGATCAAATCTAAAACTGGAATAGACGTATTTACAGAAAATGCGGAAGAAAAAAACATCATACGTCCGATGTTAGTTGCATATGGAGACGTAATGAGAAAAATAAGTGGTGGAACATATTGGACAAATAAGATTGAACAACGAATTGGCAAAAGTGAATCGGATGTGATTTTTATCACAGATATACGTTACGATGTATATCCAAATGACGAATGTACGTGGTTAAAGTATAAACAATGTGGTAAATTAATTCATATTACCAAATTTAAAATGTCACCTGCTCCGTCTAAACGTAGAATTTCAACCTCAAAACCTGTTAAAATTTACAATGCTGCTCCAAATGAACATGAGTTGTTTAATAATCCAAAAGTAAAAAGTAAAGCGGATTACGCATTTGAATGGGAAGATTATTCCGATATGATTGGTGATCTAAAGTTAGAAGACCACCCATACATCAGAGATAAAGTTAAAATTGCATTAAAGAATATCAATGTATTATCTTAACTTTATACGTTTTATTTCGTGACTGCCGTTGTGTGAAAAAATGATTTCACTGTCGGTGGTTTTTGTTTTTAAATAATCTATTAAGTTACCAACTGTAGAATTTACTAAATCTATGTAAATTTTATTACATTCTTCTGATTTTTGTGATTTTCTAGATCGTTGACAGTTACAAATGATGTTTAATTGTTTTACACAATTTTGTAATCTGTCAACCATAGGAACTGTATCTTTTCCTATAAACCCTAAAAATGCTTGATAACTTCCTATATTCATAGTAGCTTTTTAATAGATAAATATATTAAAAGACTTGATATGTAATTAACCGGTATTAATAATAAAGATAAAATGATCGGATTATTTAATGAAATAGTTAATATAACCAATCCTGTTAAAGTTGTCCAAAAACACAAACATATTGGACAACTTAATAATTTAGTTAAATATCCAGGATATTGTTCATATAAAAAATTGGGATAGTTTGACATAACATCAACTTCCAGTTTGTATTTATGATACTCGTTTATTTTCAACAAACTTCTGGTTTTGGTTAGGTTTGCTATGGTTTGTATTATATCACTTTCAAACCAAACTACTAGTATGAATGATACAAAACATATCAAGGGAATATTAAAATCAGTTAAGTTCATAGTTTAAATTAGTTTTTGTATATACCACTCATTTTTAATATCAATCAAAGATTTACTATAATCTGTTAAGTCTCTTATTTTAAATTTGAACATATCAAATTCAGATTGACCAACTTGACCACTATCTTCTAAAATTAATTGTAGATTGTTGAAAAATTCAAATGCTTGATTAGTCAAACGAGTTCCATCAAATTCAATTATAATGTCATTCGATTTAATATCGTCATATCGTTTCAATTTTCTTTTTAAATCGAATTTTGTATTTTTCTGTTCCACATTTATATATTGGTCATATGGAACATCTGTATATATGGTATCACACCATGGCTCCAACAAAGCTAGTTTATAAGAATCACAATTTTTAACTACAAATCCCACATCATATCGTTTAGGAACAATCGGTTTCATTGTATCGTTATGTTTAACAAAATGACCCCACTTACGAATGAAGTTTCTGGCACTCTTGACATTTTGATTTTGCCACTCTTCACTATCTTTTCCGATACTGGTAATGGTTGGATTAAATCTACTACCTCTACAGGTCAAATGATATACACAAGCTTCCCATAACTGAATAAACTTGTATCCTTTCAACAAAAATCTATTGAATATGTCACTATCTTCCTTGGACGTTGGAGCAAACAAAAGATCATGACCACCAATACTCAAGAAGTCTTCTTTATAAATTGCCCATGGTGCAAACACCCCTTCTGTAGTTTTATCTCTACGTGACATTTTTGAATCAATGAACCATTTATCAAATGCTTCCTTTTTGAAAGTTTCTGGTTCTAATCCAAAGTCTTGTACTATTTTCTCTGGTCCGCCTGGGTGCAAGGGTGGTTCTATTCTGGTTAAACAAACAACCGATTGTGGTTTTAAATGTTTTTCAATTAGAAGATCTGCATTTTTTGAAATATACATGTCTGCGTGGTAAATCATCACAACGTCATATGTAGCTACATCTTGTACCAGAGTATTATACAACTCTGTCATACCTTTTCTAGCTGGTCCTTCGTTTCTGATTGCTTTAAAGTGTGGATCAACTTTAATCATTTCTTGACACCAACTCCACGTACCATCGTCGCTTGCATCATCTGCAACGCATATTTCATGTTCTTTATGGCTTAGATTATTTCTAAGTGCGTCATAACACCACTTTAAATATTTTAGATTGTTTCGACTCGGTAAAATAAAACTTATATTAAGACTCATACTTTATATGTATTTTTTTTAATTGTAAAACGTATTATTTTCTGTATCTTACGAGTGTACAATGGGAATCTTCATACTTTTGATCATAACTTGGTGTATAATACATAAATGGAAATGAAACTTTGTCACGAAGATTAATTTGTTTTAAATGGTGTGGTATTATAAAGTGACTGGAGATATCTCTATACATTTGTACATTTTTTACGTATTCATCCAAACGATCATATATTGTAGCTATTTTATTAATGTTCTCCGAATTGCTAGCTATAAATCTGTCACCTAGTTCTTGTGAGTTAATCGATCCATATAATGATCCACGAAATATACATTGGTCTAAATTAACAACGTTGGGATTTAATTGACTTAAATTTAATGATTTAAGCCAATACATGTCGAGTCTGGTTAATATAGTTAAATCGTAAGGACCGTTTTCAGATTCATATTGATTTTTAAGTTCTACAACTTTTTTAACGGCGTACCATCTACTATAATGTGATTGAAATCTTCCATTCTCACTCTTAGATGAAATGTTAAATTTAATCTGTTCTTGTGTTAATATTTTTTTGGGATTGTATTGATGCTTATATTCGATGTCTAAATGCGTATCCCATGAAAATATAAACGTATCAATGGTATCATTTTCGTTATATTTAATATTTTTATTAAATTGCGTAGACGCTAGTTTTAATACTTGATCGCTACCATCTGTTTTATCTCCAGCTTTTCCAGTTAAACCACCAATACATCCCGACATGCAGTATGCAATTTTCATAATTAAATATTTGTTTTACCCACACCTTCATTTCTAATTAAATTTACAGAAAAGGCAGTCAATGTTCCTTCTGGTTTAATATCGTTTATTACTACTCTTGGCCCTCTGCCAACTCCCATAATTAACTGATCGTAAAAAATACCAGCTTCACGTAATTGATTTTCGGTTACTTTTCTATTACTCTCTCTTCTTCCCGTGGTTAATATAATTGTATATCCTTTTTTATTCCATTCTAATAGTTTATCTATTGTACCATCCAAAACATTCATTTTATGTGATGGTAATGATGTTAAATGAGGATTTTTATGTTCTACAAGTGTTCCGTCAATGTCTAAAAATAATGTTTTTGGTAAATCTTCGTTCATTTTAATACTCCTTTAATTTTGGATTTCATTATAGATTTAATTTCAACTGACAAATCTGGTAATTTGTTTTTAATTTCTGATATAAAAATTGGGTTTTCTAATACATAATGACCACAGATGAGAATTAATTTCTCTTTATCAGTTATATCAAAATTATTATTTATCCATTTTTTCCATTGATTACTATCATAACATAAATCGTAGAATCTAGTCAATAAACTTTTATCATACTTTTTGATAGATTCGATATAATGATTGGATTCATAGTACCCAAATTCCGGTGCTATATTTATTGCATCTAATCCGTTTTCAAACTTACTTCGTATTAGATCGTTATCCATATAATCGCCATTATGTTCTTTGGATAGGCATTTATATTTTGACACTATTCCACAAAAATGTTTTAATTTTGTTTTGTCATATATTCCTGTATTCTTATTCTCTTTTAGAGAAGTACCACTTTGTATTACAATATATTTAATTGGATAATGTTTAAGTTTTTGTATAAGATATTCGACCTCCTTCACATCAAACTCTCTGATACTTTGTTCTGTGGCAATTTCAAATTGTCCTTTGTAATTATTTGCAATGCATAGTTCAATCAAATCTTTAGTTTTTTGTAAACCCGCTTCCAGATCAGAGTATTGTTTCCACGGATCTATATGTAACAGATCGTAATATTTACAATCGTCAATAAAAGATATAATTCCATCATCTATTTTCTTTCCCTGTGATGGACCTCCATGATCTCTTTGTAAGATTACATTATTTGTTTTTGAGTGTACATATTGATTCAATTGTTGGGATGTAAATTCAACATAGCCACCATCATAATCAATTTGTCTACGACTAGGTATTAATCCGAGCGGTACATTATATTCATTCGTATACTCAATTGTTGCGTCGATTGTATTACGACTGACACATCCTATATAAAGTTTACATTGATTAATCATTCAGTATTTTGTTTAGGTTTAAAAGACCGAAGTAATACAAGAAATAATTAAACGGATTGTGATGTAATGGAGACATATTAATCCATATTAATGATTTAATTATATTAATTTTTTTTATGTCATATTCATTATCGACCACAAATTGTGTAAACATTTTTTCAAATTCAACATGTGTAGATTTTCTTAAAATGTCCAGTTCGATATGTTTGACACCATTTAATTCAAATTCTTTATAACTATATAGATTTTTTGATATTAAATTGTGGTTCAATGTTAATGAATGTGAAAGTTTACCTAAATCATAGTAAACGTCCCCACCATCAATATCTCCACAAAAATCTTGCCTCCAATCTATAAATTTAATATCTTTTTCCGGTGTGATAATTAAATTATCTAATACACAATCTCCATGAAAGTAGTATTTTTTATTTGTTGTAATTAAATCAACAGGAATTTTATTTAGGAGATCAGAAAGTTTTGGTATATGTAAACCATTTATTATTACTTCCTGATCTTTAATTTTGTTTGTTGTTAAAAACTGATTAGCACGTTCTTTTGTTTTATCAAAGTAAAATTTTCTGGTTTTTTCAACAAATGATGTATCGTTATCAATAACAGTCCAATAATTATGTAAATTGTTTAATAAAGTTTTGAATTCGTTTGTGTCAATAATATAAGAAGTTTCCTTACCTTCAATATATTTATACTTATAAAAATTTTCACTATAATCTAATAATTTTGGACCGAATGATTTTAGGTGTTTCAATCTATTCACTCTATTGGTTACCATTTTTTTATTATGAAAAAACTTCACAACGGATCCGTTTAGTATAAAAATTGATTCATCGTCTTTATCAAGTATATGAAATTTATCAAAAATATGTTCTCTTGCATGGTTTAATGAAGAAATATTGCCAATATCTAACCAAGACTTATCTGTAATAAATAATGGTTCAAATCTATGACCGAGTTCTATCATTTTATTTATCACATGACAATCCGACAACGATTGGTCTTCTACAAAATTATTCAATAAATCTTCTGTAATACTCCAGAATAAATCATAATCTTTTATTTTTGATATACCAACGTGTGCGTGTGTATTTTCATTACTTCCTTTTTCATCAATACACATGATACGAGGTAATCCATTTACTATTTTATGCGTTCTATAGTGTTCACTATGAGTAGTGTGTGAAGATATACACCAATTTACATCTTCATTTGGGACAAATATAGGTGGACTAGATAAAATAGTATCACACGCATGAAATATGAATGGTTTTTGTAAATTATTTTTCGCACAATACATTGAATAAAGAAGACTAGAACCTTTACCTTCAAATTTATCTACGTCGCAAAATGTAAAAGATTTTTCTGGATATGTTAATTTAAGATATTGTTTAACATGATCTCCATAATATCCAGTTGTGATCACAAACTCGGTATCGTCTGGATATGATTCTATTATATATGAAATAGCTGGTTTTCTACCAACACGCACCAAGCTTTTATTTGTATACTTGGTTAAATTTCCGAGCCTATTTCCTGTACCACTAGTTGTTATTAATACGGTCTTTTTATTTACGTCCATATTTATCCTCCAATCTTACAATATCATCTTCTCCAAAATATTCTCCGGTTTGAACTTCAATAAATTCTAAGTCTGTATCTCCTGTATTTTTAAATTGGTGTTTACTTAACTTTGGTATAAAGATTACATCACCTTCTTTTAGTACACGATCTACATCATCTAACTTAAGTGTGCCTGTACCTTTTGTGACAATCCAATATTCATTTCTTTTAAAATGATATTGATAACTCGGCGCTTGTCCAACGTTTATGGTTATTTTCTTGACCTTACATTTTTCATCGTCAAGTAAAACTATATAATTTCCCCAAGGTCTATTTTCTTTTATATTCATACAATTTTAATAATTCTTCGTTCATCTTCAATTTGTACCAAGATTTCATATTTAATATTTAAATCTTTAGACCATTCAAAGAATGCTTTTTGTTCGTGTTGTCTGTTTTCTATAATATCGTGGTGATTATAATACCATTCATCAAATACTAATATTGTAGATGGTAAGATAAAGTCTTTTAGTCCATACAATACATCTATTGTTGAACTATATAAATCGCAATCGATATGTAATAATGATATTGGTTTAGCTATCTTTAGATATTCCGGTATTGTATCTTTAAACCACCCTTTGTAAAATGTAACGTTTTCTACCTTTGGTATTGAACCATTTGTAGTCATTGCTCCAACTTTATGATGTGTTCCTGTCCAATCTTCCGGTAAACCAATAAAAGAATCGAATCCAAAAACTTGATAATCAACAGGTACAGATCTTCTAATTTGAGCGATAGTTCCGCCGAAATGGACGCCAAATTCTAAGATGTGTTTGTGATCTTTATTAATTAAATTTATTGCTGTGTTTAATGTTTTATTCATTTTAATAATCTATAATAATCTCTTACAAGAGTAAATGATGCTTTTTCTTTTTCTGAAAATCCATCGCCCCACCAAGTATATGGAAATTTAATCAAACTGGTTAAATCTTTCTTTTTTAAATGCCATGGTATACAAAAATGACTGGAAATTTCACGATATTGTGGACATTGACCCGGACGAGTATATTCTTCTAATTTATCATACAACTCGGATATATAATTAATATTATCATCGTTTGAACATATGAGTCTATCTCCTACGTGAATATTAGTAGAAAACTTTCCACCATTAGCATAACATTGATCAAAATTAATATAATTATTATCAATCAAACTCATATCAATATTTTTTAACCAATATAAATCATGTCTTGCTAATACTACCAAGTCATATTTGACATTGTTTTCTTTACAATAATTGTTCTTTACATCTATAACTCTTTTAGTGCTATACCATCTACTATAATGAGATTGAGATCTAAGATTATTTGTTAAATGTTTTGGTATATTAAAAATCATCTGGGAATCCGAGACTAATACTTTTGGCGAGTAATATTTTTCAAAACTATCGGTTAATTCTGGATTCCAACTATGAATAAAAAAATCAAATTTATCATTATTCAATACGTGTTTACGAAATGAATTGTTGGAGTATTCTAATACTACATCAGATCCGTTTGTTTTTTCACCGGCTTTTTTAGTTAATCCCGCAACATTTCCATAAAAACAATAAGCAATTTTCATAAATTAACGAACTTAGTATCAGTATTTTATAACTATCTTTAACTAAAAAGTTAAGTTTATTTTAAAACATCATTATAATTCTTTTCCCATAAGTCTGGAAAAGGAGCCTTTTTACAATTCATATTGTCTGACGAATTAAATTTAACAATGTCATTTGAACATAAAATTAAATTTTTATTAAAGAATGCCGCACTTATACTAAAAGTGCTACCGGCTACGATTAACATATCGGCGTGAACCAATGCATTATAGTCATTTATAAAATTAAAACCATCCGAATTATGTATTGTCAAATTTTCATTTTTTATATGAGATAAACCAGAATCGCCCCAACAAAAAATATGAATTTTTGAAGCTGGATATTTGACAAACAACGTCTCTAACATTTTTTCATAAAAACCAGAATCTATCCATCGATGTTTATCATTCACATTAGTATCTTGGCCACGACGCATATGTATGCATATATTGTGATAATCCTGAAAAAAATCAGGTTTAGGCATCGGCCAAGAATCTTGCAACTTTCTGTGATGATCGTTCAAAAAACTTTCTTGTGTGACACAGGCATAAGGCAATTGTATTTGTATGCAAGATTCTAATTTATTTCTTAAAGATATGTGTTTTACATTTAAATTAGTCATTATTTTGTTCAACAAAACATTCGAGTCAATCGTTCTCTCTCTCAAAGTTCCTACATTTTTTAAAGTAATTGGCGACAGATTGGAATAATAATATTTTTTATTAACATGCATTGTAGCCAGATATCCAATAATAGTGGCATACATTTGTGATCCAAAACCATCTTTACCCCGATTTATGGTGATTGATGCGTAATTATTTACTATTTTTTTAAACGATTCAAAGTCATTGATAAACATATAACAAGTTTTTAAAAATTTGTGTCTATATATATATTTTTATAGTTATGGAAAATATTATTTTACCTGTTTTATTTGCGGGTTTTGGTAACAAATTAGGATCATTATTTAGCGGTCTGGTTTTATCAAGAAGATTAAATAAGAAACTTTTAATATTAAATGTAAATAGTAATGTCGGAAATTTAGATTTAAATTCAATTTTTGAGTTTAATTATCCGATTAAAAACTTTACATCTTTTAAAGAAATTGATGATATAATTGACCTATCATTTCCGATTTTTACAACAAAGTCATTTGATTTTAGAAGAAAATGTATACCATACGAATCGTTTGATATTCGCAAATCACCAGATAGTTTTTTATATTTGTGTCACAAAGCAATGGATATGTCTCCAAATAATTTGAACATATTTTTAAATACGTTTAAAATAAAGTCCGACGTTAAATCTAAAATTAATGAATTTGCAAATGCACATGGTTTAAATAAAAATGTATATGGTTTACACATACGAGCTTCTGATTTTCCAGAACGAAACAATAATATTGAACGTGCTAGGAAGTTTATAGAGTTAAATCAAAATAAAAAAATTTTGATATGTACAGATGAAAAACAAGTAGAAGAAGATCTATCTATCTACAAAAATGTAATATTTAGACAAAAAAACTCGTATACCGAAAAATTAAACCCGAATATTAATTGGAATGTTAAATACTTTGATCAAAAATACAATAGTACAAATTATAATTCTTTAAGAGATAATCAGTGTAGTGTAGACGCATTTATAGATATGATATTACTTTCTAAAACAAATCTATCTGGTAATGTCAATAACGGAAGTACATTTTATAAATGGTGCGAACATTTTTCAAACGTCAATATTAATTGAATAATTTATTATAAGTTTTTTCCATCCAATGGTGAACATTGCCTCCATATCCGGAACTATCTGGAATTCCATTAAAATGATATACCCATCCGAATTTTGTAAATGGTAAATCATCATATAATCCTTCGGTCAGATGTAATCCCATCATGTTAAATTCGTATGGTAATATATTTACATCAATATTTCTCATTTGTAATAAGAAATTCATTGGGGTTTGATCTGTACCAAGTTTAATTGTAGATTCCAAACCATATATCTTCTCTCGGTTTTCCAAATAAAATTGTTTTAAATAATCTAAATGTTCTCTATGTGATTCATTAAATATTTGAAAACCACCATTTATATATTTCCAGATGTCTAACTTATAATCATTAAACAGATATTTACTATAACATTCGGTACTACGAATTACCCATTCATATACAACACCATCGTGTACCCCCGTATATTTGTTGTTGGTCATTTCAAAGAAATTTGGACAATTTGGATGTACAATCGTATCTGCATCAACGATTAACACTTGATTGTATTTGATATCACTTTGTTCTAATAAATCCAATGCATAATAACGTTGCCATGCTAAACTGGTAATGTTGGTATCCATCAAAGGCTGGTCCAATACAACCACTTGACAATCGTGTTGTTTAGCAAAATGTTTCCAACTATTTATGCTATATTCATAGATTTTATTGATTAGAGGCGTACTACGAAGTTTCTTTTCTTTATTTGAAGAAACAACGGCTGGTATTAATATAATATTTTTCATTTGTATTGTTGTTTTATGTTACTCCAGACTTCGTTGATTAGATTATTTCTATCTACAATTGGTATACCCGTAAAGTGACAAATGTAACCATATTTAAATAAGAACGTTGTTTTATCATCCAATTTATCATTATGCCACAACATTCCCTTTTTCACCATACCCACCGTATTCCAACAATAAGGTAGTGTTTTTCTTTTTACACCTTCTTTAACCAAGAACAAATTTAAAATTGTTTGTTCTTTGCCAACGCCGGGAATACTCCAGTTATCCATAGTTTCCTTGTTATCCAAATAAAACTTCTTCAATTTGTCAAACAAAGGTTTATGAGATTTATGAAAGAACAATACACCACCATTGATATATTGAGATAATGTCATCGGTACAGCAGACAATTCCGTAAATGATGATCTAAAAGCCTTAAGACTCTTGTCTATCCACTGAATTGACACGTTATCTAATACTCCGCAGAATTCATCATCATATAAATCAAAAATATTAGGAGCATCCCATTTGACCATAGTGTCAAAGTCAACCACACCAATCTTTTCGTAGTTGTCTCCAACATAATCAAAAACAAACTCTTTGTGCCAAACACTATATTTTACGTCCGGTCGTTTGCTTCTAACTACATAAAAGTCAATATTATGCTTATCACAATAATATTGCCAACTATTGATAGTATGTTCAAAATAAGTCTTATGAGAATGTTTTGATAATTCATCCTCAATAGCTACCATCATTATACAATTCTTAGCCATTGCGTTTTACCATTTGTTCGTTACTTGATAATACTGTCTTTAGAATAGAAAGATCTACGCCGATCTTGTCACCATATCCAACCACAGCCTTTGTATCTTTTGGTAAACACTTGCCACCAAATCCACGTTCGTTGGCAAATACGGCTGTATGAGACTTATTGGTTCTTGGATCCAACAACCATAGATCACGTACTTCACTCCAATGTGTACCACTCTTTTCACACAAATCGTATAGTTCATTTACAAATGCAACCTTCATTGCAAAGTACGTGTTTTCTACATATTTGGTAATTTCCGCACTGATACTATCTGTAACTCTATAGGTTTTGCTTGGACCTGTAATAGGCATATAAATATCTACCAATCGATGGCCAACCGATTTATTGTCAGCACCAAAGATGAAGAATGGAGTTTGTTTAACATCGGTAGTAAAACCTTGTGGAGTCCAATACTTTGATTCTCCAGCAAATTCTGGACTGAATACGATGTTTTTATTATACTTCTCAATCAATTTACGAGTGGTACCAATTTCAATGGTTGACTTGATAAGAATAATAGGATTGGTCATCCATGATACAGATTCTTCCACAATGCTTGTGTCGCAACTACCATCAGTATTTGATGGTGTTGGTACGCAAACCACACCCAATTCACATTGGTTAATTTCCTCTTTCGATACTGAGTTAGGATATAGTGGATCACGAATTACCACTTCATAATGATCTTTGAAGAATGCATGAAATGCTTTACCTACATAACCATAACCAACGATACCGATTTTAATTTTTGATTTGATCATAGATTTTATTAAAGTTTTCCAACCATTTTTGCTCTGTATAATATATTTGATATAATTCTCTAGATTGTTCTGAACACAAATTATAAAAAGAAATGTCTGTTTTAAGTTTATTTGCTAGTTTTTTCGATTGTTCAATATCACCAATATCCACTGATAACTCTGGATGTAATATTTGTTGTGTATCTAATCCTTTATATCCTATACATGGTATACCCAAATAAGCGCAGTTTAGTGCGAATGTACCAGCTGCATGTGTACGCATCAAATGTATACCCACATTAAAATTGGCAAGGGCTTTAATCCATTCGTTCCACATCATATATGGTAAATGATGTAGATTTGGAAATTGGTCTTCATTTTCTATCTTTCTACCCATACTTGGAATAAAGATAGGTTTATAAAATGTTTGTGCTACAAAGTAACTATCGACTCCACCATACCAACTACAGAAATTACCTCCTATAATAGGCATACCATTGTTATCTCTATCTACATCTTTGATAGTATCTTCGATCATTAATGATTGTAGATTATATGTTGGTTTATTGAATATGCCTTTAAAGTATGGAATATCACTCTTGTTGTGAGTCAACAAGAAGTCCATCTCGCTTAGAAAATTTATATAATTAACTTGATCAACGTATTTGTAATCTTGATAATACCAAGCTGGTCCTTCCTGCATGGTTGTTATCTTCTTACCCCGAGATTTTATACTTTCTAACAATATGTTTGTATCGACCAATTCTAATTTCTTGGGTAATATAACAATTATCAAATCATAGTTCTCTTTGGTTGATTGTAACCAATCTTGAAAGCTGTAATGGTCTGCATTTAATGCGATCTGCCATGCAAATTCAGTACGGCAGTTGGGGAAACTTCTATGTACTTTATCACGATGGCCATTTTGACTGATAAAACAAATGTTCATACTTCTACGCAAATCACTCCTTCCCAATCATATAGTTTTCTGGTGAAAGACTCTTCATCACTATAACCAATCTTTTTTATTGGTTTTATAACATTACGATCAAATAGATCATTAATTGAGTTAATAATTTCTGGATATGCACCCACATCGTCAAAGATGAAGTACTTCTTACCGTCTGATTTCAACTTTAGGGCGTTATATACATCCATTTGGATGGCATCGTAGGTGTGGAGAGCATCCACCATAATTACATCGGCAGTATCAACAGGAAGACCATCTTTGTATACGTCTTGGCCAAAGAACTTTACGTTGGTTCTGCCATTACGTTTACAGAATTCATCCGCTTTATCAAATTCCTTTTCGTTGATACCATAGACTTGTTTAAATAAGAAACTTAGAATAAATGTGGTATAACCCAAGTTTGATCCAATTTCCAATCCAACTTTGTTCTTAAACTCTGGTTTATCAAAAAATTCAAAAACATCACGCTTGAACTTCTTTGAAGTGGTTGTTTTGTGTTCAAATTTATCTGGTACAAGATTTAGTATTTCATCTATTGTCATAATTTGCCGAGTACGTCTTTAAATGTATAAAATTTGTTTTGAGAGTTTAATATATTGTGTAGATTAAACTTTGAGTGTTGATCCAATATTTGTGACCACTTACCCTTCTTATCACCACAGAATCCTCTGGGGTTATCTTCATTTAGTATATATAAACGTTTATTTGGATGTCTTCTAGCATGAACTTTGAGTATATTCTTCACAACAAATTGAATAAATTTATCTCCCATGATTTGTTTGGATATAACTCCAATACTAGAATCATCTCCATATAGTAATAAACTATGTGGTAGATTTACACCAGACTTAACCAGATCCGATGATAATACTAAACAACTACCATCAATCTTTGGTTGAGACAAAGCTCTTATATCAAATTCCGTAGTTTTTGCATTTATACTATTCATTTCTTCTATGGAAAGACTAGATTTTGCATAGTTCTTGTTGTCTACTTGATCTGGTGTATCAACGAACTTAATGTTTTCATAATCAACGTGTTCTGTAACCTTCCATGTATCATCCCACATCTTACGATCCGCAAAACTTAATATGTATTTGTGTATGTTGGCATTTTGACCATATTGAGCAACACTTTCGATTACATTAAAAGCTTCTTTTGGAAAGAAACTATCGGTTTCACCCCACATGACATAATCTACTTTGGTACAATAGTTGTAATTCAAATCTCTTCTGTAGTCTGCTACATTATAAATGTCTTCGTTATCTGTCTTTAATTTGATTACGATGTTATCTTTAGGTACATTGATATCATATAACATTTGTATACCCTCGTAAAATTTATCATACAATCTGTGAATTTCAATTTTACTAGTGTCAATTTTTTCAAAGTATTGAGATGTATTAAAACAAAAATGAAGATATATGTTTTCTTTGTTAGAAACGGGTTCGATTAGATTAATCAATCCACCAATAAATTCTTTGTAAATTTCTATCTCATAGAACATTACATGTGTGCCTATAACATATGTTTTTGATAGTTTCATTCTAGAATATTTTTGATTACATGGTTTACAATATAGTTGTCAGACGATTTATGGAAAAATACTTCTCGTTGATGATTTAATAAATCCAACATATAATTGTAGTTCGATAATGCAAAATCTACAACTTCTTTTATATTTGAATAATCGGATTCACAATCCATGCTCATACCACCACCATAAACAAATGGGGTACTTTTAACGCAATCAATATTTGGTTTTATAATAGGTGTACCTGTAACTAAACACTCTACTTCTCTGATATTGACTTCACCATAACCAAATGGAGATATACACAATTTGCTATTGTATAACACTTGCATATATTTTTCTTTATCAATCTTACCAGTTTTTTCTGTGGTGATTAAGTTAACTTTTAATTTATTAACTTCTTCAAATAGTTTTCTACGAGGACCATTATAGTGTTCGTCTACTCTAATACCATGTTCATAGTTTTCACCACATAATCCTACCATGACTGCAACGTCATATTGTTTATTATTACTGGGAGTTGGTAATGGTAATTTGTTTCCAAATGTATTCAACCAGTTGGTACCACTATGAACCAATTTATCATTCAAAAGACTAACATCAGATATATCAATATTATAACCATCTACACTTTCACCCCAGAACCAACGACCATTAGGATAACGTTTGGTATATAATGAATAATCTTTTAATACTACGTTTTTTGCTAGTCTATAACCAGGTACATTTTTGAATACGTCCCATACACCCATTAATGATGATGAATCCTGTCCATCAAACAAAATATATGGTGCGTCTAAATTTTCAAGAAATTTGGTACCTTTATCAATTGATTCGTTTAAACTTACTTTTTTATCAACAACGGATGCTTGACCAACCCAATAGATATCTGGGTTAGTATTGACAAATTCAATACCATACTCATTAAATGTTTTTAATGCGCCTAGATATGGTCTAAATGTGGTTTCATTGCGATGCTTATTTAATTCTAATATTTGAATTTTCATCGTTTTTCAATTAACACTTGCCATTCTTTAATAAACATATTGTATTTACCCTCATAACATTTCAGAAATGCGTCAATACCATATCTACAATTACCCCAACCATAGTCATCGAATAACAACAAACCACCACTTTTTAACAATTCAAAACTAATACATGATTCGTACATTACATAATCTGGATCATGACAACCATCTAAATAAATGAAATCAAATTTATTTTTTGGTTGATCCCCGACAAACTTTGATCCTAAAGTTCCACCATATAATTTGCGAAAAAACTCTTTTGAATCGGTCACATAAAACTCACATTTGTTCTTATCTATATAGGGCTGTAGGTTTTGTGTTAAAGTTAACGATAACGATTCTCCAAAATCAAATGATAGACTACCTTTTTTATAACTGCGTACATCTTCAATATCGACCGTAATGATCTTGGAATTTGGTTGGGTTAGAACATTTTCTAACATCCACACCGAGGATCTACCATGTCCAGTACCAATTTCTAAAAACAATAAATTTTCTTGATCTAAAAATCTTGTGAAGTATGAACTCCATACGGGAATATTTAATGTGAAATCATCTTTTGGACTAAAGAAATGATCTGGATAAGTATAATAGTTGTGTTTTACGTAATCTCCGTATTTAGCCCGTAGTTCTTTATTAGTCATATTATTTAACGTTGTAACCTCTATTTTCGTCTTCTGTAAATAGTTTATTGTAATTTACATTTGTCTGCCTCTGTTTTTCGATAGTTTTTTCATGAATGATTGCATAATCTTTTTGTGGAGGTACAAATGTATAACTCTTAAATCCTTCCACTTTTTCATGTAATCTTCGTTGATATCTAATATGAGAAGCGTTCAAAAAAATTCTGGACTGGAAATCTGGGTAGTTTATCATTCCATCATATAAATTCCACCCCCATGTCAAAATATCACTGTCAGTTACACCGTGAAAATAATTCAAACGAGGTAACCATATAACTTCATTATTACTATTTTGTTCTAAAATGAGATCTATATTTTCGATTAAAAGATCGCTTGGATATTCATCGGCATCAAGTTGAAATATCCAACTGCCTTTGCATAATTCTATGCCATAATTTTTATGTGCGCCATAGTTTTTCTCTAATTTATGTTGATGAAACACTACGTACTCTTTATATTTTTGTATAATCTCTAGAGTAGTTTGATTATCTGAATAATCATCAAGAAGAATAATTTCATGGTTATCCTTTTTATTTTGTATCAGCTTAGACAATAGCTTATCTAAGCTGGTTGTTTCATTGTGACACGTAACTAGATATGACAAAAACATGTTAAACAATCTTTAGTTTTGGTAATACAATCTTGTTTTCGTTGGAAGACTGTGGATCAATAGCTTTTAGCTTTGGCAAAACAAATTGATTTTCTACTGCAAATTGAGGTACATACTTATCAAGTATACTCCAAAATAATTTATCCATTTCTTTTAAGTTGAATTTAGATTCATTTTCTTGTCTTAATAACTCAGCATTTTTTGTAAATTTATCACTATTTCTAGCAAAATAAATTTGCTTGAACTTATCTTCAGCAAGTGCATAAGAAACTTTGAACCATTTACTTTCTGGTAGAATCCATTGATTTGCAGATTTTTTGTCAACCTGAGTTAAATTGCCGGGTAATAAATTAGCGTATCGTGGATTTAAATAGTCCAAATGACCACTCCAATTTGATGCCAATAATGGTTTGCCGCTTAAAGTTGATAATAACATCGGATGTCCAAATCCCTCTCCATGTGTAAATGAAACATGTGATATTATTTTTTCATGGTTTAATAATGAGTTCATTTCAACATCATTTAATTCGCCATGTAAAACATATACATTCGGACAGTTTTCACCAACACCTTTTCGTATTTTAGAGACTTTATCCAAAATATCATATCTGTCTACAACTGAATAGTTTGCACCACTTGTTTTTAATATTAAACAAGGTCGATCATTTATGGGATTGTTTTTGAATGTATTGCAAAAAGTTTTTACTAAATTTCCAATGTCTTTTCTATCGTTATACAATCCTCCGTGCGTCCATTGACCAACGAATAAGAAAGCGCTTTTTTCTGATATTTTAGATAAAACATTGTTAACACTTTCAACGATTTCGGATGTCTTTTTGTATGTATTTGTATCTGCTCCCCAAAAACATACTTCAATTGGTTTTTCAACTTGCACAGGAACTTGTTGACCATTTTCCAACTGTCTAGCCATCTTCGTTTCTAGGAATATTTTTTTAACATGGTTCGACAATCCAATTGTCAAATTCATCTTATTGATTCCTTCAATCCAACTACCAGGACAAATAGTAGTTTCAATTCCTGCGGTCATACCTATATTGTATTTACCCACCGGTTGAAATTCTTCTGGTATTGTTAACTGAATAAATAAATCGGGTTGCTTATTCAGAGGACCCTGGAGGAATTTGGTTGATAATATTTTATCTTCTGGATCGGTTAAATCTTCAATAAATCGTTTGCTAGGACAATTTCCCCAACGAGTTGGTGCAATCTTAACATCAAATTTATTATATCGAATTATAGATTTAGCTATTGTTGTAGCCCAGTCTCCATATCCACTTCGGTTAAACACTGGTCCTGAAATTAAACATGTTGGTTTATTCATATTATTGATTAAATTGTTGTGAGTCTCTTTCTTTAACTAATTGAGTGTATTTTTTATTTGGCGTTGGTACACCTCCCACTTTATTGTATAACAATTCCATGGTAGACATTTGTTTTGCAGCGATTTCAGCTGTATCGGACTTTTTAACATCTGTACTACCAAATCCACCCTCGCCTCTGCTTGTAGAATCCAATTCATTTACCAAAATAAATTCGATATTTTCTACCTTTGTTGCCTTGAGTTGACAAATTTTATCTCCATTTTTATAAATTTTGCCAACATTTGGATTTCCAACAATGACAGTTTCTCCAGCAAAATCTAAATCTTCTGGTTGCCACTGGTATTTAAAACGAAGTAGCACTTCACCCCGATAATCTGCATCAACCAATCCAACACAATTAGCTAATATTAGATTGTATTTACTAACGCTACTACGAGGAAATGCTAGTATATCATAATCAATCATTTCAACACTTATACCATTCCAAGATTTTTTTTCTTTTTGAACTGCTAATTTTAGATTGGTTTTATACTGGATATAATCAATACGACGATAACCTCCATTTTCTACTTTTTCACCGATAATTTCTGGTTCACTCGTAGCAACAACATCATATCCGGTAGCACGTTCAGTACCTTTTTGGGGTAAATTACTTACATCATCGTAAGTCTCATTTTTCAAAACTTGAATTTTCATGTTAATTCACTTTTAATTTTTTCAATATCAACTTTATATAATTCAAACCCAAGTTTTCCTTGTGGTAGATTTTTAATATCATACCCAGTTTCAGTATATATGTCAAATGACTTTGATGGTATAAAATTGTCCAGTGTGTAATCCATAGCTTTTATAAATTGATTACACATGTTTATGGAGTTTATACCACCCTCATTCATTGCCCATCGTCTACCTTCCAATCCACATGATTCACGTTTCTCATTGCCTATCAAATACCAATACATAATAGCATCGGCTATGTCTGTATAATTTGATAGGTCATCCATGATATATGGAGTTGGAGGACTACCTTGTAGATTTTGAACTTTGGTCCAAACAGGTTTTGCCCAAATGCCATGTTTTTTATATCTGCCAGTAACATTTGTTCCAAACTCCAAATCAAATTCTATAGACGATCCATCATCTTTTGTTAAACCAATTTGGTCTTGTAAACCGCCTGTTACAGTTGATATAACAGGAGTTCCACACATGATGCTTTCCGCAATACTCAATCCAAATCCTTCATTTGAACTTATGTTAGCTGTAACATCTGCTAAATTGTAAAATGCAACCATTTCTTCTGGCGTTCTACGAGATTCATCAATTACAATTTTGTATTCAGGACACACTGCTTGCACAGTTGCGGGTAAGTCTGTTCCAGCTTCACATACTTTATCGGTATGCATTATCAATGCACATTTTTTAGCTTCTTCTGGAGTTAATGAACTACAAAATGACTTAAATGCCATTATCAAATTTGCTGGATGTTTACGGTGTGCATTTCTACTATTAAATGCTACTACGAACTCATATTCATCGTTTCCTAAATACTCTTTACGTAATTTATTAACTAATGAATCATTTTTAGAAATTGGTTTAAACTCGTTACTATTAATGCCATGTGGCACATAATGTAAAAGCACTTTGTTAGATTTTATAGGCATAAAATTTAAATTTTAATAATATTTCCATTTTGATCCAAGTCACCTTCAACTGTAGTACAATTTTCAGGACCCATTACCCATTTATTAATATTGTAAGTTTGTTTACTTATTGAAAACAAAGCATCACAACTTTGATAAAATGGTTTATTCCACATTGGATACGGTAAATCGTCCCATATTGTTAAATATGTTAAAGGAATTTTACTTCGTATTTGATTTTCAATAGCATATAACCACCCCCAAAAACGTGGATCAGTAAAATGTAGAATTGCATCTGGTTTTTCCAAAGCTATAATTTGAAATAACATTTCTTCATCTCCGTATCCATTAGCAGGATATAGTTTCAAATAGTTATCTTTTCGTCCATTTAATTGATCACATGCTTCCTTCATATCAATGATCTTACCTTTTTCAGGATGATCAATTGCACCCGCTATCTGTACCCAATCATAGTGATGAAGAGTACCTAATACAAGTTCACGACTCATTGTAGCAATACCCGAATGCATCCTCAGGTCATCAGCTAATAATAAAATTTTTTTCTTTTTATTAATATTCATATTTTTAATAAATTACTTTTCTTTATTGGTTTAATCCTTTATTTGATAAAGAAAATGGAGTGTTGTGACTCAGTTTTTGACTGATACTTTCGCTGATTTCGGTTTGAAAATTTATGTCGTTTAAATATTTTTCAAGACATTTGTTTACAAAATCTTGAAGAGATATCTTTCCACGAACATTTTCTTCTTTAAATTGATTGTACAATTCCAGATTTAATTTTACTGTGGTTACAACTTGATCCATAACGTATATGAATATATATATATGTACATATGTACATATGTTTATTATAATTTTATATCAAACTTTATCTGCTTTGGCATCGCACGTTTTTTTATAATGTGTACAATATTTACAATTTTTCTTTCTATCTCCTGGAATTTTTGGATATGAGTTGTCAGTATTGTATGAACCATCTGATTTAAATCCGTGATCTAAGAACTGAATAAAATTGTTTATAGACTCTTTTATTACTGAAGAAGAACTAGCGGGTTTAAATATCTGTATACGACTTTGTGGAAATGACACACCTTCCAGAAGTTTTCTTTTAACTATAAAGAATTCTACGTCAATCGCATTTAATGGTACATTAAACTTTTTGCTATAAACGCTTTTGTACAAATGAAGTTGAGAATATTTGCTTTCATCTTCTTTTTGATATTTGTTCCAACCTTGCGTTGATGTTTTAAAGTCGATAATGCGATATCGTTCTACATTTTTTTCTTTAAGTACTAAATCTATAAATCCAACGAAATCAATATTATTTTTGATTGGAATTTCCAATGGAATTTCTATACCTATCAGTTCATAATCTCCGTGAGGAAAGTATTTAATTCTATTAGACGATTTGAGAAAAACATCTATAATATCATGCCCATCAAAAATAAAATCGGTATATTCTTCTTCGGAGTACTCCTTTACCTTCAATACTTCTTCCGCAAATTTATCTTGAAATAGTTTTTTAACATCCAGTGATTCAGCAGAATTTACACTGTCATTGTACAAAACTGTCAAATACGTTTGAAATGCATGATGAATTGCTGTTCCAAATGTTGTATTCAAACTGTCGTCACGCTCACGAAGGCCATCAATATAGTCTAGTTTCCATTTATGTGGACATTTTAAAAATGTAGCATATTGACTAAAACTGACACGTTTCTTTTTATTTTCTTGTAATTCCATTCTTTAATGTTAAACTGTATTTGACAAAAGTCAAATCATAACAACTATATATTAACATATGATAAAAATACTAAATTTACTGACTATCTTGAGTTCGTTAACATTACAAGCCGACAATTTGTTTTTATACGATAAAACGAATAAAGTTGAAATATCTGATATACGAGATAATAAATTAAATGCATTTACAACTACAATTGGTAAAACATATTCACTTAAAAACAGTTTAAGTGTTATAACCGATACAAATTCTGAATGTTTGTATGTGGTACCACATCAAATAGTCATGCTTCAGAGAGAAATTACATCGGTATATTTCAGTGGAGACAATATACAATATCATAACGATTTTACATTACCATCTGTTGTAAAAATAAAAGAATCATTATTTAATATTTCATCAAATGGAGAACTTTACGTATCAAGTAAAAACACCAATCAAAACGTAATTGGTACAAGTATGGTAAACATTTCTTTTGGTAAAGCGGATTTATTTATTAAATCTGGCGAAAAATATACTCAAGTATTTGTAAACGAGGGTGTTGTAACAGTGTTGGATAATAAATCCAGTAAAAAGAAAAAAGAACTTAAAGCTGGAGATTATTTGGTGGTTACTCCTCAAATCGTATTAAATCCAAAAGACAGTAGTTTAAAAAGCTTGGGTAACAGTTTTAGTATAAAAGAAACTGAAGATGATGAGATTCAAGCACATAAGAAAACGTTTGATAATTTGCAAAATGTTTTGTACAATACATTGTTTGTTAATTATGAAACAAATATATTTGGAATTAAATTAAAATGAGACTAGATCAACTTACTTCACTTACTGATGACGAACTATCTATGCTTTGGGGATGTGTCAACTTGGTTAACCAAAGATAATAAACGCTTATACACTTGATCCAGAATTATTTGTAACTATTAAGCATTCACGATTGATGGATCGACTCATGTATTGTAAGCCAAAAATAAAACAAGAACATCAATTAATTTTTGATGGACTTTTAAATAAATTGAAGATAACATAACAGAATGTATCAGAATATATTTGTTTCTCGAAAAGAAAATACGGTTTACTTGTGGGACGATATTAAAGGAATGATTAAATTCCCATATCGTCCGTATGCCTATCGAAAATCTCAACGTGGCATGTATAAAAGTATTTACGGCGATACCTTGGAAAAAATTTATAAATTCTCACCAAGAGATCCTAGTTTATTTGAAAGTGATGTACATCCTGAAACAAGAATTCTGATTGATGGTTACGAAGACAGTGATGAACCATCTATTGGACATCGTGTTCTTTATTTGGATATTGAAGTTAGTACTGAAGGCGGTTTTCCAAACATGGAAACTGCCGATAAAGAAATTACAGCTATCGCAATCTATGATAGTGTTACGCAAAAATATACCGCGTTCATTTTGGATCGTGATCGTAAGATGGATCATTTTGATGATCAAACCAGAGAAGTAATTAGTCTTCAAGATGAAGAAAGTCTATTGATGCACTTTTTGACTAAGTGGGAAGAAATTCAACCTACAATTGTCACTGGATGGAACAGCGATCAGTTTGACATGCCTTATTTATACAAACGAATGAAGGATATTGTTGGACAAAATAACGCGAAGAGAATGAGTCCGATTGGCACAGTATACATCAACGATTATAGTAAAAAATTGATAATCGCTGGTGTTACTCATTTGGATTATATGAATTTGTATAAGAAGCTTAACATCAAACAAGAAGCTAGTTATGCTTTGGGTGCAATTGGTAAGAAAATTGTTGGTATGGAAAAAATTGCCTACCGAGGTAGTTTAGACAATCTATATAAAGAAGATATCAACAAGTATGTTGAGTACAACTTGAACGACGTTCAAATCATTGTGGCTCTTGAAAAGAAACTACAATTTATTGAGTTAGCCCGAGCTATTTGTCATAAGGGACATGTTCCGTATGAATGTTACGAAAAAAGTTCTAGATTTATTGAGGGTGCTATTTTGATGTATCTTCGTCGTAAAGGCGAAGTTGCTAAAAATAAACCGCTTGATATGCGTGATGAAGATTCTGGTGAAAATGAAGACGAAGTTGGATTTGAAGGAGCTTATGTTAAGACTCCTGTGCCTGGTCGTTATGAGTGGGTGTTTGATCTGGATCTTACATCAATGTATCCGAATATCATCATCAGTCTTAACTTATCTCCTGAGACTAAGGTAGCAGTTATCAATAAAATTGACTATGACCAACAATATCTTTCTGAACGAACTGATGAACTAAAAGAAGATTATGATAATCTAAGTGATTCTGGTAAAAATGATATTACATTTGAAGAATATTGTGAGCAAAGAGTTAACAATTACAATGCTCGTATGTTTGTACAAAATAAAGTAACTGGTTATCATGTTGGAGGTAGTGTATATACCAACAATGAATTTAGATCGTTAATAACAAATTCTAAATTAAGTGTTGCGGGAAACGGTGTTTTGTGTAACACAGAAAAACAAGGAGTTATTCCTGAAATTCTAATTCAGTGGTTCAATGAACGTAAGGAATTAAGAAAGTTAGCTAAAAAACATGCTGATTTAAAAGAATGGGAAAAATATGAATTTTATGATAGTCGTCAAAAAGTGCAAAAAGTTTTGCTCAATTCCATTTATGGTGTATTGGGCTTACCGAGTTTCAGATTTTATGACAAGGATAATGCGAGTGCTGTTACCATAACTGGTCAGGATATCATTAAATCAACCGGTAAAGCTATCAATGAATGTTTTAAAAAAGCTCTAGGTGAAAAAGATGGCGATTGGGTAATTTACACTGATACCGATTCGTGTTTCGCAAGTGCTTTGCCCATTATTAAGAAAAATATGCCTGACATTGATTTAAATGATGAGGCTGCAATGACAGATGCAATTTTGAAGGTTACTGGAGAAGTACAAACATTTGTAAATAAGTTTTATGATGTGATGGCAAAACGATTCTTTAATATTGAGAAACATCGTTTTGATGCAAAACAAGAAGTTATTGCCAAGACGGGTTTTTGGTTGGCCAAAAAACGATACGCACAGTTTATTATAAACAAGGGTGGTATAGTATGTGATGAAATGGAAATTAAAGGTATTGATGTGGTTAGAACATCGTTTCCAATTTGTTTTCGTAAGTTCATGCAAAAGTTCTTGGAAGATATGTTAAAGAAAATTGACAAAAGTGACATTGATGCTAGTATCTTAGACTTTACAAAAAATCTAAGCAATGTTACAGTTATTGAGATTGCAAAAAACACTAGTGTTAAGTTTAAGAGTGAGGGTCAAACTAAAATTGATTATAATCCAAAAAGTCGTAGTAAATTTAAATTTGTTAAAGGAACTACTGCTCAAGCTAAAGCTGCTTTGTTTTACAATGATTTGCTTGAACATTGGGGGCTTGATAAAATTGTACCTCCGATCTTTCACGGTCAAAAAATCAAATGGGTATATTTGAAACAAAATGAATTTGGTGCAGATTGCATAGCATTAAAAGCAGACGGTACCGATCCAGATCAAATAATGGAGTTTGTCAATAAATACGTTGATAGAAACGCAATGTATGAACAAGAACTTAAAGGAAAACTGCTTGATTTTTACAATGTATTGAATTGGTCATATCCCAGTGAAAGTGATGCTACTGTGAACGAATTCTTCAGTTTTTAAAATATGAAAAAGATTAATGAGTTATTAACTATCCCAATTGATGGTTGTAAAATTGAATTGTTTTCAAAACATCCATCTTACATACCTATCGCCGAAAGATATCAACGAGTTGTAATTGGTCAAAGAGGACCATATATAGAATTCACAAAAAATCAAATTATTGATTCAACAATGTATATACCAAAAGGTCAATTATATAGATTAAGCGATCCAAAGGTTTATTATATTGAATTTAGAACGATTGAGGGTGATGTGAAGGTTTATTACCAAATGCGTAGTGTAGCGTATGCAGATTATCTAATTAATCATTTTTATATCAGTCCATATGATCTCTTTAAAGATGACGGAGTGTGCTGTATACTATCGCCGGTAGAAGCAACAAAACATTCAGAACAATTTTTTGACTTTGAAGTAAAATAACTTGATTGTAAACACATTGTAGATTAACATCATACTAGTATGAAAAAACAAACATTAAATTCATTTATTGATAAATATTCACTTAACGGTACCATTGAAAGTGTAAAATGGGTTGTTGATAACAACGATAAACAAATCAAAACATCATCAATTAGTGATGATAAAAATGTTTTGAATTTCGTGTTGGTAAAAGACACTGCAGGTCTTGAAAATGCAGAACTGGGTGTGAACGACACAACCAAGTTGAAGAAGTTGTTGGGTGTTCTCGGAGAAGAAGTAAACATTGCGTTTAATAAACGAGATGACAAGATTGTATCATTGTCTCTTTCTACGGAAAGTACTGATGTACAGTATGTTACTGCCGATTTGAGCGTAATTCCAAATGTGCCAGCTCTTAAGAAACTTCCTCCGTTTAATCTAGAAATTCCACTAACTAAGGAATTTGTGAGTACCTTTGTTAAAGCTAAGAGTGCTTTGAGTGATGTTGATACACTTACTTTCATCAAAGATAAGAAGGATAAGATTAAATTGGTGATTGGATATAGTAGTGTTAACAGTAATCGTATTAATATTGATGTAAAGCCTACTGAAGGTAAAGATACTCTTGGTAAGACACTACATTTTAGTGCTAAGTATCTTAAAGAGATTCTAACTAGCAACAGTGATTGTGAAAATGCTGTACTTAAAGTCAGTGATGCTGGATTAGCGCATGTAGAATTTAACAACGATACATTTAACAGCAATTATTATTTGGTTGAGATCAAAAACATTGACTAATATATTATGAGTTTCTTTAGCGAAGAAAATTCTGTAACGGTAAAAAATCACAGTCTCTGGGCGGAAAAATATCGTCCTGACGTATTGGATAGTTATATTTGCGATAGTCATTTAAAAAATATCTTGAAGGATTTTATTTCCAAGAAGGATATTCCTCACTTGTTGCTTCATGGTAATGCTGGTACTGGCAAGACAACTCTTGCTAAGATTCTAACAAAAAACATTCAATGCGATGTAATGTATGTAAACGCATCCGATAATACTGGAGTAGATTTCGTTCGTGACAAGATTAGACCATTTGCTTCTTCAATGGGGTTTTATGATCTTAAGATTGTTATCTTGGACGAATCGGATTATATGTCGGCTGCTTCACAAGCGTCTCTTCGTAATCTAATGGAAACGTACAGTAAGACTACCAGATTTATTCTTACTTGTAACTATGTAGAGAAGATTATTTCTCCATTAATCAGTCGTTGTCAAGTGTTTCAGATTGAACCACCTGCTAAAAAAGACGTAGCTTTATATTCTAAGACCATCTTGGATACCGAAACGATCAAGTATGAATTGTCTGATTTAAAGACTGTCGTGGATAGTTTTTATCCTGATATTCGTAAGATTGTTAATTTCATTCAACAAAGTTCTACAAATGGAACTTTGAAGTTGATTAAAACACAGAGTGCTAGCTTTGATCTTAAGAATAAGTTAATTGAATTACTTAAGAATGCAAAAACTAATAGCAAGGTTTTTAATGAGATTCGTCAGTTGGTTGCTGATGCTGGAACCAAGATGTTTGATGAATTGTATAGTGAGTTGTATGCTAAAGCTAGTGAATATGCTCCTGGTAAAGAATTGTCTGTAATTATTGATTTAGCTGAACATACTTATCAAAGTGCTATGGTAGTTGATAAAGAAATTACATTTATGGCTTGTATTGCCAAGGTAATCAAGACTATAGGCAAATGATAAAGTACGTAAAAAAGACTATAAATCGTGATGGTATAGTACGGCCAGTTGAAATAAATTGGGAGTATGCTATAAGATACGTTGGTCAGAGCGGCACTAGTGGGTATGCTAGTGCTGCAAAGGGTTATATTGCAAACTATATTTTAAATGGCATACCTATTTCATGGAAACCACTTTCATTTGATGACAGTAGAAATGACAGAAGTTATTATGTAGATATTTTATCTGAAAGTGTCGCTAATAAAAAAATAAATAAATATAAGAAACAAATAATACACTGTACACCCGATGTGTGGACAAATCATGTTGATAAAACCATAGATGACACTATTGGTTATTGTACGTGGGAAACCAATAGACTACCAAATTCATGGGTTAAATTTATTAATGGTATATCTGAAGTGTGGGTACCATCTGAATTTAACCGTGAATGTTTCATAGAATCAGGAGTAAAATCAAATATACACGTGGTACCTCATGTATGGCATGCTCAATCATTGATGAACAAATCTACTGTAACCATATATGATTATATCAGAAATAAAATTCCAAACGACAAATTTACATTTTATAGTATTGGCGAACTTAATTACAGAAAGGGTATTGAGGATGTAATTCATTTATTTAATCAATTCAATGATAAGTATAAAGATACGCAATTGATATTAAAATTACATCATAGAACATATGACGATGCAGATAGAGAACGATGTATAAAAAAAATATATGATTTGACCAACAAATTGGGTAAGTCTATATATTTGATTTTGGACAACTTGATACGTGATGAAATAATAGCCATTCATAGTTTTGGAGATTGTTATATAAGTTTGAATAAAGGTGAGGGGTTTGGATTAACTATATTTGATGCTTTTAATTTCAATAAAAAGATAATCACAACTGGGTATGGTGGTCAAATGGATTATTTGGGTAAAAATTATGGTGGATTGGTAAATTTTAAATTAAATAATGTTAGTGGAATGAGTGGATTTAATACTAATTATACTGAAGAACAAAAGTGGGCATATCCAGATTTGGATCATGCTTATGATTTGATGAAATTATGTTATGAAAATAAACTTTAATCAGTTGGATGATACAAAAAAACAATTACAGTTTACAAGAGGAACTTATTCTGTAGAACATAATAAGTTAAATAGATGGGTTTGGACTTCACAGGAATTTGGGGGAGTGATTAAAAACGTTGAATATGTTACATTGAGTGTTGATACTGAAATTGAAAACGTTTTATATTATGATGATAATAAAATGGAGTTAAAGCCTGATTGTTATAATATTGTTAAGATAAAAACCTCTGGAAAGTCGGAATTTGATATAAAATTGGAAAAACCATTTATTGTATCAGGCGATAACAGAATTTTGGGAATTAAAATATTGTCAATAACAATAGACAATGATATCATTTTTTAATATGAAAAAATTAAATTGGAAGTTAAATGATTCGAATTTCACGTTTTTAGACAAATTAAAAATAAGTAAATTTATTTTAACCGATGATTTTTGGACGATGGGTAAATACGTCCAAAAATTTGAAAAAACCATGTCAGATTACGTAGGAGTTAAATATGCAGTATTTGTATCTAGTGGTTCAACTGCTAATACAATACTATCTTATTTCTTAAAAGATAAGTTTGCAAATTCGGATAAATCGATTATGGTATTTCCATCTACAACATGGACAACTTCAATATCGCCATTCATACGAGACGGTTTTAATCCGAAATTCATAGATGTTAATTTGTCCGATTTGTGTATGGACTTAGATAAGTTGGAAGATTATCTGAAAAAAAATAGTAAAAATGTAGCGTGTGTATTTTTTACAAGTTTATTGGGATATGTTCCAAATATTGACAGATTGAAAAATATAAGTAAGAAGTACGACGTTAAAATAATGATGGATAATTGTGAAAATACATTGGGAGAATATTTAGATAAAAACATTTCTTCATATTTTACATCTACTACTAGCACTTATTTTGGACATCAACTACAAAGTGTTGAAGGTGGATTTATATTTACCAATGATGAGGAAGAATATGAATATTTTCTAATGTATAGAAATCATGGAATGACTCGCAGTGTTATTAATAATAAAAAATATTTAAATATTCAAGTTGATAGTAAATTTGATTTCTTTTTGTTAGGAAATAATTTTAGAAATTCTAACATACATGCTTACATTGGTTTATTAGATTTTAAACGTATAGATAAATACAAGAAAAAACGAATTGAATTATATGAACTGTTTAAAAATAGTTTGAGTTTTAAAAGTGAAATGCTAACATTCCCATCGGACTCTACCAAACTTAGAAAAAATGTTCCATTTTCAATACCGTTAATTTTTAAAAATGTGAATCAAAAAAATAAGATCCAGAATATATGTGACAATTTAAATATTGAAAATCGACCAATTATTTCTGGAAACATTTTGAGGCAAACGTGTTATAGTAAATATGATGATTATAAACAATTTTTAAATAGTGAATATTTACATACGAATGGATTTTATATAGGTCTACATCATAAAATTAAAGAAAAAGACATTATATATCTTACAAATGAAATAAATTCTCAATTTCAGTATGAATAAAAACGATAAAATATACATATCTGGTCATGGTGGGTTGGTTGGTCAGTCGTTATATAAACTCTTAGTTTCAAGAGGATATACAAATATATTAGTTGAAAAATCAAGCGATTTAGATCTTAGAGATCAACTATCCGTTAATAATTGGTTTGAAAAAAACAAACCGGATTTTGTATTTTTATGCGCTGCTAAAGTCGGTGGTATATTATATAATAAAACATACCCAGCAGACTTCATTTATGAAAACTTAATGATTCAAAGTAATGTAATACATGCTAGTTATATAAACTGTGTTAAAAAACTATTATTTTTGGGTAGTTCATGCATTTATCCAAAAGAAAATCCATTGCCTATTAACGAAGATAGGTTATTGACAGGTATATTAGAACCTACAAATGAAGCATATGCTTTAGCTAAAATAGCTGGACTAAAGATGGCTCAATATTATAGAGATCAATATGGATGCAATTTCATATCAGCGATGCCTTGTAATTTATATGGACCCAACGATTGTTTTGATATAAATAAATGTCATGTAATTCCAGCATTGATTACTAAATTCCATAATGCTAAGATCAATAACTTAACTGATATCACTATGTGGGGAACTGGTGCGGCAAAACGAGAGTTTCTTTATGTAGATGACTTAGCGGATGCTTTATACTTTTTGATGCAAAATTATAATGAAAGAGATCATATCAATGTTGGATCTGGATATGAAGTTGGCATGAAAGAGTTATTTAATATGATATCTGAGTTAGTTGGTTATACTGGCCAGTTGGTATTTGATACATCTAAACCAGATGGCACTATATCTAAAATAATTGATAATAGTAAAATTAGAAGTTTAGGTTGGTCGCCAAAAGTTAAACTGCGTGATGGATTGTTAAACACATATAATTGGTATTTGAACAACGTATGAATGAATCTATAATGATCGGTGATAATCTGGGGGAACTTTTTTTTCAAAAAAACGACAATAATTATTACTCTATTATAAGAAAAAATAATAGAAATAAAATAGTTAACATTATAGATCACGTTCAGTATTTTGATGAAAATAATGATTGTAAATTGATACAAATAGACGATTTAATTTTAAACAGAATAAAAGAGAGAATAAAAAATAAAGAAAATTATTCATCCATTTTTGTATTTTTTAATACACCGTTTGACGACGTTAATTATACAAAACAAGAAAAATCAAATCAAGAACATCAATTTACATCGACCGGAATAAAGTTTTGGAGACATCAAGAACAGATGTTAAATTATAAAAATAATAGTCCAAATACAATTATATCTACTCATATATCTCCGGAAGGAGCTTGTAATTTAAAATGTCCATATTGTTCTGTTACGTATAGAAAAAATACAAATCGTATAGAATTGAATGTAATTAAAGATTATGTTATTAAATTAAAATCTAGAGGATTAAAAGCTGTAATACTTACCGGCGGAGGTGAACCAACTCTTTACAAACATTTTAACGAGTTAATTAGATGGTTAAAAAATGAAAATTTATCAGTCTCGTTGATAACAAATGGTACCAATTCAAATCTCGTTGATAAAGATGTTTGGCAACTGTTTTCTTGGGTTCGTGTCAGTGTTAATTTGTTTGAAGGATGGGAGAATAAAATTTATGTACCTTACGAATTATTATCAAAAGATTGTATTCTGGGAATGTCACACGTTTTTACAGTGGAACACGAAAAAATAGAACATTGTTCGGTTTTGGAATATTTTAATAAAATATCTAAATTGGCAGATAAATTATCGGCAAAATATATAAGAGTAATTCCGAATTGCCTTTTAGAACAAGAAACTTTAGTAAAAGTTCATAAAGGGTTGGATGATACATTTTTAAAATTAAAAGACAACCGTTATTTTCATCAATATAAGTTTCATGAAGCTCCAAAAACAAATATATGTCATCAATCGTATTTTAGACCGTATTTAAGTGAAGAACCTTTTCATAAAACTGGTAAATCTGGTACTGTATATCCATGTGATAGTGTTGTATTAAATAGCTCAGTTACACATTTTGCTCAAAAATATCAATTGTGTGCAGCTGAGGACGTACTAGACTATGTAGATAAAAAGATACAACATAACTTTATTGCATGTGAGGATTGCAAGGGATGTGTATTTACAAATAATGTTAATATGATTGATGACTTCATTAATAATAAGATTGATTTATTTAAAAAATATTCTAAACCACTTAACCACGAAGAGTTTGTATAATGATATTTAATAAAGATTATTACGAGAATGGAATTAATACAGGTGTTAGTTTATATACTAACTATCAATGGTTACCCGATTTAACATTACCAATGGCTTTTAGAATTATAGAGACGTTACAAATCGACGAATCACATCATGTTTTAGATTTTGGATGTGCTAAAGGATACATGGTAAAAGCGTTTCGATTGTTATATAGGAACGCATATGGCGTAGACATAAGTGATTATGCGATTAATAACTCTGATAAAGATGTAGGAAAATTTTTATTGAAAATAAACGATTCTAGTGATATATCAAATTTTAATAAAACGTTTGATTTTACTATTGCAAAAGATGTGTTTGAACATATACCGTATGATAAAATTAACAAAGTATTAATTGATATTAGAAAATATACTAAGTGTTTGTTTGTTATAGTACCACTGGGTGACGGAAAGAAATATTATATAGATTCTTATGAATTAGATAGGACGCATGTTATACGAGAAGACAGAGATTGGTGGACTAATAAATTTAAAGAATCTGGTTATAATGACATTATGTTTTATAGTAAAATTAAAGGTATAAAAGAAAATTATAATCACGTAGAAAATGGCAATGGATTTTTTATATTAAAATGAATGTTATATTTGATAAATTGTTTAAACAATTAACTGATGGTTATTTTGTTGATATCGATCCAGATGGAAATTGGCATAATACCAATTATCTAAACATAGAAAGAAGATGGCATGGTATCTGCATATGTGACGTTTCTAACATTAATAAAAATAATAATGCTTTTATATATAGCTCATATGATTTGAAAAATTGTTTAATTCAATCTAATCATAGTGGTATAATACATTATTTATCAATTAATAAATTAGAAAATTTAGATTATATCAAATTGTTTATTAATACTGAATATGTCAACAATCACATGTCGTGGAGAAGACATATATTATACTCATCGGTCAATTTAAAGAATATATATTTGAAAGACGAACTTATAGAATTATATAAAAATAATATGAATTTAGAGTTAGTAGATTTTACTGATTGTAATTTAATATTTGTTAATAAATTATTCACTTGTTTAGTATGAAAAAACATTTACGTATATTATATGGAGCGGACGATAGGTTAGATTTAGTAAGAGAAACTATAAATGTTTGTATTGGTTACTTTGACACAATACGGATAAGTAATTCGGGACCAAAAATTTTATCTGAAAAATTAAGACAATTAATACCATCTTCAGTTATAGTAGAAGATTTGAATCATTTTCTAGGAGATTTAGATTCTGCTAGACGATCTTTATATCACGATGTACCGAATAATGAATGGTTCATGTGGTTAGATTCCGACGAAAGGCCATCACAAATATTATTGGATAATTTAGATAATTTAATATTTCAAGCTGAACTTGAGAATTCTACATTTATAAGTTTTTATAATTTTCATCATCAATATACCGATGATTGTAAAAATGAAAATTTAAATGAATTTGGAGGGTTTCCGTGGAAGTGGATGCATACATACTTTACCTACAAAGATTGGTTTCCCAAAAATAAAAATGAAGCCTTAGAAAGAAGCATTCCACATTGGCCTAGAATGTGTAAAAAAACACAATACACTGAAGTACATAACAATTTTGGAGGCCATGGCGGAATTTTTTCTAATTTAGATTATCAAAATTATATATTATCTCCATATCCAATGAATCATTATAAGCATGAAATAATGATATATCAATCTCATGTAACCAGCACGTATTTTAATGTAGGCATAAATTTATCATCTAATAAATTTAATGTTGTGGATTTTATATTAAAATCTCCACAATATGATTTGATAAGAAATTTTCAAAAAGAAACTGGAATATATTTAAATAATGATTTATGTATAATGCTTCACTTAGAAAAAAATAAAAATTTTATTAACAAAATGATTGAAGTATCAAATCACCCGTTATTATCGGATGATAGTTATCATAAAGATTTGTATAGTTGGACATATTATTCGTCCTGGAAAATTTGGGCTAATAAATTCAATTTAAATTGGGAAACTCCAAAGTTTTATTGTGGATATAATTGTTGTAAATATAAAAATATACAGTTATGAAAATATTATTTAGTTTTGAATCAGGAAGAATGCCACTTAGGTCGAGTACACTGATTAATTGGTTAATTTTTAGAGGACACGAAGTACATGTTTTATACGAATTAGCAGTTTCACATGAAGAAATGGAAGCTAAAAATTCTTTAAGTAAAGCTACTATAATAGTTGATATAAATGACATAAATGAAATAAACACATATGATATATGGTTTGCCGACATATTAAATTATAAAAATTATCACTTGAAAAGCGAATATAATTCTATTTTTAGACGATTTAAAAATACACTGTGTATTATTTCTTTTGACGATGGATCCGATTTTTTCAATCATAGACTTGATGATGATTTATACGGTCGAGTTAATTGTTGGGTAAATAATTTGATTGAAAAAGACAAAGAAAAATATCACCCAATTATACGAGATAAATGTATGTTGATGCCGACATATATTGAAGCTAGTAACGAAAATTACTGTGAATTTGTTGATATTTTAAAACAAAAAATAAAACCATTTGATGAAAAAATTAATTTTTTCTATTTTTCTGGAGCTATAACAGGATGTATGCCTGCAATAGATTGTAGATTTAATTCGATATTACATTTAATAAGAAGTGGGGTTGATTATAATGTAAGAGTTACTGGTACCGATCCCGCACCTTTTTTAAAATATTTTTATGATTGTTTTTTAGACAACGACTTAAAAAAACCACATGTCGATAGAGTTTCATTTTTACATGAAATTAATAATCACAAATTTATACTTTCTCCTAAAGGAAACTGTCAACCACTTCGCCGGCAGTACGAAGCTTTTGCATTTAATAATCTAGTATTTATCAACGAAAATAACACGGTTGATTATTTATTTGAAGGAATACCAAATACTCATTTTGTACAGTATAAATTAGATTGTTCAGATTTGAAGGAAAAACTCAGATATTATAATAACAATTTATCTGAAGCTAAAAAAATTGCGGATGCTGGAACTAAGTTTTGGGAAGAAAATTGTAGAATATATCAAACTGGAGATTTATCTAAACCGACGACTCAGTATCTAGTTGAAAATTTTTATAAACATACAAATAT
>Ga0172372_10000313_pt1 | contig 76317 bp, 81 predicted proteins | sample LakKiv5m_2_FD_114544 | JGI IMG/M metagenome (GOLD analysis project Ga0172372, IMG submission 114544) | Freshwater microbial communities from Kabuno Bay, South-Kivu, Congo - kab_092012_9.5m | ecosystem: Environmental > Aquatic > Freshwater > Lake | place: Democratic Republic of the Congo...
CTGTAACAAATTACTCTCAGAGTTTCACTACTTATAGAACAGATTGGGACTTTTTATTTGAATACCTAAAATCAGCCAGATTAACCATAGAGGATATGACAATCGATAAACTCAACGGTTATATGGATGAGAGGATTAAATTCCTTAAATCAAATAAAACAATTAATACAAGTGACGCCGAGCAAGGCGCACGCAATCAAATTCGTCAAATATGGTTTCAAGCAATGTTTGGCGGGTTTGCTCAGACACCATTTTATAGGAAATATCTAGAAAATTATCAATATAAAAATGGGGCCTTTGTATTAAAAGAGTGGGAAGTTCCTATGGAGGAACTTAATTTTGATAAAAAATCAATTTATATTCAAGGGATTTCAGTTTCTCTTTCTAACAACTTTGCTAAGCATCAAGTCCAAATGCATGATGAACCGACTTATCAACATATAGGTGGCGGCGATAGTAGGCTTGATATAAGTATGGTTGTTTTTGGTGAAGATAATTTAATACGAATAAGAAGGATGTTTGAAAGAATCGGCGGTTTAGCTCGTCTCGAACATGCTCATGGCGTTTTGGGTTTTCTTGGTATAAAAAATGAGCTTACAGCTTTAGCTGGTATTAAGTATGTAATACCACTAACGTATGAGGTGGACACTATACCCGGATTCCCTCGTGTTTACAATGTTCGTTTATCTTTTATAGATTTTGATGTTTTTCAGCAAAAACGTGAAAGATTATCTTCTGAACAGCAAAATGAGCTTGTTGATCTTTTTGGCAAAAGGAATCCTTTTTTGAGAGTTAAACAGGCGTGGGGAAGATTTAATTGTTACCCCGATTTCCCGCTGTCAATTAAAGATAAAGATACTGGTAAAGTAATAGGTACAATTGATCCGGATTTTTACTTTAGGGCATTTACAACCTATGATGACGATTTAACTTACTGGGGTAGTTTGCCAGACGAAGAAGATGCAACACGATTTAAACTTTCCCCCGATGGTCAGGTAACTCAACCTGATGAAAATGATCCTAACTCTAAGGAAAACTTGGATGAAAGTATTTCGCCATTTGGGTTTGATATTAAGAGTGAATATTATTCAAATAAAGACAAAAAAGTCGGTAAGTATCCAATGAGGATTACCACCCATATTGGTGTCACTAATGATGCGCAAGATGAGACTGCGGTTGTTGAAATAAGCAACGGCGCTTCAATTAGAGTTGGTACCCAAAAAGCTGGGGATCCCGAGCCTTTGTTTAGTACGGACGACGGATTAAGGGGCAAGTGGATAGAGGATAATGCTGTAAGTTCGACTATGACTTCCGAGATTGCTGGCTTAACACCTGGGGCTAAATACCAAAATTGTTATGCCTACAATTCACTTGATCCAAGTGGTCAATTTGAGCTTATTATGAACGATGCTAAGTATAGGGATATAAACGGCAGAATGATTAAAGCATTTCCTACCTATATGCTTTGGTTGATAGATGAGGGTGGTCGTTTTGGTGGAGTAAAGCTTTTTGATAATTTTTACGGTCTTCAATCTGTTGTCGATTTCTCTATCAATAGGTCCGAAGATGTACTCGGCGACACGTTGGTTCTCAGGTTGTCAAATCTTTATTCAAAACTTTCTACACCTTTTAAGGGATTTGTTAAAAGGCAGGATGGTACTGAAAATCTTGTTTTAGATGACGAAAACGGTAACGCAATAGAAAGCATTGCTGATATTCCGGAACATTTGATACAAATATATGAAAACATACAGAGTGGAACGCGAGATGATTACGTTGTTGAACTTGAAAGCATAAGGTTAAAACCTGGTGTTCGCGTACATTTAAGGATGGGTTACGGCGCTAATCCAAATTCATTGGATACCGTATTTAATGGCGTAATAACCCAAGTTCAGGCTGGGGATATAGTCGAAATTATAGCGCAATCAGATGCTATTGAGTTAAGTCAATATATTAATACGACAAATAAAAAAGGTCATTCAGGAAAAATTGATGGTTCAATTGGTACTGGTCTTTATTTGTCTGAGCCAAGAGACCTTATGGTGCGTTTGTTGTCTATGGGTTCGTCTAGGTTTAAGGAGGCGTTTGCGCACGCTACTAGGGGTCAAGTTTTTTCTGAAAGTAGATTTGGTATTAGACATTTTGGGTCTATACTTTACGAACCACTCAATGATCTTGAGAGACAAAGGCACGCGTTGAGAGCTCGCGCAGTACAAAATCGCTTGCAGGCTGTTGCTAGTACTTCTTCGATAACAGAAGTAATAACGCCTGGTCTTGGAAACGTTTCAGCTTCTGACGTGAAAGATATTGCAGATAATAAATCAGATAACTACGCCGATTTAATTGGCGGTGGATTTAGTGGATTTATCGGCAGTGCCGGCATACGTATGCCGTTGATAGGTTTGATGCAGAGCATGTGGACCAATTTCTTTACTAAAAGAGATTTTGAAATCTTTAAACGTAACATTTATCCGGGCAATGGGACTGGTGTAGCGCAATACCTGGGGGGAGATGTGCTCGATGCTGGCCCGATTATGCTTGAGGCAGCTGGTGTTAAAGGGCCTGATTTGTATAATTATATTAGCAATAATCCCGAAAATAACATTTTTGCAAATTCACAAAACGGAAACAGTAAAAGCAAAAAAGACACAATAGGACTCTGGTCTGATACGCTTTTGAATCAGTCGTTAGGTGCTAAAAGAAGGAATTCTTCATCAAGCATTAATAGCTTGGGTCCACTTGGTCCTATGGGCGCTCAAAGTCCCACCAATAATACCGCACCAAATCCTGATGCAGCCGTTAATAAAACACCTAGGCAAGATGATGGGGATATTGATTTTCCATCTGGTGTAGAATTTTTGATGAACCTTAATCCAGCTAACCCAATGGGTGGTACTCGACTTGAGGCTGGTCTTAATCTGGTGAATGGGGTATTCCGCAATAAGGGTCGTATGGCTGACAATCCCATTTTAAGGGCTATGGGATTAGTGCAGGGTGGGGAATCTGACGATGATCTTTCCGGTTTTGACGAAGTATCCTTTAGGGCACAAACGTATATGAAAACAGTTTGGGATCTTTTTAGACTTTGTGCCGCTTTACTCCCCAACTACATTGTTGCTGTTAGGCCGTTTGAGGATAGGTCAACTGTTTTTTATGGTAAGCCGCATTGGCTGTACACTTCAGGTGTCATACCTCTTTCAACTGGCGTTCCCAAAAATGATGATAAGCTGAAATATGAAGGGCCAGACGAGGCTTTCCAGAAACTTTTGCGCGAAGCGACAAATAGGGCTAACCCGCTCGCTGATTATGAAAATCAAATGACATTTTTAAATGATATCAATACGGCAAACCCATTTACCACTAAATCAGGTTTGGACGTCAATGCTGCTCAGTATTCTTCCCCCAATGCCGTTTCAAAACTTCCCGATACTCAGCTTGGTGCTAAGATCCCCCATAAGAGTGGCAAAGTTAAGTTGGGTAAGCATATTAGCGAAAGTTACATTAAAGTTCCAAGATCTAACGAAGAATTAATACCGATAGTAAAAAAGAAGTTAAGTCAAGAGTATGCTAGTATCGTGGTTGTTGAGCCAACTGGCGAATTTAATCCTGATCCAAACTTTGATTATAATAAAAATGAAAAGAACAAACAAAGAAGAGCAGAAATAGAGAAAATTCTTGCTATATTCGACAATAATACTGGTAACTTAACGACTGGGCGCGTGAGCGATCAGGAAAGATTAAATACTATAAATCGTTATTTGCAGGACCCAAACTATATTAGTGACGAAGAAAAGTACAAAGACGGTCCAATTAGTAAATATCACGACGAAATCCCCGATCTTCCTGAACAGTATAAATTTAGGAATTGGAAAGATTTTAGAGATTTCAATTTCGCCTTAAGCTCAGCCGATGAAGAACAATGGTATATTAGAATGCGATGGCCCTACCTGGACTGGCAAACCGTACTTGGTAAAACTTGGGATAATGCAGAAGGCATAGAGTCTGATTACGATCAGTATGAATCGTATCGAGGCAAAAAAATAGCAGTTGCTAATCCGGCCACGAATATGGTTGTTATTTGTGCGATAGTACAAGACGGGCCTAATGAAATTGAATATAAGGCCGAAGTTTCACCTGATACATATTTTGTTTTAGGTTTAGATAAATCACCAGAAGCTGAGTGTTATTTTGGTTTTGTAGATCAACAAACTAGACTTGGCCCAATGAGTGGTAAGTATGCTTCCGGAATAGATAATTTTGTTTCTGAGACCCCAATACCTACCCCAATTGTTACTCCCCCTTGGGAGAATGAGCCAGGAAGAGGACCAAGGGATTATCAGGCTTATGTTCAGCCGTTCTACGGTACCGAAAGATTAGTGGAGCAACTATTTCCTCAGGATGCCCCTTTTGAATCTGGAAGCGATAGATTCGCTTCGTATCAAAAGCTGTATGAAAGTAATTATTTTATAAATTCATTTCTTTATGGCTGGATGCAGGGTCATGCAGACGGCAGGAATGAGTACAAGACTAAAGGACCGCGTCAATCCGGATATTACGGTGCGGGCTCTATGGATAGTGGTCCTAGCGATACAGGTGGCGATACAAAACCCGAAGATGCTAAATACGTAGAAAACTATATTTCTGCAATAACTAACCAAATAAAAACAAATCCTACGATAAATGATACACAGTATAAAGTTGGAATGTATGACATAGTTGGGGAGATAGCTAGAAGGATATACGATGGTAGATACAATGAGAGGCGCGCAAGAGTTGTTTTAAACCAAGAATTTAGAAGTGACTATTCGGGATACAAGGATGCAGATGCAATTACTTCGGCGGCAATTCAAACAAAAGAAAGTTTTGACAGAATTAGAAAAACATCTTTCTCTAAAGAATTTGAACATTTCTCTGAAGATGACGCTGAACAGATTTGGGACGAATTTAGGGCTAGGTGGCATATTAGAAATGATGGTCAATTTAAGGAAGTAAAACAAGCCGCAGAAGAATTTGTCCTAAAGTACTTAGGCGCTCTTCCCGCAATGACAGATGAACAGCTTGCCGCAACTGTCAAGGATCCATTTTGGATTGATGGTGGTTCTTCTGATATGAATCTTGACGTCGAAAAAAATCCTATAGACAAAATTCTTTACAGTACTAATATGACTAAGATTGTAAACAATTTCAAAATGCTACTTTGGAGGCTCCCATTTGCAAGGGCCTGGTTGGTAATTACCAGTACCCGAAACACTGGTAGCACAGCCTATACGGCGGCCGGTGCTGCTGTTACTGCATTTAATACCGCTACGTCGGGTAACGTTTTGACATCAGCAGCACAGGGGTTCGGAGCCGAACAGGTGTTGAAAGCGTTAGGGCCAGCTGATGAATTTGATTTTGGGCAAAGTGAAGTTACAAGGCTTTGGCGCTGGTACCTTGGTGTCAATAAGGATGGAGAGACTGCTGACAAGGCCAACTTTAGCCCAGATGGCGTTAAATACCTGACGGAAGCCGCGGCATTAAAGGATGATTTTGTAGCCTTAACTTCCCCATTGGAAGTGCAAAATGGTACTTACTCCGACATTTTTAAGCATAGCAAGATAGTGAAAGATTTTGTAAGTGCATTAGGTCGCTACAACAGGGTTGGCGCCAAGAGTAAAACCGATATCGAAAGAACAGTAGACAAAATTAAAGATTCATGGGATCAAACAATTGGTAGATTCTTTGGCTTAGTCGGAGATGCCCTTACTGGTGTTGTGGGTATGTTTAGGATGTCTTTAATGGAAATGGGCTACGGCATGGGCATGCTTGGCGCCATGCAGCAGCAGGCTAATATATTAAATCGCGCCTTTAATGATTCCATTTACTACGCAATTGGTGAACCCGGTTCTGCTATATGGTTGGCTGACAATCCTTTTACAAGGGAGTATGGTGAGCCTGTAATAGAAATTCGGGAGCCATTCCAAAGGTTTCACTATTTAAATTCTTTCCAAGACATCATTGACAATGGTATACAAGAAAAATTAGACAACGTACCTACAGTGATAACTGCCAGTTCCGATGGGAAGTATCCGGTTACTGTCTATTTTGACAAAGGTGCTTCCCCAGAAAAGCAGTTTGAAATAGGCGTAGAAACTGGACTCTTTTGGGACAACGCAAGGGGTAGTGGGTTTTTTGGATTCCTACACCCATTACTTCATCCAATCGAAACTCTAAGGGGAATGTCTAAGAGCGCAACTGGTTCTTCTGATGAGATTCTTTCCAGGAGGGTTGGCCTTTCGTACTTAAAGGAAGGCCTAAAAGACATTTATGGTGGGGAACTTGTTATTATTGGAAGGGCAGATATAAGACCACATGATTTGGTTTACCTAGCAGATACTTACGAAAGAATGTACGGAATTTTTGAAGTGGAGGCGGTTACTCATCACTTGACCAGTGATACAGGTTTTGTCACTTCAATTACTCCCAATGCGGTTGTAACAATCAACGATCCAGCTAGATGGACTTTTCAGTCGTGGGTTTGGGGGATGTTTGGTGTTCAAGATACCCGTAATCATGTTCGACACCTCATGTCAGTGACTGCAGATAAAAGTTCTGAAGCATATAATTCTACACTTGCATTTATGCGCGAAAATAACGAAATCGACATGACTGCTTTGGCTGAATCTATACAAGATTCAATTCGTGGTAGTGTTCAATTTACGGGCGGTAATAGTGCACTATTAAGGGATATATCCACTCACGCGGCCACAGGCTACATGCGGCCTGCAAGTGATAAGTTCAGGCCACAAATGAATCAATCTGAACAAACAATGGCTCAAGTTTCAAGAATATTTAATAACCCGGCAACTTCAGCACTTAGTTCTATACCAATTATAGGGTCAGGCCTAGTTGATATTGCGTGGAGTGGATGGGAGTGGGTTCGTGATAACCTGCTGGATCAACACGGTTGCTATATTCAATATTTAACTAAAAATGGACAACCAATGGACGCAGGATTGAGTTTTAACCAGGGGGTGGCTGTTGGGCACCATCATACCGTCAACATACTTCCAGGTATACTTAATGTCGAAACAAAAATTACGCAAAATGGAAATAGAAGAATTACCGCAAATGATTTAATGGCAGAATTGGGTTGGCAAGAAATTGAAATATCAAGTGTGCAAAGGCAGGTGAGCTGGTGGAATAATTACTGGAACGCCAAAGTTCTAGAGCTGGCTGGCCGTGGTCCAGATCCCGTTGCCATTTCGCCCCCGAATGCATATCTTGCAATGGTTTTGACCGTTGGTGTAGAAGATGATCAAAAAGCAGAAGGTGTTATTGATGGCGATACTATAAAAGTTCAAAAGCTCGACGCAAACGGTAAAGCTTCGGGTGAAATAATTACTGTTCGTTTAGCCGGGGTTAATGCCGCGGAATTAGAGTTTAAGATAGACCTGCAAAGAAATGATCTTTCGGATAAAGGCTATTTAGCGCGTCAGTATCTTGAAAAGCGATTGGTATTTGATCCAATTTCAAATGGGTTTCAGCCTATTGTTGCGATTAGGGAGTCCGTGGGTTCCGGCGATAGTCCAAGAAGTTCTACCGACCAATACGGAAGAACACTTGGCGTCGTTTTCCATAATGTTAGTGGCACAGTTTCCAATTCTGAAGATCGAGCAAAAAAGCTTTTGGAGCATGCTACTGCATGGCCGTTGATATCTTGGGATACCTTTACTGCGGAAGGTTTACCCTATACTGCCAATTGGGAGATGATCGTTACGGGGTTTGCTTATACGGATATGGGTGGAGTTCGCAAAAACGATCCGGATAGAGGATACAGTTCCGGTAGGTATACTGGAGGTAATTAATGTCTCATTTTGAGTTAAAAATTTCTGATATGCAAAGTGATAGTTCTATATTTAAGTCTTTGATATCGTCAATGCCTAATTACTCGCCGACTGGTCAAAAAATTGCGCTGAAAACAAGTGACTCACAGTTGCCAGCAAATGAAAGAAAAAAATCTTTAACCACTTTTAATGTGTCAGATATATTACAAGGCACTGCAATGTTTAAGCCTTCTGGTTTGGTTTATAATTCTTTTAATGAAGTTTTATCTAAAAGCCTTGGCCAGGCAAGAAACGCCGCGGTAAATGGAAAACCTATAGGTTTTAGTAAAGCCCAAGTTGGTTTGATGGGTTACGACACTTCGTCTGTTCAGAGTTTTGATATTGCACTTGGTGCCTCGCAACTTGCCTCTTCGGCCTCTTCAGCGGGTACTGGTGGTGCATCCGCTGGTGGCGCTTTGCCCACTCAAGAGGGTAATCCTCCCGCGGGTATACCTAGGGGACCATTCAAGCCCAGTATAAAGCGTTACAATAATCGCGAATGGATTCAAAATACTGGCGTTCAAGAAATACTTTTGACTGGACAGCAAATAATCGAATTGTTGTTAGCGGCAGGTTGCGATTTAAATGGCGCAGTGTTTATGTGGGCACTATGCAAAAGAGAAAGTAGTTTTCATTGCAATCGTGCAGGGGTGAATGACAATGGAAGCACGGATGCTGGTTTGTGGCAAATTAACAATGGAATGAAAAAGGGTACTAATGGAGAACTTTACCAGGAATTTGATGGGTGGAGAGGCAATAGTATAGAGCAAATGTGCGATCCATGGGTTAATGTGTCTTTTGCTATGAGAATGTCTGGTAATGGCACTAGGTTCGTGCCATGGCAAACTACCGGTAACTACTCTACGCCAGACGATAGTCATTTACGTGGCGTTAATATAGAAGAGGCAAGAAACTTTTTCCTTGAAAATGGTTATAGAGTATAATGGCTTATTTTGATTTTACTATAAATAATTTCAAAAATAATGAAACTGTAGCTAAAGCCTTTATCGAGTCTGCAAAAAATTACGATCCAACTGGTATTTTAAAGCCGTTACGGACATCGGCATCTTTAGAGCCCGGTAAAAAAAGTTTGACAACATGGAATGTTGCAGACATATTGCAGAATAATCTGACTTTTAAGCCGCAAGGTTTAGCTTATACCCAATTTAATGAGCAATCTTCTGTTGCGGCACAAAAAGCCTATAGCCTGCAAATAAATCAAAAAACTGTTGTTTCAAATGGAACTCGCTATCTTGCCTCTTATGATGTAAACGCTTCTTCTAAATACGTTGTAGATTTGGCTATTGGAGGCACATTTGCTTCACTTGGTACCCAAAATTCTTCACTAACATCCTCTGGTCGACCAGCACCTCCTTCAAGCGGTTTTATTTTAACCGGGGATTATAGGTTTCCCACGCATAAGACTCATTACGCGAATCCAGACGGTACACCAAAGGAGGATAGTGGTACAAAGGCGATGGATATTGGCCACTTTGATGGTGCACCAGTTTTTTCTCCTTGGGATGGCAGGGTTGCTTATATAGGTTATCCGGAGGGTGGGTTGGTTAAATCTGGTGCGACTAAAGATGTTTCTGGCGGGAACGCTATAGTTATAGTCGGCGATAATGGCTGGTCTATATACATGTGTCATTTTAATAATCCACCACTTGTTGATGTTGGGAGTCGCGTTTCTAAGGGTCAGAATATTGCACATGTAGGCGCGACAGGTCGTGCTAGTGGCCCCCATGTGCATGTGGCTGTTGCTAACTCCACTAATTTTGACGCCGTTTGGAAAGATCCTATTGATTATTTGTGGGATTTTATGAAAAGCCTCGAAACGCAAGCAAATGAAAAAAATGTTAATTAAGGGTTTATAAATGGCTCATTTTAATATGTCTATTAAAGATTTCTTAAATAGCGGATCAATTGCATCTAAGGTAGTTGAGAATCAAAAAAATTATACGCCAACAGGTAAGCAGCAAGCGCTAGTTACTTCCGAGTCTAAAGACACAACACCCAAGAAAGGCCTAACAACGGCTAGTGTTTCAGACATCCTTCAAAATCAACTGCTTTTTAAAGACCAGGCTTTTGTAAGTTCGCAATTTAATGAAGTTTTATCAAAAGAAATGTCTACACTTTTAAGTTTGTCGATTGATGGCCAGAAGGCGAATCTGTCTAGGGGTACTGCCAGCTTGGTCGCCTATGATGTATCGCTTAAAAGTAGGCCAGGTCAAATTCTTTTAGAAAATATGACAGGCTTTTCAAGCGGTTCCCCATCTGTTGCGTCGAGACCGACACCGAGTGGCTTTGTCTTTCCTTTGCAATCGACTAAAACAACGATTAGGCGCGGATTAGATGGGGCAAAGTGGTCTTCCGAAAACCAGGCAAACACCCATCATAGCTACAACGCTGCCGACATATTCGCTGAACCGGGGACTATAGTCGTCGCTGCTATGGGTGGTAAAGTAATATCAGTTAATAATTCTGGCGGAACATTCGGTTCAAGTGTTAGGATAGAGGGTCAGGATGGTTATTGGTATTACTATACACATATGGGCTCAGGTACTATTTCAGTGACATTAAATCAACAAGTAGCGTCAGGCGCCGTGCTGGGTAGGGTGGGTGTTTCGTCTGAGGCGCAAAATACTACACCGCATTTGCATTTTGATATAAGTCCACAAGAAAATGGTTTTTCTAGAGGGTATGGTTTTGCAAACGGCCCACTTATTAATCCACAACCATGGCTCATTGAGGCTTTTCAACTTTTACCGGAGTGACTATGCAACTATCAAACAATCCAAAGTTTAATTCGTATATAGAATCAAAAATACAGACCTCTGATGAAACCCGTAATATTGATAGGTTTGGTGTGATACTTTCTTATAACCCAATAACTAATACGGCTACTGTTTTAATGTCATCTCCGAATACAGAAACAGCGGGTGACATACTGGAGAATGTGCCATGCCCTGTTTTTATGGGTATTCAGATGGCTGCCCCAGAACCTGGTCGCCCATGTTGGGTTTGCTTTAAGGGCAACAGGGGAGAAAAATATCCTATGATAAGCCATTATTTCAATCACAACTACGAAAAATATGATTACCAAAGGCATACGGTAGCTTCAAGTGGCATTCCGTACTATATGTTGAGTATGTAAAATGGAATTCCAAAGACCAACAGAACTTCTTCTTCAAAAAAATCGTTTTACGAGTACAGAAGTCGGTTTAACTCATCAAACTACCCCTTCTTATATCAGACTTTGTGATAATGGGGACATAGAAATTATGGCATCTGAAGGTGTCGGTATAGTGTTGCATGCGGCGAATAGGAGCGTTACTATCATAGCTGATAGCATAAAGTTTATGACGAAGGACGATGGTTTAAAGTGGAATGATAAGCACTTTAATTCTAATTCTTCAGAATGGACTGAACCCGCCCTCCTTAAAAAGGAAGTGGGCGAAATGTTAGGCGTTTTTGATGGTGTCGACGATTATATTGGTGAACTCTAATGGATTTATACTTTTCGGAATCTGGAGACCTAAAGCTGACACCGACAAAAGATATTGCTTTAACCGATTCCGATTGGCGAGATAACGCACAGAAAGCTTATATCATACTGCAAACTACACCTGGTGATTTCACTCTGTACCCCAGGCTCGGTGCAGAACTTTCTAGACTTTATGGTTTACCACAATCTAAGGAAACTGGTGATCTTGGTATCAAAATTATAGAAGAGGCATTAACCAGGTCTAATACTTTTAATTCCTCAAGTTTAAGTATAAAAGCAATTCCAACTGGCCCTCAAACTATACGTTTTGATATATATGTGGTTAGTGGCGTTAAGAAAAATATGATGATTTCTATACAGCAAGATTTGGGGCTGATATAAAATGACTGTTTACTTTAAAAAAACTCATGACCAAATAATGAGAGAGGCACTTGCTAAGATAGAGCGCAATACTCCCATAAACGCAACTAACCCTGGGTCCGTAGCTAGAGCAATGACAGAGGCGATAACAACTGAACTCGGCGCTTATTACGATGTTTTAGATTTTAACATAACTCAATCATTAGTTTCAAGTGCAACTGGTTCAGCCCTCGATCGTTTGGCTTCCCTATATAACATTAGTAGGAAAACGGTAGGTAGAGTTGCTAGGGCTGAGCAGAGGGTCGGAAGTTTTTATTTTTACCTTGATTCAACCTACGAATCGCCAGTCGTGATCCCCGCCGGTACGCGCGTTTTCACGGATAACGTCGGCTATGTTGGTAGGCAGCTTGTTTTTACCACTAATAACGAAGTTATAATACCTCCAGGTTCTTTAAGGGGCTATGTTTCAATAACTCCTGAATTTGCGGATGGAGTCTTTAGCGCACCTGTCGATACGTTAACTGCGCATAATTTCCTGGCTCCGAGTAATGTTGTCGTACGCTGCACAAACGCTAAGGAAATTACAGCTTCCGAAGGGTATGAAAGAGATTCGGATTTTAGGGTAAGGGTTTTAAAGGGTATAAGGGTTGCCTCTTCGGGTACAATGGAAGCGGTACGTTTTGCCGCGCTTAATGTAAGTGGCGTTCGTGACGTAAGAGTTAGGCAAGCACCTTATGGGTTGGGTTCTTTTGAGCTTTTAATAGTGCCTGAACAGGCAGATTTGATTTCTTCTATCATAGTAGAAGTAAAGACTGCTGTAGATAGGGTTAGGCCACTTGGTGTAACAATGTTTATGAGAACGCCAGTTTTGCGACCCTTGCAGCTTCAGGTGTCTGTCTTGAGCAATTCTACCTCATCTCCGGAGTATGGAAATCTGACGGATCGTGTATCAACTGCGGTTGAGCGCTATTTGAACACGCTAATGCCTGGTGATACTATAGTCTACAATAAGTTAATACAGGCAATGATGGATTCGTCTGGTATAATTAAAGATATTCAAGTTTTACGTTATGCGCCTAATGGCGTAGATTCAATTAAAAGAAATTATACCCCTAAGGATTATGAGCAAATAATTCCGGGTAATATTCAAGTTTCGTTAGCCTAAGGAAGGTTAAATAAGTGAGAGTTTGTGCAGGCCCGGATTGTGCGGAAGAGTTCGATCCTATAGTCCATAATCAGAAGTATTGTGGTCCGGTTTGTAAGAGAGCCGCAGAAAATGCGGCCAAAAGGAAAGCGTTTACAGAAGACGTTGCTCAAGCAGTGGTAAAAAGTGTAGCCCCTGCGTATATGGGAATAGAGAATGAAGAAGGGCGAATAGACTTTTTGCAAAAAGAAGTTATTAGACTTTCTCGTTTGGCTGATAAGCGCAAATCTGTAAAAGATGAGATTGTTGATGTCACCTATCAGGCAGCATTTGACGCTTTTGCTGATTTCGAACTGCCACCAGTTAAAAAGCCTGTTTTTGGCAAGTCGGGCGTTGGTGAAGAAGAAGTTGCCGTAGCTGTATGCGCAGATTGGCAGCTGGGTAAAGTGACTCCAACCTATAATTCTGACATATGCAGAGATAGAATAGATATTTTTGGTGACAAAATTATCCGTATAACCGAAATGCAAAGGGCCGATCACCCCGTTAAAAAAATACATCTCTGGCTTTTAGGTGATATTGTAGAAGGTGAAGAAATATTTGCGGGCCAAAGCCACTTGCTAGATTCTAGTCTCTATAAACAAGTAGGGGTAAATGGCCCAGAAATAATATCTGAACTAATACTTAAACTACTGACAAGTTTTGAGAACGTACATGTAGTTGGTGTTATAGGTAACCATGGCGCAATTGGTGGGCGTAGCAGGAGGGACTATAATGGCGAAACCAACATGGATAGACTACTTTATAAAATTGTAGAGTATATTTTCAAAGATGAACCAAGAGTCACTTTTGATATACCAGATGGTGATGGCGAAAGAAACTTTTATGCTGTCGATAACATAGGTCTTTATTCTACCTTGCTAATACACGGAGACCAGTTTCCGCCTCCTTCCACTACGCATGCATATTATAAGAAAGTGATGGGCTGGAAAGATGGTGCAATACCAGAGACTTTTCAGGATGTATACATGGGGCATTATCATCAGAATGCAAAAATGACTTTAGGTCAAACTATTCTTAGGGTTTCTGGCTCTCCAGAGAGTTACAATACATATGCGCAGGAAGTTTTGGCGGCAATGGGAAGGCCATCTCAGCCACTATTATTCGTCCACCCAGTCAACGGTGTCACTGGAGAGTATACTGTTTGGCTAGATTAATTTAAGGCCTAAATGAAGACTTATTATTTAAGGTTAAAGGATGTAGATTTTTCGTTTACCGGTGGACGCTGGGTTAGTGGCGTTATCGACTTGTACGATAACGAAAGCACAATGTCTATGGCTACGCCTTCTTACGTGAACTACAGTACCGTCACTAGTTCGTATGGAACCAACCTTTTGGGCGATGATACATGGACTGGTTTCAATATAGTAGACGACTCTGCAAGCCCTAATATAGTAACTGAATCTGGATACATTAAAGATGGCCGGTTTGTTGATACAAGCGGGAAAATTAATGTTACTACTTGGGAAGTTGTTTATAACAATTTTTCCTTTAGTGAAGTAAGTGCTTCAATTTCTTTTTATTATACGGATCTTTCGACCTTAAACTTTCCCGAAGAGTGGCCAAAAGTCGGCCCGTTAAAAAATAATAAAGGCATATATATACCCAACTGCCCAAGGTATGCTCGTTTTATAGTTGATTTTGAGTCAGAAAAAGATTTAACTGGTATTAGTTTTGATCTTTATGTTAAGGTAAGAATTGAAAAACCGGTAATATCCCCGCTGTATGGTAGGACAAGAGGGATTCTTAGGAAGTTTCCCGAATGGATGGAGTTAAGGAAGGATAGCGAAGATTCTTCTACACCAAGCCTAGCCACTCCAACCACTGTTGCGGGTTCTTTTATTAATGCGATAGCGGGGGAATGGCTTGAAGACCTCGTAGAGACTGTTGGTTATGTACAGCTTCAGTCATTTATAGAAACTGCCGATACTGGACAGGTTGCTTGGGTATACGTCGCTGATGGCGTACCAACGCTATTCGCAAGGGCTATCGGGGATGGCACGATATTGTCGCGTGCCGCTGATGTCGTTGAATTTACTAAAGCGGCAGATGATAGCGATATATTTTACTGGGATGAAGATAAGAGAATTATCTACACCAGAAAACTTTATCAATATTTCCAAATTGACGATACCAAATACGAGCAAAACGCAAGTCAAGTTTGGAACTGGTTTGACGAACACGGCTTATCTCTTGACCTTGAGCGCCACACGTCGGAAAGCAATGATTCATATAAAAAGAGAATTATTGATGTCTACAGGAATAAGCCGGGCGTTGGGATTGAGGCATTTAAACTAGCTTTGAGGCGTGAGCTCAATTTATGGCTCTATGAAGGTGCAACACCTGATTCAAATTACCTCGGTGCCACTCCTGAGGTCCTAGAAGTTAAAGACCTTTTTAATGACGAATCTTTTGTCTTTCCAAACGGAATGCCAAAAGATAAGTTTATTAAACTTGTTGATGATCTAGCAGTTAAGTACCCAACAACTTGGGGTTACTTTAGGTGGGACCAAGCCTACTGGGATATAGATGGCGATGATTCCTTGGGATATGGGCTTTTGCCCTATCAATATGATCCGGGTCATTTATCTAACGAGAGTACTCAGTCTGGTGTTGGCGATGACCTGGACCTCTACTTGTACAAGCCCAAAGTTAATACTGGTGTAAAAGAGTTTGATTTGTCAGTGGTTGCCAAGGGTTACACATTGACCTATGTTAATGATTATGCTCCAATTAACTTTTTGATCGATGTTTATGGACGTGCAGAAAAAAGCGTATATTCTACAGATAAAACAGAATTTCCTATGAATTTTGTTGCAACCATGTCTGACGGGAAACAATATAGGGCAAATTTAGATGTAAATATTGATAAAGCAATATCGAACGAAGATCCTGGTTTTCTTGGGGCTTCTGCAACGGTTCCATTGGTTGAAATCGATAAGCTTTTCCCCCAAATAAATTGGTACGATGATGAACTCCAGAGATATTCCAATTCTTATGCGTCTAGCATGCAAACGAAGTTGGCCGATATAACAGGCACTTACGTATTTCAAATGCCTAGGAACTCTATTTTCAATTCAAGCAATCCCAAACTTCAGATCGGACAATCAATATCTCTTTATTCGGGTTCTTCCTATATATTTGGGACAATAAAAAATATATCACAGTCTTCCAGTTTTTATCCCGACGAAATAGACCTTTTTGATTACCTTACGGTTGAGGATATAACGTACAGTGGAGATATAACTTCCTCAAACTGGACTATACCCTGGTATATTTATCTCCTTAACACAGATGCCACTCCAACTTTTATGTTGTCCAATATGAAAGTTGGTTTTGGCAAGTATGAATTAATACCTAATACAATAGTGCAAAGTCACAACTCGGTAAAAATGTTCTTTGAAAACCCAAATTCATATTACGTTGTATTTGGCCTTTCTGCTGGATCGTTAAATACTGCAACTCCATCTGTGACTAAGGACATGGACATAGTCTTGCATCGTCTGAGTGCACAAATAATGGGTACTGTATATCATGTAGATTCTGATCCGGACGATTCAACTTATTCCGGCATAAGTAGTTCACAATCAATTAATTTAACAACTCTCACGGTTGGCGCAAGTTTGACTTTCGCTATTTCTAGTCATGTTAAGTTTGCGGTTGGCAACAAAATTAAGGTTACTCACTCATCCAACTCTAGCAATTATTTTACTGCTACTATAACCCAGAAACTATCTGGTCCAAGTAGGTTAACCGTAACCGTGTTAAGCAAATCTGGTTCGGGTACCAGTATTGATTCTTGGTCAATTACTCCAATTTGGGATGAGGTAATAAGCGAGGCTAAAAGTATTGCCGCATTGTCGTCTTATGATGAGTATATTATTGTTCATTTGTCTTCTGTTTCGGGAGATTGGATGGAAACTGATGGTTGGGAAATTTGGAGTAATGGGTATTTTGGTTTTGACAATTATCCTAGTGAAAATCTGACAGCATACTTAAGTGACGATTTATATAAAGCTACACCATCTCATTATCTAGAGGCACAAAGTGCTACTCCGGGTACGTATTTAAATAGTGATCTTAAATCTTTCCCTTCTGTAGTGGTTGGTTTGGAAGATTATTCAATTATAGAAAATTACCCCTGGGAATCTGAAGCTCAGTCCTATTACGTAACAGTTAATTCTGGATCAAGTCCATCTAGTCAAGCTAGTTGGGAAACAATCGTGCCAGAGGTTTTGTGGGATCCCTATGTTTCTGCCACTCCAACAAAAGAAATTTTTGTGGAATTACTGACAGCCAACGAAGATGGAGATTTTGGCGCATATAGTCGAGATGTTCTTGGGAATAATATTTTTATTCCAAAGGAAAATATATACGTTAATGGCAGTAATTCTTGGATTAACAAAAATACATATGATGCTACACCAAACCTAACTGAGCAACGCTACGTTATTGTATTAGACCCCTCTACGGAGACTATAGAGGTTACCGTAAGTGACGATGGTTTAGTAAATTATCCTGCGCAAAGGCTTGAGTATGTTGGTTTCGAAAAAACAATTTCTTCTATTGAATCTGGTTTTGTAGATGAAAACGGTCCCTGGAGGAACGGCGTTAAACCACGTCCTGGTCAAAATAATTATGGCTTTACAGTTTTGGAATTAGATAGAGATGATTTCGCCATCCCAAATAATTCTGATAGCATTGTCACTTGGATAGGTGTTAAGTCAAGTAATGATAGGGTTATAGTCTGGCTTGACCAAAACACCGTTAAACCAGCAGTTGAAGATGATTTAGTTTATACTCAAGAATATCAACCTAATAGTATTATTGAGACAAAAGACTTGTCCAATTTGTATTCTTATGGTCCGATCATCGTTAGGGCTAAATTGAAGCAGGATGTTAATAGTGGATGGAACCCTCAAATTCATAGCGGGTGGTTCTATAACAGGAATGATGAATATTACCTATATGTAGACCCAGTGACGGAAATTGCTTCGCCGGGTTCCGAGGGCGCCACTCTTAATAATTTTTATGCACAAAGGGTAGTCCGACAGGGTGCGCCCACCATAGTCAAAGCATTATCTGCAACACCATTAGAAATGAGGCGTGTATCATTTTTTGATGATAGTATAAATTTGTCCTTGAAGAATACTCAATATGTTTCCGGTACCGGAACAAGCAATCTTTATCTCGCCTATGACGACGTTTATGACGCTACTGTTTCAGACTTTACTTCTGGTGCAACGATTTTGACGAACGGTAAGACAAGTACAAGCGAACTAAACATTGGGTTAACCACTGCTGTTGATCATGTCTATAAAGTCGAATATAAATTGAAAAATTCTTACTATGTAGATAACGAGTATGTGGATCACAGTGGTGAGCAAAGGTCTAAATTTGTCTTTGATGGAACACCATCTTCCGCTACACCATTTAGTTTGACGTATGAAAATTCTATTTTTGACCCAGCTACACCAGTTGATATTGCCCTAAATCCGTTCGATACAACCATCGAAGAAGGTTTTGTATTCTTGAGTCTTAATGAATACGATGCAGCAACGCCACAGATAAGGGTTAGTCCTGGAATCCTAATCGCCAATGGTGAAGATTACGCAATAGTTTCTATTTATTCTGTGGATACTTACGGAAATCCAAAACCTAATCAAACTTATACTATTGAAACCGGTTTTGGAATATTTGAAGAGACCAATAGCAGCACTGCGACTATATTGACTAATCAGGATGGTTTTGCGTTTTTGACGCTTGTTTCGGAATCGGGTTCCTTAGTTGAATCGGCAACCGTAAATGTGTACGCCTCACCAACTGTAGGCGGTAATGCTATAGCCCAAATGCCATTTGGCATTAATGCCCGAAAAGTTGAGGAACATAAACTTTATTCAACTGTTGATCCAGATGCAATACCCGCAGATGGTGTTAGTGCAACTTCTGTGTACGGAAAAGTATTGGACCCCTCTGGAAATATCGTTCCTTATGCGTACGTTTCATACAGGAAGGGTAGATCATTAAGTGAAATATTCTCCAATACAGACGCCACACCAGATGTGGGTCCAGGTGCGACACCTGCAGCAACGCCAGTATGGCCAAATGTTGGTAGGGTAATTTCTGATGCTAGCGGCATATTCCGCATAGGACCATTTACGGCGTCTACGCCAGGAGAAGACGGTTATTGGTTTGTTATGACTGAGTCTTTTTCTTCTAGTCCATCTTCCCAATGGGGCACAGTTGGTGATGTTGTTTTTTGGCAAGAGTACCCACCAAGGTTTAACGCTGTTAACGGCGATAATCAGTCTATACCTGTGCCTTCTAATTTGGATGTTTCGCAAACTCTTTGGGTGGATGACGTTGGTGCCTTAAGGTTTGAACCCCTTATTCCTCCAGCCGCAACTGTAAATGCTTTTCCTGTAACTTTTGATGAAGAAACACCTACTGCTGATGCAACTCCTGTTACTAATATATGGAGTCCGCCATTGTGGTATGCGGTTAATCGTTATGATCAGTATCAGCGTGGAATATTAGGTGACGATTTTTATGTATTTAAAATTGAAAACTTGCCTAAAACCCATCCAGACTATAGGGATGTATAATGGAAAAGTTTGAAAATGTTACATCTACTGGTAACGAAAAGGCGATCAGGAGGGGTAACAGTGTTCCCGAAGGCGATATTAACATCGCTTGGGTAAAATCGCCAACATTTTCTCCCCAAAATAGTATGGTGGTTTTGGACACGTCTAATTTAGTCCTGGAAAATTCTGGAGATCAAAGTTCTGTATCAAAATTTGCGTATGCAAATCATTTAGGAATTTTACAAGATGAATTTGGAAATGAATTATTTTTTGACGAATACCCAGCAGTAACCGATGAGTTTAGTGTAGAAGAAAATTATGATATTTCAGAAGATAATGAGTTTTCTGAAGGTTACATTTTTGCCTATAAACATGTAAGTCGCTATTTCCATGTCGACCAAGAAGATTTAGTCCAAGGTTCTGAGCCATTAACTTTACAAAAAGAAAAAATTATAGTAGAAGATGAAGACGGCAATGAATATGTAGATTTAAATAATAAAAAAAGGTATAAAGTAAAGTTACTTAAATCAGATGAATACCTCGAAACGCAAGATAGGACAATTGGCGTTTATAGGATTTGGGTTTTTATTGATACTGACATAAACGAAAGTTTATATTTAAGATACAATAAGGCTGAACTTAGTAGTGATGGTAAATACATAAAGAACCAAAAAACTGATTATAGAGAAATTTTAAATCCACAGCCATATTTTTCATATGTCCCTGAAGAAACCGATGTAACTGATCTTGGTAGTTTAAATAAAAAAATTTATTCAACAAAGTCTACGTCTCAAAAAGAACAAATTATTGGTATTCCAAGATCTAGTTCTGAAGGATATAAGGTTTATGTACCAAGGAAAGCGATACAGGACCCAAGGCTTTTCCAAACATTCAGATGGAGAATTAAAGCTGATTTCCAGGAAAGATACACTATAGATCCAGAGAATCAGCCGAAAGTTATTAGAGCTGGAGTTTTAATTTCTAATAATTCAATTTATCCCAGAAGATTGTCGGATCTAGAAAACCAGGGCCCTGGTATTCAATACAATTATTTGCAACCCCCAACAAATTTTCCTTATGTTTTTTATAATCTAGAAAAATCCGATTATAATCCATCGGGCGCAAAAATTGTAAATCCCCTTTCAGAAGATAGGGGTTATACAATAGTGGAAGATATTGACCCCGCAGTACAAAGTCCTACAGATGGCAATGCCCTGTACAATAGTCCCTCGTTTACGTGGAAAGGGAATATTACGGCACCACTTAAGAGGGTGTCTGGTGAAGGGGCAAAAGAGTATGCTAGCTATTGGATTGTTAATTTTGATACTGTTACAGATGAAGAATTAAGAAAATTTGATATATTATTTTTAGATCCTACACAATTCCCAGCAGATTTATCAAAGTATACTGGAAAGATTTACAGGTTTACGAGAGAATTTGGTGGTTTACTTTATATTCCCCTTGGCGGTTATGGGAGGAAGGTGGGCTTAGGGCCTACGACAACTCTGCCCATTCATCCGTACACTGGCGTATTTGCTAGTTCAACCTTTGCTTCTGGGGTCTCGAACGCCGATAAATCTTTTGGGCTTGGGGATACTATTGCGCCTAGAATAACTTCGGATGAATTGTTTAATGGCTTAAACCAATATGGTGGTTGGGATTTTGATTCTGACTCGTATGCCTCTGTTTCTCCTTTTAAATTTCATCCCAGTGTATTGTACACTAAAGAAAGAAGTTATGTTCAGTTTATAAATTCCGCAGAAGACGCAGCAACGAATGATGGACTTGAATATTGGAAGACTCTATTTGAAGTAAACGAACGTGCCGCAAGTTCTGTTCCTGGTCAAATCACTACGCCAGTAGTAAAAAAGTATCCCGTAACGCTCATTAAAAGGTTTGCTTCTGGCGGCTCAATTATTTACGATACCCAAAACATTATTGCCGAGTGCGCAAAACTTGAGGATTCTGTAAATATAGCGCCAAGAAGACTTCAGATTCCAAGCTATTTTCAGCAAATAAATTCAGGTAGATTTGAAGGTTCATACAAATTTGCATGGAACTCAATTCTCGCCACTATTAAAAGTAGGCCACTTGATTCTTCTGATCAGAGTAGTTATGTTTCTTCCTGGAGTTTTGAAACAGAATGGAAACCATCTTGGGTTATTAATGGTGGTGTTTTAAAGACTGCAGAAAAAACAAAGTACTCTTTTAATTATGAACCAGAAGATTTAAATTCTCCAAATACTTTTGCGTGGAGAAGAAAATTAGCATACGGCTTAAATTCGGCCAGTTATCCCATTTTTAAAACAATTAAAGAAATAGTAGATGAGCAAATCGTCAAAGAAATGGGGCAACAGTTTCTCCTGAATATATCGGGGTCTTCTAGAAAGTATTCTATCGAAGTAACAAATGCCAATGTCAAGGTTCCAGTTACATTAGTTGACGATATGTATCCGTATGCCTGGACCAATGAGTATTCTCCAACATTATTGATACCAGAAGGTTTTGGTCCGCATATTGTTAGGGAAGACCCAATAATGGCGCAATATTCTTCTGGTCAATATATCGATAAAAGTTATCCTCCCAATAAGTTTGCGGTAAAAGTTAAAGCAAGTTACCGGGAAACAGCTCAGTCTACCAAAAGAGAAACTACTACGATTTTGGCAAGGTATAGGGGTAAGGAAATACTTCCAAATGGTTTTATTTACAGTCACGTCTTTTTGCCCAGAACTTGGACAGAACATGGTTCAAATCAACTTCTTTTTAATAGGTTTAATAAAGCTTGGGGTGCACCAAGGCCAAATTCGATACTTTCTAGGAATGAATTATTTTTAAGTCAAACTACAGCTTACCCTTTTGCTGGTATAGCCGGATCGTATTCGCAGGGAAGTAGTGGGGAAGTTGTTCGTTTTATTCAATATAGTTTGAATAAACTTCACGAAATTATAGGACTCCACTTAAATCGCGGAGTTAATGGCCCTATTCCCGATGGAATGATAGCGCAAGATGGTTACGCAATGGCTTCATCTTGGGCGTTGAAGTATAGATTGCCGTCTGGGCAGTTAGATCAAAGTGGGGTTTTTGACGAAAGGACTGCAGAAGCGGTAAAAAGTCTAAAAGTCTTAGCTGGATCAAGGTATGCGGACGGTATAGCTGATTCCGACTTTTTTTCTATATTGGGAAGTCAGATTCAATTCTGGGGTCTGACTACAGATATAAATGAAAATACCAGGAATCCTGGATCTTTTGATACGTCAGAATATAATTACCTAAGATATACAGCATACGCAAATAGGTATATGGATTTAAAAAATATATCCGACTCATCTACTCTTTACAACTATGTGGAAATGTCAGATTCTAGAAGGCCTGATATTGATCGAATTTCAGATGTGTTTTTAATCCAATACCCAAAAGTTTATAATTTTGACCATATTTCAGTAACACCATATCTCCTGGGCCAAGGTTCGAATATTAACATAGATTTTGTTGATGTTAGAAAAACCCGTGTAGATACCACACGTTTTACCGGCGATATGCTCAATAAGGCGTGGCAGTATTTTGAGATTGAAGAAAGAAGTGGCGGTGGGTCTGGGTGGGTGCCGGATAGTCCTAGGATTTTATGGGGACAAAATCCAGAATACTGGGGCTCCAATAATGTCAAGCAAACTACTTGGGACTACAGATATTGGAATGGCATTACTAAAACTCCAGTTAGTTACTCTGCATTACCGTTTGTTAGTGTAGAAAATGAAAAAGCATACATACGAATGCTCCAAAGAGCTTTGCAGGTTTACCCAGATGGTATTTTTGGTCCTGCTACTGCCGCAGCTGCAAGGCGATGGAAGGTAACAAGGGCATCCCAGTGGGGTATACCGGTCGATAGTAACTGGGGTTTAATTTCTGCCGTCACCACTATACAGAAACTTCTTGGACTTCCGCAGGATGGTTTTTATGGTCCAGAAACAGAACGTGCCGTAATGAATTGGCAGGCAAACTGGAATGGCGCAATGCCCGTAGACGGTTTTTGGGGTCCTATAACTCAAAAGTTTACTGACGAACTTTTTATTTTCTTAGGCGGGACACCAACAGTTGAAAGAATCCAAAGACATCTTCCTCAACCATATTTTGTATGGCCAGAAAATCTCCTGAGATCATACGATCCCGCCCAGGCCTTAATTCCCAGGGCTAATATAACTGCACCAGTTGGTACTAGGACTGATGTTTCTTTGCCTCAAAATACTAGAAGTATTGGAAACACCATTATTGTAGGGGTATCTTCTACTCAAAGAGCTGGTATCGAGTACGGAAATCAACTTCAGCTTGGCATATCTGATATTACTGGATATGGAAGGGATTATGTTGGTTTCAGAACCCTTTCTGGGGAAGCTGCAGTTATAGATTATGAGGGTGTTGTAACTAAGGCATTTACGTTTTATGGAGATATTGGTCCTATACAGCTAAACCATAATTACGGGGAAACCGGTGCGCCGGGTCGATTGACGGATGTGGAGTGGGGAATCGATCCTATATCTGAGGTTTCTACAACAATTTTTCCTGGATTTGATCCTTCTTCTGTTGGTTTGTTTAGGATTGAAAGTAGTAACCCAAATGTAGAAGCTTTTATAACCCGAAACGGCAAAGTGTATCTTAGGACTAGTGAAGTCATAAATAATAATACATCAAATTACACAGAGGGCAGATGGTTACCCGGTCCGCCAGATCAGCCGCTCAACGGTAAAGTTTTTGCTATATCCAGTAGGAATCCGGATTCTGTATCCGAAATAGATACTCAAAAAAATCCAGTTTACGCCATGGACGAAAACGGTAGAATTTTTCCTGGGGTTGAAACAGGTTTTATTAGTAAAGCCGATGGCATAAAGCTTCTTTGTACGTTAGATGGGAAACCGATTGGAATACCCGTCATGCCTTCGGGTATAGGGGCCGAAGAATACCAAAGACATTACGTAGATATAGAATTAGAATCCTATGCTACTTCCCCATTCGTAAATATAGGTTTTTACGATAAAAATCAAAAAGAATTTATTATAAATAAGGATGGTTCATCTAAGTTAAGTTATATAGAATATGTCAAAAGGGGTCCCCAAAATATATATATTGGCGTTGTTTCATCTGCTGAAGTTGTAGAAAAGAAAAACTTGCCTCAAGTTGTAGATGGATTGAATGAGCTCCCATTTAAGTATGTAATGCCTGTTTACGGTTTGGTTTCAAAGACAAAAACCAAAATAGGTATTGAACCTATTAACTCTAACCTTGGCGCCACTGACATCTGGGGTGTGCCTATAAGGGTTGGGTCTTTTAACAGGAATATTAATTTACCGAGTTACTCTTCATCCCCGATTGTGGGTTGGCTATCCAAATACCAGGGTAGAACAGTACATGCCTTTTACTCGGTCCCTGAAGCTAATTTAAACTCATGGTCATCCATTTTTGGGCGTCCATACATTGACGTGAAGGGTGAGCATCCAAATCTCCTCCAAGAAGATGTACTTCAGGTGCGTCAGTTTCCGATTCTCTCTGTAACCGAACCAACTCAAAAGCCATCGCTATCCGATCCGGAAAGACCGGTATTAAAGGTTTGGACTCGTCAGTCAATTGACGATGAATGGACTGAACTAAAACGGTCTGATGTTATAGACTATAACCTCTCAAATGGATTGGTCTACTTACGTACCCCTTTGCCCCAAAAGGATTCAAATCTCATTAAAGTAGATTACACGACCGTAAGTCGCGTCTACACTGCTAAGTCAGCAAATGGGCAAAAAGTTAATTTAAACCCGTATTTAAAAATACGTGAAGACATGATTGGTGTACCGGTGTATGTTTACTTGGTTCCTGAGTATGTAAAAAATGAAGATATGGAAATTATTGACGAATCAACAAATTCTTCTACCGTAAAGATTACAACAGATAATTCGGAAATCAACCCTTATGACCCATTTTATAACCCTCTCGCCGTACAGCTTGGTGTAATTTTTGTTTCCGCAACTGCGCGTGTTGACGACTTGGTTGTGCTCGACACCAGAAAAAGGGGCGGTGGTGCAGTTGATTCATTAAAAACCGCTGAGATATTTAACGAAAATACTTCAGCTTTGTCCTATTGGGATGTTGGTTTTGGTGCGGGGAATACATTCCAAACTGGAGGCTTTGTTGTAATTCGTCTCCCCAAGATGCTAAAAGTTGTTTTTCCTGATACTAAAGAGGTAGAGCAAATTATCAGGAGGAACATTTCCGCTGGTGTTGAGTTTGTTTTGGAAGATCTAGAAGGGCGTCCGTGGGATGAATAGATTCCTTAATGATGGGATATCCATAGAGGGGGCCTCCCAGGTTGAGAAAGCGGCCTACCTGCTCAGAGGTGCAAACGTTGATAAAGCCTCTTTAAGTAATTTGGCCACAAAATTAAATAATACTTCGATGTTTACTAACGCTATTTTAGCTTCAATAAAAAAGGGATCAATTGCTTCCGGTGTTGGTTTGGCAAACATATTTAGCGAAGTTTATTCTAGGTTAGAAAATCTTTTTGCCACGTCTAACGCCGTATCTCTTTTAATGAGTAATACGGCTGAGATTTTGTCGCAAGAAATCAAAAAGCTTGAAGAAGAATTATTCTCTTTAGAGAAAAACGTTAATAATTATGGATTCTTACTGGCGGATGGCAACGCATATGATTCCGTTTTCTTTGAGTCATTTTCTGACCAATTATACCAAGATCTAATTGATCCGTCTAATATTAGATTGAGCGATAGATCTGGAGTGGATTTTTCGGCCAATGAAATAGGTTTTATAGATAAGTCAGAAGGAATTTTAACATTACCAAAAAATTCGAATAGAGAGTATCCTCTAAAGGCTACTGTTTACGCCAGTAATTGTGCCGCTTTTCTTTCAAACCCAATATCCACTACGTCTATAGCAAACACTGTTGACTACTTAAATAGCAATGGTTGGAGACCAGTAGTTGAGTCTCCGGTTATAATAGATAGTTCTTTGAATGCTTTCGGTAATCTTTATGGTGGTAACGCTAAGTATTCTGGTGCGCAGTTTATCTTAGAGTATTTAATGGACGATGAGAGCCCGGCTGACACCATACTGATTGAGCCATTAAGTGATTACTCTTTTGATTTAGTTCAAGTCTTAGGGTTCTCAAGCGACACTGATCAGGTGGGGGAGCCTTTGATGGCTAAATCTGTAAAAATAGAAAAGACTTTTAATTTGTTCTTTCCAAAAAAATCTTTTAAAAAGTTTCATTTGTATATCAACCAAAAAGCATACACACGTGTTGCCAGTAATAGAAACATTGTTGAAGCAACAGCGGAACAAAGAGTAATGACTAAAGATGAATTATCAGCTAGCTTTTCGGACACCGCCTACGAAATTGATACAAAGTATCCCGTAGTAGATTTGACCTCTTATTGGCAAAAAGTTTTACAAAACTTAGGCGGATCATTAAGTAGGGATGATTTTGAAATCCTTAGTCAAGGTTTGCCTTCGTATTGGACTCATGAAAACGGTTTAGTGCAAAATCAAACGGGCGTTTTTGAAGATAATGATGGAGTTTTTTATGGAAGAGATCAACAAGTTGACAAATCTGACGTTGATTATAGCTACCTTCAGGGCTTAATGGGCAGGTTTTTTGGCAATCAAGAAGGCTCTATAGGTTCATTTTTTAAAACAATTATTTCTAATTATTATTATCAAAACTCCCCAACAACTGTAGCAGCTATTGGTTCAACAGAGCCAGAACTAAGATTTGCGCCTTACCCTAGAATTGGTGAGAATGAAGCGGATCTGCAATCTTCAGTCATACAGGAGTCTGACGCTTACACCATCGGAGTGCCCGATGCTACAGGTTGGAATTCTCAGGTAAATTGGGATTTTTGGAACAATGGAGTTGTAAGGGACATCTTAAAGAAAGAAGACAGTCAGATTATTCCGCCTAGTTTAGTTTGGTCTGAAAAAGACGGAAAATGGGTAACAAGGCAAAGTCTCAATATTAAAGCGGGAGACGTAGGTGAGTATAGGGGTTTGCCCCACTATGGTGACACGCAAAAGTTAGAACAATACATGCAAGATGTTGGACAAGTACAACGTGTGGACGAACCATATGAGCCATCTGCCGGTGGTGGAACAAAATATACGGTACCTTCGGTAAGTTATAACGAAGTCCTTATGCGTAATAATAATTCTTATTCGTACAGATACACTATGGGACTAAAGTTTATCAAAGTGAAACTTTCAAACTATGCGCAGAGAGCGGTTTACATAAGCAGCTTAATTGACACGATGGGTGACGTTTCGGAGGTAAAACTAAAATCTTCGGCTACAAATTTCATAGAAGAAAATACGTCTAATTCACTTACGTCGGTAGAATATTCTGTAACAACTAGTTTTGATTTTACAAACGAATCTTCATGGAAACCGATACTTCCAATAGAGAATTCCCTAGTTAGGGGGGAAAGGCTTTTCCCTGATTCAAGTGGCTTAGCCCAATTCCGTTTTAATGCTACTGGTGAAGGAATTTCTTTATATAAAAATGGTATTCAGTATTCTTACGCCGATGTTTCGTCTTTCTATGTAAAAAGGGATAATACTAACATTGTATATGGGTTAAAAATCCCACTTACCAAGTATACGTCAACTGATATTCTGACATGTGACTACGTGCCAACAGAAAATAATTCTGTTATAAGTTTTGATAATTTTTCAAATCAAATAAATTCATATTTATCATATTATAACGAAGGTTTGCCAGGACAATCTTTTGAGGGATTAAATCAAACTCAGTATCAACTAGATTTTATTCCTTACATAGATTACAATCAGGTAGAAACTTCTAGCTATTCGTTATATTTTGGTTTAAGCCCTTATACTCCAATTAGTATTTTATTTGACGATGGAAGTTACGCAATAAACTTAACCAACTACAAAAACAAAGATAGGCCTATACTGGATAGTTCTGATGAGCAATATTACTTTTTGCAATCTGGTAATGTAATTATATTCAATAAATCTGTTAATAAGAACTTTAGAGTATTTTACAATTTTTTGCCGAGCACATTTAGAGTAAGAGTAGTTTTACGTAGTAATTATTTTGAATCGGTTAGTCCAAAAGTTGACTTTTATCAGATTAAAGCCAAGACTAGAAAACCTGATTCCCAGAGGTATTAAGATGACGCAGTTATATCCTTCCACAGAATATCAATCAAAAGCTGTAGCATTGATAATGGAGATGAAAAATTTAATTTTTGAATCTCAGTCTGAAGTTAATGCAGAAAAAATTAACGCTAAATTTCGAGATATTCAGACTAGATTTTCCGCTTTAATTGGGAAACCGATGACCCAATATGAACCCTTTGTGCATGGTGAGCCAGCCAGGTCGTCGAAAGTAAATCGTTTTATTGAGAATTTACAAAAAGATTTAAATATCTTAGAAGAACAAATGACCTTGATTAAGGCAAGTGCTGTTCTGATTCATAATACAATGGTTGATCAAATTGATCAGGCAAAACACCAAAACGCCGCGGCTATTAATCAACTGAAAACATTACAACTTTACACGAGTGCACAGAACAGTGAAGTGACAATTTTTGGCGACTATTTTAAAAGTTCCAATCAAATTGATTATCAAGGCGTTGACGCAAAAAATAGAGCTTTAATTGAAGTTGAGGGTAGATTGACCCTTGCTAAGGATAATATATCTGAAAAAAATTCTTTAAGTTCTGCTTCTATGAAGATTTTGTCCACATCAAACGGTATTCCTGGTAGACTTATTGAAATTGAGGAAGTAACGCAAAGAACACCCACTAATCCGATAACACAGGAAAAACTTTATAGATTCAAGGCTCAAATAGACCCAAGGTCAAATATGCTTTTTATGGTAGATAACTCTCCTGCTACTTGGTTTGAGTACGAAAAGAATCTTGTTTCTGATGAAGATCGCCTTAAAGCAAATAATTTTAACTTCACTTACACAAATGCCATAAACAACACCGCTAAGGGTGTGGCCGAGGTTAATTATCCTGTCGGCTTAAATGAAAGCATTGATTGGGCGGATGGTCCGGCAAATAATGTATTGAAACTTGATTTAGAATTTGACCTTAAAGCGGCAACCGCTGTTAATGAAATAACATATACACCGTTTGGCTTACTGGACAATTCAAGTCCACCGGTTTTAATTAAATTTGTTGAAACATCTTTGGATAAAAATAATTGGGAAACACTTTATCCAACTAATGTGTCTGTTGCCCAGGATTCAAATTTATATACGGCACGTTTTGCCGAACAGATAACTTCTGGTTCCGCCAGGTGGGATGTTAGAAGCGATACAATTAGATATATTAGGTTTCACATAGAGCAGCACAATTCATCGGACAGTAAGATTGGCCACGTCTACTACACTACGCCGAGAAGGATTGTCCGGACCGCAAAGTTGGACCAGGCTACCCCCGTAATCGAAGAGAAGGTAGTTGGCGGAGAAAGAGCTAAAGGCCCAACCCCCACAACTACTGCTCCAACTAAATTTTATGATCCATCATTTTCTATTATAGATTCACCAAATTTGAATAGTTCTTCAGGTCTTGTTAAAAGAGTAGAAATTTTTGACGGTAAGCGTTGGTCAATTGGTATACGCGATATCAGCGCCACTAAGTGCCAGTATGTTAGTACTAGCTCTATGGTCAGCAAACCATTCAAGATAGCGGGTACGATAGATAGGGTTTCTTTAGATTCGAGTCTTTATATACCGGAAAGTTTTCCTTCAACGTCGCTTTGGGTAAGGTATTATGTAAGCGCAGATAACGGGGTAAGCTGGGTGCCTATTTCTAGAATTCAAGACGATTACCTTGGTATACCCGAAGTCTTAGCCTTCAACGATACTATACCCGTCCAGTTTCGGGAGCAAAATGTTGGTTACTATACTGTTGCAGGTAGAGTTAACTCTTTGAGGGTGAAGATTGAATTGTCTAGACCTTCGGATCAAAAAAATAAAACACCAGTAGTTTACTGGTATAAATTAAAAATTACGAGAAAATAATGAGTATTTCTTCTATACATTTTCAAAAAATATTGAACTCTATTAGCCGATACTATTACAGTAGCGGTATTAGGCCAACAGAGCAACAGATAATGAGGGATATATCTAATTATTTTTCTGAAAACTCACTTGGTTCTCCATTGCGTTTTGCTTCTGGCATCTTTTCTGAAGACCTAATTGCCGATCCCGGCAATATGAACGATGCAGTCTCGAAAGCCATTGCTAATCTCGATTTATTGTATGAATCGGTAGCACAGGAAGTAAGAGTCTCAATGGATCTCAGCACATACATGAATACCCAGCTTGAAAAATTGCGAATTAAAAGGAAAAAACTAACAGCACAAATTGAAGAATATTTGTTTGCGAATGAAAACTCAGATGGCTATTTTTATAGTTTTCTAGATACATTTCCGGATTTAGATTATGTTGACTTAAATTTGACTAGTGCTTTTGTGGACATAAAGTCTGGGTCAGTAACCTTGCCGGTTAATGGTGATACCACTCAGGTTTTTCTTGGATCATCTGTTAAGTTTTTGAGTAGTGAATTTTATGTTAATGGAGATCAAATAACTTCTGGTATTTCTAGGTCACCATTCGGGGGGTGCCTGGACGGATTAAGTAACACTTACTGGAGCGATGAAGTGGTCACGTCGACTCCATCAGAGGTTGTTTGTATTTTAGATTTGGAATTAAACGCCCCACTTATTTCTAGCGTGGAGTACACTCCATATGGTACATCTGAGTCTCAAGTTTTTGTTGAAGTTGGAGATTTTCAAAGAAATTTTCAATCTTTTGGTTCATCAATAAAAACAGGATTAGATAAAATGACATTTTCTTTAGAACAAGTTTCCGCTAGGCATGTTCGCATAACCATTAGGAAAACCACTTACGACTATATTGTTCAAGCTGACACGGGCGTTAAATATCATTACATATTAGGCGCAAAAGATATAGTTTTTATTGGGAAAAATTATGTTAATGATCGAATTTTTGTTAGTAAACCAATATCGGTTTCAAGCGATTTATTAAAAGATAATGTTCTAGATGCCGTTGCCCTGAAGGTTGATGAAGACATTCCCGATTTTACGTCTATTGATTATTTTGTTGCGCTAGATAATGGAACAAATAATACTTCTGTTTTTGATTTTGACTGGAAAAAAATATCACCCTACACAGATGAGGGAAATGCATCTAACACGGTGGTTAGTTTTAATGGTTCTAGTAATATTTCTAAATATATAAGAAAAAATCCAGATTCAAAAGATTTAAGAATTATACCGGAGGATCGAAATAACCCTGACACTAGGATTCGGAATCCGTTTTTAAAAGATGCAGTTGAACTTTATAGGCTTTGTGATTTTGGCCTTGAAAGACCATTGATACCATCATTAAGGCTGCAGGATGGGGTCAAGTGCCTTAAGGTTCTTTATACAAACTTTGATCAAGATTCGTTATCTTTAGATTTTTGGGCAGATTATATAAATGGGTCAAAAACTGCCGAAATTATATACCCAAGAATAGATACCGCTAATGGCTTTTTTTGGGGTGGGGATATCGGAGAGAACAGTAAGAGTGTGTACATGGAAACAAAACTAGAATGCCCTAGTGCAAAAAGTGCGGGTGTGCAAAAATTTGTTAAGGTAGATTTAAATTCGCAGTTGTGGGCTATCCGGATTTACCTAAATGGGACTCAAATCGGCGACCTTCCTGTTGGCGTGAACGAATTAAATATACCGTGGAATTTTGTTGAGGGAGAAAATACAATATCCATAACAGCTACTATACCCCGTGGTGGCGTGGTAGCCCGGCCTAACGAGGGCTCAATTCTTTTAATGCAAGATAATGATTTGTCGGATTTTGGCTCTGTTAGGTTGGCAAATTGGAATTATGTGGATATTTTCGAGCTACTAAATAACTCAAACACAAATCAAAATTCATTTGCGATTTATAATGACGCGGACAAGGTCCAGCTAGTTACTAGAAAAAAACCATCTGATAATTATTTTTTGAGTTACTCTACCGCTACGAGTAGCGTAAATCAAAAAGTGAGGATTAGGGCTGATTTTAAAAGGCCCGATAATAAAACATCAATTGCTCCAGTCCTCAACTCCTATAGACTAAGGTTTAGGTACGCATAATGAGTTTATTCTATGATTTGGTAGACAGAAAAAAGTGGATTTATCAACCAAATTTTTCGAGGTCTAGACAAAGATACAGGGGAAATAGAGATAGCGCTAAAATTAACTTAGAAATTTCTCAGTTTGTTTTCGATGTTCATAACATTGACAAAAAAATAAAAGATTTACTACAAACCACCATGCGCTTTAATGCCTACGTTGTTCGTGGGGCAACCATTGAGGGTGCGCAATACTCTGGGACACAGGACAATCAGATGATTGGATTACTTGAAATGTCGTCTGAAATTGAGGATTTAAAAAATAGGATTCAGGAAATGGAGCGTAAGTATGTCTGACTCATTGTACTCCAAGATGGAGCATGCGCAACACAGGGGGCCCGCAACTAGCGATAATTATAATCAGCGCGTTGAAAGGGCGTATAGGGATCTCGTAATGCTGCTAAATAAAGTCGGTCTTGCAGATGAAGACGCAAGGCTTAGATTTGTTGCATTAGCAAAGAATCATTTTTCTTTAATGAAAACATTAGAAGAATTAAAAAGCCGTATTGTAGCACTAGAAGATGTTACTGAGCTTGAGTCTGGTGAAGAAATATCAAAATATAAACTTTTAACATTTTTTAATTCGTCATTAGATGAGTCATCACTTTTTGATAATACATCATTTGAAATAAACCAATCTAATAGGTGTTCAATTGATTCGCGACATGGTGTAATGACTCTTCCTAAAATTTTTTCTAGTTCAATTTCAAAACTTGGCTATAAAGACCAGTACAACAACTTTATATTGCCCCAATCTTTTGAGTCCCTCGCTTCGGGTGTTGCGGGGTCGGCTGATTCTGGTTCGGCCCTTATAAGCTCGTCAGATGTTTATAATAGCGTAAAAGACGAACCCGGAAAAGTTTGGGAGCGTAACGTTATAGTTAACACCGCTAACGTAAATGGCGCCAAGGTTAACTTATATTCCAAAGTTCCAGAAGATCTATCAGTTACAACCAAGGCTAATGCAATTGTGGTGCACCCTTACCCAATGATGGGTTGCGATTTGCTTGGTGTTTATACATCACAAAGGCAGGTAATTAACCTAAACGAAAACGACCAATATGTGCCTGTGAATTATCAAGACTTTTACGAATCTAACGCCGACTCTGTGGGGTGGATAGCTCCTGGGGCTTGGTCGGGTGACACCATCACCGCTTGTGGGCCAAAAATATTCTACTTTGACCCTAAAGAAGTAAATGCAATAAAAATTAGTTTAAGGCAAAATGATTATTATTTTGATAATAATAAGTATATATATAGTTATGGTTTGTCATTTTTAGACTTAAGGTATGATAAGTTTTTAACTACCGGAAAAATTATGTTGCGTTTTGATGCACCTACGGGTAAAACAATTAGCTCCATAGACAGTGTGCAGCCCAATATATATAATGTTTCAGAAGCAGAACTTCCATACGTTTTTTCTTATAGGGTTATTTGGGAAACTGCAGTTCCAGGTACGTACACATTAACTCCAGTTCCATTTTCTAGTCACGTATGGATAGAGGTCTCATTGAATGAGACAATCCGTTACGGAACTCCATCTCTTTCTGGTCTGAAAGTAGAGTACAGTTAATAACTTGTTACTATAACCATAGAGGATATGGGCCAGGGTAGTGCAGTTCCTTCCTTAGGGCCTTATAGTTACCCATATCCTCATTATTATTTCTACATCTACAGGAGACAGCAAATATGGCAATATTCTACGTAGGCCCCAGAAGAGTCCTAAAAGGCCGCAATACGAACAATATGGTCAACCCATATAAGGGGACTGCTGGTACATATTCTTACTATCCACTTTTCAGTACCGATCATGTACTTGATGGTGCGCCAAACACTAACTATGTACCAGGTTCTGGTGCGCATCCTCATGGACTGAAACTGAGTAGGGTATTTACCGGTTTAGAGGATAATATCCAGCCACTGAAGTCGGCGGGGGCGGGGCAGAGAATTGACGGGATGAGATTCCGTCCATTTGAAAACCGCTCTACCACAGGTGCTGTAGTTTTTGACTCTTCCTTTGGCCACCAAATTAGGGACACTGAGTACTCGTTCAATCGTAGGTACGAGCACACGTACAAGTTCCAGAGGATGTCAAATCCTGGTCACGGAATTCGCTACACAGACGCCGCAGGTACAGCTGATTCCTTTGGTGCTTTTGGTCCATTGGTTCGCAAAGGTGTTGGAGATCCCGCTTTTGCTTCGGACTTCGGCCAAACAGTGCCCGCCGGCTACGACAATGAATACGGAAGAAACCGCGTAAATGAATGGCGTGGTGTTCCTGCTGGAAAAGCTTTGGACGTGTGATATAATATTCACATGGCAAGAGAAACATTACCAGCAGAAATAGCTTGGATTGGTTTAGTAACCTATGTTTCTGTAGTGGACAGTTATCTGCTAGCTACAGATAAAGAGCCAATGACCAGTGCGTGGAGAAAAGCTTTGCAGCATCCTTTAAACCGCTGGTTAGTTATATTAGCTTGGGTTTTTACCACTAAGCATTTATTTTTTGGTAACGTCTTGCCAAAGATAGATCCATTTCGAGCTTTGGTTAGTATAGCTCGTTTTACGAATAGAATCCTAGGAGGATAAATGACGGTAGATGTTGGTCTACTAGAAATTGCAGTATCAATCGTACTTCCACTTGTGGTTGGCATTGTTGTTAAGCAGGTTGCACATCCAGCTGTTAAATCTATTACTTTGGCCTTTTTGTCTGCCGTAACGGCGATTGCCGCAACGGGACTTGGTTCTAATGGCGAGATTGGCACAAGCACAGTGGCTCAGGCAGTGCTAAGCTTTATTATCGCAGTTGGAGCTTATTACGGTCTTTGGAAGCCTACAGGTGTTGCTGAGACAGTAAATGCTGCAACAGGTAATTTTGGGATTACACTCAAAAAGGAATCCTGATATTTGAGTTTAATGCAGAATTTATGTTAAAATAAACTCTGTGTTGGTGTTTTGATTCACATAATAGTTACGGTCCTATCGACTGCGGTAGGGCCGTAATTTATTCTAAGAGTAATTTTTGATAAGTTATAATACGTTTTGATGGAGTTATAAGAGTGTCATTGCAACTTGATCCCCAAAATCAAGAAATCACTAAAGAAATAGCTATTAAATACTTGAATCTTTATGTGGGGGAATCAGACTGGGGCCGACATATAGATGCCTTATGGTTTAGGCTTTTAAAGAGGCATGGCGAAGAAGCGGCCAAAACCTTATTAAAAAAGACGATCGCTTGCGCAACACTCCTCCCTGTATATGACAGGACAAAAATACCAGACAACCCAGAGAATCTTCTTTTTTGGTGTCCGTCGTATCAGCAATTCAATGACGAGGATTGGACCAGCAAGTTCTTGGCGGTTATTCAAAGGGACGAAGAAATAGAGTCGTGGAGACTTGATTGTCAAAGGCTGGGGGTTGTGTATCCTATTGTTTACGCTCCTTGGCCAAGGCAAGCTTTTAATTGGTTATTTAAAGCAGCTGAAGAATCAGGTCATGTCAACGATAGTAATAAAAACTTAATTGAAAAAAGATTTGAAAGATTAGTTCTCACTTACGGTGGACTAGTCATATGTCATATTTTTCAAAAAGAGGAATATAAAATTAAGAAGAAAGTCCTTAATTGGAGAACTGGTTATTTTTTTGAGAGATTAATTTTCGAAATATATTCAATTGATCAGGTTTTGAAGATTAAGAAACAAGAATTATTAAAAACAAATAAGACGCTAGTTAAACAGATACAAAATTAGGAGAACCGCATTATGTCTGTCAATCCACCGTACCTTTCTTTCAAGTTGCCAGAGGAGTTTATAAAAGACTACAAAAAGAAGACCGTTCCATGGGGTTTTCCAATTGGTTCTGGTAACTCGTTGGGTGAGTTAACTTTCTTAACTAAATACAGCAGAAGAAAGGCCGATGGGGGTAAAGAGCGCTGGTGGGAAACTTGCGAGCGTGTTATAGAGGGTATGTTTTCTATACAAAAGGATTGGTGCAAGTCCAATAGGCTTCCCTGGAATGAGAGGAAGGCTCAAGCTACCGCCCAAGATGCGTACGATCGTTTGTTTAATGGTAAGTGGACGCCACCAGGTAGGGGTTTGTGGATGATGGGGACCGAGTTTGTAAACGGTCAAAAGAACTCCGCAGCATTGCAAAACTGCAGTTTTTTATCGACAGAAAGCATTTCTTCAAGAAGCGTACATGAGGCTGTATGGCCTTTTGTTAGGCTTATGGAAATGTCAATGCTTGGTGTCGGTGTGGGTTTTGATACGAAGGGCGCAGGAAAGCTTGAGATACATCAGCCCCTTAAAGAAGTAAAAACCTTTATTATACCGGATTCGCGAGAGGGGTGGTATGAGTCGGTATCTTTGCTTTTGGAGTCTTATTTCTTCGCGAACAGGCATAGTGTAGAGTTTGATTACGGCAAGATACGCCCTTCTGGTCAGCCGATCAAGGGTTTTGGCGGCGTTGCCGCCGGTCCCGGCCCCCTTATGGATCTGCATAAGTCGCTAAAAGAGCAGTTTGAAGGTAGGTTTGGTGAAAGAATTTCTTCTACTGATATTGTCGATATACAGAATAAGATCGGCAAATGCGTAGTTGCCGGAAATGTTAGGCGCTCAGCTGAAATTGCGTTAGGTGATTTAAACGACCAAGATTTTCTTGACCTAAAAAACTGGGAAGTAAACCCTGAACGTATGGGCGCAAATGGTTGGGGTCATACCAGTAATAATTCAATTGTTGCCAGCGTTGGTGATAACTTTGATAATATTGCAGGCCGAATTGCGGACAACGGGGAGCCGGGAATTATCTGGCTCGATCTTTGCCGCGAGTACGGGAGGCTCGTTGATACCCCAAACAATAAGGACTGGAGGGCAGCGGGCACAAACCCTTGCGTAACATCAGATACGTGGGTCTTGACTTCTGATGGCCCTAGGATGGTAGAAGATCTTATTGGTTATTCGCCGGATATCATAGTGGATGGGAAGGCCTATAGCCCAGTTTCTGATGGGTTTTTCAGTACTGGAATTAGGGACGTTTTCGAAATTGTAACCAACAAAGGTTACCGGGTTAAGGTTACCGAAGAGCACCCAATTATGACCCCAAATGGGTGGGTGGAAGCAAAAGACCTTAAGTTAGGTGATTCTATCGTCCTACATAACCATGGTAACTTCTCTTGGGATGGTGCCGGAGATAATGGAGACGGTTATCTGCTTGGTCTACTCATTGGGGACGGAACCTACATGGGCTACAGGGATAGGGCTACCCTATGTACATGGGGGGATGACGGTGTCGAGTCAGTTCGTGACTACGCTTATAAAGCCCTTTCTAGGTATGACGCCCGATCAGACTGGGGTGGGTGGTCAGGGCCATTTGGTAATGGGTGGTACCGCATGTCCAATGTCGCCTTGACGCAATTGGCTTCGAGGTTTGGGGTGACAGCGGACTCCAAAACCGTCACTAGGCAGATTGAAGAGGCTTCATCCTCATTTTACGAAGGCTTTCTTTCGGGACTCTTCGATGCTGACGGCCACGTAGAGGGGAGTAAGGAGAAAGGTGTGACTATAAGACTTTCTTCTGTAGATTACGATATGATCCTGTCTGTCCAAAGAATGCTTTCTCGCCTTGGGATTATGTCTTCCGTTCATTGGACTGATCGTAAAACGGATTTTGGGAAGACAGATGGTTTTTGGAGGTTAATTATTTCATCCGAAAGTTCTGAAAGGTTCATGGGTCGTGTTGGATTCGTTGACTCTGATAAGTCACAAAAGTGGCATAATCTCTCCGAAGGGGTGAATCATTACAATAAACCGTTCCAGGCCGATGTTGTCGAAATAAACCACCTGGGTCAATACGAGACTTTTGATATCACGGTAGAACATATCCACGCTTTCGACGCCAATGGAATTTATGTATCAAACTGTTCCGAGCAGACTCTTGAATCCGGTGAATGCTGTACTCTTGTGGAAAACTTTATTTCCAGGCACGATTCACTTGAGGATTTCCAAAAGACCCTTAAAGTTTCTTATTTATACGCCAAATCAGTAACCCTACTCCCAACGCATTGGCCCGAAACAAATGCCATTATGCAAAGAAACAGAAGAATAGGATGCTCTGTATCAGGACTCGCTCATTTTGCTGAGATGAATGGGTGGACAGATTTACGCAGATGGTTGGATAATGGTTACGACTACATTCAGGCTTTAGACACCAAGTATTCTGAGTGGTTGGGTTGTAGGCTATCTATTAAGACGACTTCGGTAAAACCATCTGGAACAGTTTCGCTGCTTTTTGGTGTTACGCCAGGCGTTCATTGGCCAACGGCCGATGTATATATTCGTAGGATGCGATTAGCCGCAAACGATCCGCTCTTGGATGCGCTACGTTTAGCTGGTTACCATACAGAGCCCGACGTCATGGATCCAACTCACAGCGTTGTTGTAGAACTACCAACTGTTGGTCCCGATGTTCGAACTGAGCGTGAAGTTTCCATGTGGGAAAAGACTGCATTAGCAATTCTCGCCCAAAGGTACTGGGCTGATAACCAGGTTTCTGTCACGGTGACTTTTAAAGAAGATGAAAAATCTCAGATTGGAGCTTTACTGCGCTCAATAGACGGACAATTAAAGTCAGTGTCAATGCTCCCATTGCTCGAAGTCGGGGGCGCTTACAAACAAATGCCTTACGAGAGAATTGACCTTGAGGAATGGGAAAATCAGGTAGAAAAAGTGAAGCGTATTGATTGGGCAGATTATTACAAGGGAAATTCTTTTGACGCAGAAGGCGAAAAGTTTTGCTCAAACGATACCTGTGAGATATAATAGATATTTAATGGCAGAGTCAGAAGAGTTCGATTCAAAATTCCAAGAAATTATAAGTCAAGAGAGTTTTGAAGAACCAAACTTACAAAAAATTGCATTACATGAAATATCGGATACGTTATCTAGTGTGACGTTCCTATGTGCCCAGTTGTCTCACCTTATGAGCGAGGTGATTACAAGCATGGATGTTGAGTTAACGCCGGCTTTTATGGATTTACTGATGAATGTTAAGGCAACTTCCGATAAGTTTAATGACGATATACAGATAGACATAGTGTTTAATGACGACCTTGAAGATGAAGATGACGATGAAGATATTGAAGGCGAAGACGAAGAGGAATTTGACGAAGAAGACTGATATTTTACCCGTGCTTTCAAACGGCTATGTTCGGTTGGTTGACACGATGGGCTCAGACCTATCTGTTGTGAACGCGGCTCGGGCGTCATACCAAAAGGAAAGCGGTGAACTTGACGATAAAGATATTCGTCTAATAAAATTCCTTGCGCGAGAAGGACATTGGTCTCCGTTTCGTCATGCTTTTATGACATTTGAGTTTAAAACGCCATTAATGGTTGCTAGGCAACACTGGAAATACGTTGTTGGTTCTGATCATACTATGGATTCCTGGAATGAATCCAGTAGGAGATATGTAACTAGCGATCCTGACTTTTACATACCATCCGGTGATCAGTGGAGATTGGCTCCCGAAAACCTTAAGCAGGGCTCTGGCGACTTTTTAGATGGTCAAACTGGATCTGTTTTATCGGCGAAGTTGATGGAAACAATAGAGCAATGCGTTTCAAATTATGAAATGGCCATGAACGAGATTGGTGTGGCACCGGAGCAGGCAAGACTTTTCCTTCCTGCTTACAGTATGAATGTATTATATAGGTGGTCCTGTAGTTTGCAGTCGGTTGGGTTGTTCCTAAAGCAGCGCTTACATGATACAGCTCAGTATGAAATAAGCGAATATGCGAAAGCGGTTTTGCAGCTCATAGAACCATCTTTTCCGTATTCTATAAAAGCAATAATGGAGAATCTAGATGGTTGATGTACTTGGTTATTTTTTTGCTGCCTTTTTTGCTGTCTGGGGAGTTATCGTAATAGTTAACACCAAAGAAGTAGCTGACACGGTAATGTTGAGGGTAATATCGTTATTTGTTGCAATATGCATGTTTGCCATGTCTGGAGCGGTATTAAATGCCATTATTTAGTCGTAAAGACGTTCAGTTTATTAAACTTTGTGAAATTGGTTCATTTATTTTCTCTACTTGTGGTAAGAAAAAGTATATGGCAATTTTAACAGACGATGATTACCTCGTAGTCGGGTTTGGCTACAACGGTGGTGCACCGGGTTCTGTCCACTGCGAAGACGGCGGATGCCCAAGGTTGGAACAAGGTTCGGAAAGCGGATCCGTATACGATAACTGTATAGCAGTCCACGCTGAACAAAATGCTTTTCTTCATTCGGATTATACTTCAAAACCAACAAAACTTTTTGTCAATGGCCCTCCATGCTTTACGTGTGCTAAAATTATTGTTAATAGTTCTGTAAAAAAAGTTTTCTATATAAGAGACGAGTCTTACTCGCAATGGGCAGAGATATCAGGTTTTATGAATAGCCATGGTGTAGAGACGCTAGGTTTTGCCAATGCCGGCCCAAAAAATTAATTATTTAGTGCTATATCCGCATGATGCGCAGGTATACGGATGTTCCAGTCGTGATATTGCTATGCAATCTCCGCCACCAGAAGGTTTTACTATAGAAGATAAGCTTGTTTTTTTTGTATCAATGGAACCAGAAAATGGAAACTTAGTTTGGTATCAAATACCAAAAGAAGAAGTAGTGAACGCGGAGATCGTGTATCCAAAGTCGGCACAAAAAAAGAAAGAGAAAAATGCCAGCTAAAGTAAAAATCAACTTAGAAAATGGTCAATCATATGTGATTGCCGATATGAGCACTTGGGTTGACTTGTCTTATGCAATAAATTCAATGGCCGAACAGTGGCCAAAAGATGCTGAGGAATATTCATTGTGGATTAAATTTCTTGACCTCTTTGAATCCCAGTATTTAGGAAATCTTTTTGAAGAACCTTACGAAGATGATGGTTGGAGTTAGGTTTTTTTATGATTGATTTGTGTATTGTTTCTTATAATACAAAAGACAAATTAAAAAGATTGATTGATACTTTAGCGTCTGATTATAAAGCAGACATGTTTAATCTTTATGTCCTTGACAATAACTCTACGGATGGTTCGCAAGATTATTTGACAAGCGTTGTGAAGCCTTTGAATTGGCCGGGTGAAATTATATTAAGTTCTTTTAATTACGGCTATTCTTTCGCGTGTAACCTTCTAGCTTCGCGCGGCAAAGCAAACTTAATAGGACTACTTAATGCTGACGTTTGGTTAAGGACGCAGGATATAAATACTATTGAGAGCAGGATTTACGAATTAGACGCAGATATATATGGACCAAAACAAAGAAATGAAATGGGGTATATAACGCATGCGGGAATATTTGGCAGCAATACCCACCCACAACACCGGGGTTGGAAGGCGCCAGATCCAGAAGATAGGCTTTTTAGAGACACCTTAGACGCAGTTACAGTATCTGGATCCGCCTATTTCGTTAAGAGGACTGCATGGGAAAATCTGACTTACGATCCCGAGTATATTAACCTTTTGGGTCATTTAGTTGGTACGAACAAAATACCTTTGTGGTCTATTCTTTCTGATGGCGCATTTCTGCCGACACCTCACTACTATGAGGAAACTTGGTGCTCCTATTACGCAAGACATAGGGGTTATAGTGTTGTTTATGATGGCTATGTTTCTATAGGGCATAGCTGGCATGCGTCATCGGAGATTGGTGGGGAGCAAGATTCTAAGTTTAGTATTAGTCAGTCAATATTTAGGGAGTCCTGCGACTACATGGGGATTCCAAGGGATTAAGGTATTTATTATGTTAATAGCCAATATGGTAGGCAAAAACGAGGCTGATAGATTTCTTGATGATGTGTTAAGGCATTTATCGGGTATTGTGGATCTTATAGTTTTCACCGATGATTGTTCAGAGGATGAAACGAAACAGATAGCATCTGGTTATGCAGAAACTTTTAGCACAGAAGAAAATCTTTTTACTAAAGACGAAGGGCGCTTACGGACTATAGCTTGGTCAAATCTTTCGAAGTTTGCTAAACCTGGCGATTGGATTTTGGCTATTGACTGTGATGAAAAACTTTGGTCTACTGTTGAGAATTTTGACATGGTGTCTTTGCTTAACCAAAATAGATATGATGTAATTAATATTAAATTTTTCCATATGTGGAATGAAACGCAATATCGCGTAGATAAATTATGGGCACCGAATGATAGCTCTAGATTGTTTAGGTTTTACGATGGGGGTGTCTTTAATGATCGTAAGTTGGCGTGTGGTTCTGAACCGACTTATGTCAATTCTCTGATTCGTTCCGGAAGTTACTTGCGTGATAGCTCGCTCATTATGCAGCATCTTGGCTATGTTCGTGATGAAGATAAAAAAATGAAATTTGATAGATACATGCAATTAGATGGTGGCGATTTTCACCAAAAGAGCCATATAGAGTCTATTGTCGACCCCGAACCGGTTTTGCTCGATTGGCGTATATATGCCTAAGGTTAGTGTTATATTGACCGTTTACAATAAGCCGCAGTGGTTGCGCCAATGTATCGATTCCGTATTGGCTCAGACATTTGATGATTGGGAATTAATTGTATTGGAAGATAATTCTCCAAATCAAGAAGTCAAAAATATCCTAGAACAATACAGTTCTAATGAAAAAATTAAAATATATTATTCAGATGTAACAGAAGAAGATCGATACAAAACCGCAAGATACGCAACGCTCATAAATCATGGGGTAAGGAACATGTCATCTGGAGAATATATCAGTTATTTAACAGATGATGATTTTTATTATCCCAATAGGCTTGAGAAGATGGCGAAAATGCTTGATATTACTGGTGTTCCAATCGTTTACGGAAATCAGCAGGTAGTGGATGCAGACGGTAATCCTAGCGGCATTAGAGAAACACAAGGTATTTTGGATTCAGCTTGGAATATAGTGGATCATAACTCTGTAATGCATCGTAGGGATGTTTTTTTTGAGGCTGAAGGTTGGCCAGACTCGCCAGATATTTGGGGAGGTGCAGACGCCCACTTTTGGGAAAGGGTGACTAGTCTAGGCCATAAGTTCTACCCCATAGAAGGGGCTCCACTGGATGCCAAAAGGTACCATACCGGCAGCGTACAGTGGCTTGTGCATAACGGTCAGTTCTTCCCATGACAACTACGCAATTCCCGGTACTCGTAACTTGCCGTGACAGGGTTAGTGACTTAAAGAACCTTATTTGTTGGTTTGAAAAAGTCGGATTAGAAAGAGTATATCTATTAGATAATCACTCAACATATGAGCCGCTTTTGGATTTTTATGAGGAAACTTGGTGTCAAGTTTTAAAATTAGGGGATAATTTCGGCCACATTGCTGCCTGGAAAGCCAATATAGTACAGACTATATGCGCAGACGAACATTTTATTGTCACGGACCCTGACGTAATCCCGGTAGAAGAGTGTCCTGATGATGCTGTTGATTATTTTTTTGACATTTTGAATAAAGAAAATGACATTACTAAAGCGGGATTTGGTTTGAGGATAGATGATTTACCAGATTCGTTTAGGTTTAAGAATGAAGTTATACAATATGAAACACGTTTTTGGGACAAAAAGCACCATCCCGACTATAATCGCTCACCAATAGACACTACGTTCGCCTTGTATAAGCCAAATTCTACTCCAGATATAAGCTTCTCCATTAGGACTTGCTACCCATATGTCGCTAGGCATATGCCATGGTATGTTGATAGCCACAATTTAACCGAGGAAGAAACCTACTATAGGGAACATGCAATTGACTCAATAACTTCTTGGAATAAAGACCATTTGCCACATTGGTGGTCTCCTTCATGAGTATTTATTGCGTAATTCCAACAATATGGAAAAATGATATGATTTACAATTTAGTGAATCAGCTGAATCAGCAGAATGAATTTATCAATTTATTTGTACTTGATAATATTGCTCTTGGTTCAAAACATGTTGGTAGATTTGGTTCCGATAAAATATTTGAGATACCAACTAGTGGTCTCGGAATTTATGAGCAATGGAATCTCGGGGTAAAAGAATGCCTTAAAAACGATGATTGCGAAAGTATTGTTATATTGAATGATGATATTGTTTTAAAATGTGATAACTTTTTAAGTAAACTAGTTCATCCATTTGAGGATCCTTTAATTTGGGCCTCGTGTGCAAATTACGACGATCGCGAATCGGACACTGAGTTTACTGGAGTATACGGAACCTACAAGGATAGAGGATTTGCAGGCTTTGCTTTCGGGGTTAAGGCGTCTGCTTATTCTGAGGGTTTAGCATTTTTTGATGAACAGTATAACTGGTGGTTTGGCGATGATGACTTTGTTCATACTGTACATTCGGCAGGTAAAGAAACCGTAATGTCAATTGCGGCCAAAGTGGAGCACGTAAACGGCGGATCCCAATCGACCTCTCAATATACGCCAGAGTTTAATTATTTAGTCGAAAAAGACAAGGCTTTGTATCTAAGGAAATGGCATGGATAATCGAATAATATTGGGGGTTATAGGCAACGGTCGTTCAGAATTATTGGACGGAACTATTCAAACCCTTTTGTCGAATGTAAATTGCGATTTTTACAAAAAGATAATGATCAATGATACGGGGAATCAAGATTATCATAATTATTTAACAGAAAACTATGGAGATATATTTGAAATCATATCACATAGCAGCAATCAGGGCTTATCGGGTTCTATCATGTCGTTGTGGGATAGGTCTTCTGATTATGGTTTTGATTATATTTTTCATGTCGAAGAAGATTTCTTATTTAATTTTCAAATAGATATTTTCGAACTAGTGTCTGTCTTGAACGCTGATCCTAATTTGGCTCAGATAGCTTTAAAAAGACAACCTGTTAACGATTTTGAGTCTTCAATAGGTGGGTTCATGAACGCAGATCCATCTAGTTACCAAAAACATTGTTTGGGTAATCTAAAATGGTTGTCACATAGAAACTTTTTTACACTCAATCCAAGCCTCTATCCTAGGTGGGTTGTTGAGGTGGGCTGGCAAAACGGTTGGGGAGAAAAAGAGTTTGCAGACTTACTTTTTTCTAATGAACAAATTGTTTGTGGATTTTTAGGAGACGTTGAAGACGAACCATTGGTTTTTCATACTGGAACTTACAGGGCGGCTAATTGGATGCTATAATATAAGTAATGTTTCGTAGTTTGGATAATTTTATGATTAAAAAACTTGTTATAGTGGGCGCAGGGTCTCATGGGTACGGAATACAAACCATAGTTCATGCCATTAACGAGAATCGCTACGAATGGGATTTATTAGGGTACTTAGATGATGATTCAAGTAAGGCCGGCGTTATAGGGCCTGTCAACTCTGATATAAAAAGCTGCTACTATATAATTGGTGTTAATAATCCTAACTTAAAAAAAGCACTCCATAAAAATATTAGTTTAAAAAAAGCAGCAACTTTGATCCACCCATCGGCGTTAATAGGGCCAAATATGACATTTGGTTATGGTATTGCTGTTTTTGCTGGTGCAATTTTTACTGGAAAATCCACCGTAGGAAATCATTCCCACGTGAATGTTGGTTCAACTATTAGTCAAGGTTCTAATATTGGTGAATATTGCAGTATCGGCCCAGGTTGCAATATAGCCGGGCAAGTAATCATTGGCAGCGGCACACTTGTCGGCACGGGTGCTTCAATAGTTAATCTAATAAAAATAGGTCAAGATTCAAAAATTGGTGCAGGTGCTGTCGTTATAAATAGTTTCCCAGAAGAGAATAAAACAATCGTTGGTGTCCCGGCAAGGTGCTTGTAGAGTGGGTAAAGTTTTTGGCATTTGCATGGTGAAAAACGAGGAAGATGTAATTGGTCATACTATCAATTATTTTTTGACTCAGGAATTTGATGGGTTTATTATCGCAGATAATTTATCTACAGATAATACTAGAAACATTCTGAATGAACTCGCTTTTAAAAATAGTTCTATTATTGTCGTAAACGATAACGAGGTAGGTTATTATCAGTCAAGAAAAATGACCGGTATAGCCAACATGGCTGCAGAATTTGGGGCAGAGTGGATAGTCCCTTTTGACGCAGACGAACTTTGGTATAGCACTACCGGAGCTACTGTGGGTTCGACATTGCGCTTAATGCGCGAAGACGTTGCCGTAGCAAAGGTGTGGGATCATATACCTCAGGAATCTGATCCAAATAATCCCAACCCGTTTAAATCTATTGTGCACAGGGAAAGGGAGCCGGAACTATGGCCTTGCGTAGCTTATCGCTATGAGATTGGCTCAATTTTACTTCAGGGGAACCATGATGTTATAAGATCTGGTGAAAGAAATTTTTCGGATATAGAAATTAGGCATTTTCAATACAGGTCATTTGATCAGTTTAAGAGAAAATTAATAAATGGCAGAAAAGCATACGAAGCTACAAATTTGCCCGAAACAGAAGGCACCCATTGGAGGCGTATGGGTGGCCTAGATGATAACGGTCTTTGGTTTGAGTGGCAAAAGTTAATCAACCAAGATTTAGTTTACGATCCAGCACCAATGTTGTAAGGGGTAAAAATGAGGGATGACGAGTACTGGAGAAAAGAAGCGGTATTAAAAGACATGCTTTTTGAATCAAATATGCCGTTGAGCGAAATAGCCAATAGACTCTATATAACTAGGCCAGAGTTAAACGCCCTATTAAAAAAAACTGGCCTTTCTTGGGTTAAGAGAAATAATAGGAAACTTTCCAGGGGACATTCTGCCTTGACTCAGATGATGCAACGTATACTTCCAAATGAGGAGATTGTAAACGAGTTTCATATCGGCGAACGATTAAGGCTGGATATATATTGCCCTTCATACAACTTGGCGGCAGAGTATCATGGTCGTCAGCATTTTTTCTTTTCAAGCCATTTTCATGATGATTTAGCCTCCTTTCACGAGTCGGTTGAAAGGGACAGAAAGAAAGAGGAAGTTTGCAGAGAAAATGGTATAGCTTTAGTCGTATTTAGATTTTCCGACGAGCTTAGTGAAGAGGCCGTATTTAGGAGAATGCTCGAAGCAATTAAGGCTACGCCTAAGGTGGAAACTGTAAGAGATAAAAAAATTTATAAGGGTCATCATTATTACGAAAAAGTTAAAAAGCAAAATAAAGATTACAGAAAAGCAAAGTATAGAGAGCTAAAGAAAAAAAATGGATTTAAATGAAGAACTTGCGTACCCATTAGAGTACCAAGTATTTGGCCTTTCAATGAAAGAGCCAGGAGCTATTAGCTACTTTGTCGAACACCTTCCCGACGAAGCGGTAGGCTTACTTAATGGTGACACTGGTCTTTACGAGTTGTATATTGCGTTTAAGGATTTTTATGTTAAGACCAATTTAGACCCTGTTGATCCTATCGCTTTCCGCGCCTGGCTAGAATCTGAATCGGACATATGGGATGCGCTTGGGGGTATTGCTGGCGTTAATCTTTTAATAGAGTCTATTTTAACTATTGATCTATCAAACGCGCAGTCAATAACAAAAATACTAAAGCACAGAGCAAATAAGCGCCGACAAAAAAATATCTTCCAAGATCTTCAATTCCTTTTAAATAAAAAAGGTCATAAAACCGATGAGGAAATTGAGAAGATCAATACCTTAACGGAACAGATTAGGGCACTTGAAGGTGACCTAGACTACGACCCTCTAGATAGGGTAACAACCGCGAAAGATATAGCAATGCGCGCTTCAATGCTCATGGAAGTGCCAGACTTCTTACCTACTCCATTTAAGATGTATAATAAAGCTCTAGGTTACACTGAAGATGGTGGCTACTTTAGGGGCGCGGTTCACGCTATTGTTGCTATGTCTGGTTTTGGTAAATCAACTTTTGCGAAAACCCTAGTTAACTATTGGGTTGATCAGGGCTATACTGCTTTGTATATTAATTTCGAAGAAGCTCAGACCCATTGGGAGAGAGTTTTAATGAGTCAAATTTTAGATGAGAACGTTTATGCCAATGCAGATCATTGGAGCCAAGAGGAGAAAAACGAGAGAGTTTTAAGATTTTCGGAAAAAATGAACGAATGGGGAGACCGCTTTATGGTTCGTCACGATCCGGACAGTTCGTATTACGATGACCTAGAACTTTGGCTGAAAGATATTATGGGGCATAATGAGAATCCTCCGGATATCGTGGTGATAGATACTCTCCAATCAATGTACACGAAAGGTGGCGGTGGTGCAAGGTGGCAGGAATTTGAACGCATGATGGTGAGGTTAGAGAGGTTAGCGAAAGTAATGAATGCAGTTTTTATAGTGACTAGCCAACAAAACAGCAACGCGATCAAAGAGAAGCGCGACGTTATAGAGCAGTCTGATGTTGGTGGTTCTTTAGCCATTATACAGAAATCTTCAGTGGTCACATTTATAACGCAGAAAAAGCTTATCAGCAACGATGAATCTGAGGATGATTATTTAATGCAGCTCCAAATACCCAAAAATAGAATTACGGGTTCCACATTTAACTATGATCCACCTCTAGTTAGGTATGATGATAATAGTAAATCTTATAAGGACTTTGAAATGACTTTCCAGGATATGCCAGATTATAATATCTCAGAGGTTTTGGCAACCGACATTTTTGGACTGGGAGATATTCATGCCTGAACAGAAGATCATAAATCTGACAGCAGAATCCATAAAAGACTTTCAAACATGTGCACTACTTTATAGGTATAGGCATTTAGATGAAATGTACGAACAAATTCCATCTAGGGATTTAATGTCTTTGCGTTACGAAAACACAATAAAGAAACTAGCCGCTTTCTTTTTTTATAAAAAGCAAGGCGGTATTGTCCCTTCTGTTTCGGCTATTTTAAATAGGTGGGAGAAACTTTGGTTTCCGAAGGATGTTTCCGCATATGATATAGCTGTGGAAAAGCATGAATCATTGTGGGGAAATGTTTCTAGTATGAACACAAAAGCAGTCAACTGTATTATGCAATTTTACGAAGATTTCTCGGAAGACAATAATGATCCTATACTAATTAATGAGGATTTTTTAACAACTATTTCTAACTCGTCCAGATTAACTGGTGCTTTTGATTTAGTCCTTAGAGATCCGAAGACTAAAAAAATTTCAGTCATAAAATGGTTAGCCGCCCCTAAGCGACCAAACATTAGTTCTTTGTCTGTAGATTTTTCTATTTTAAAATTTGCTTTTGAGTCAAAAAATCCGGATAAAAAAGATAGTGTCCGATACTACGCGTATGATATCGGTTCAGAAAAAAACGCCTTAATTGAAGTAGGCATTCAAGACGCCGATATTAATAGTCTTGTTTATTGGTCTAAGCAGGTTGAAAAAAGTAAGACATTTGTTCCGCGTCGAGGACTAACCAGCTACTGCAAAAAGTGCCCGTTTGATAATCCATGTAGAGAATTTTGTGTCACATCTGAAATGATAGTAGAACCATAAGTATGAGCGAAAAGAAAAAGATACTCAATCAAATTATCGAATCTTCCAAGAATGTTGTAAGTGATAAGGACTTAGAAGATACAATTTTAGAGCCATTGATGGATGAAATCGACTTGATTCGAGATCCGTCTATATCCTCATTTGTAAGATCTTTGCTTTTAAAGTCTTTTACATTTTGGAAAATCCCAGGAAGTTTTGCTAGCGTGTACCACCCACCCGATGAGGACAACGAATACGGAAACATACTACATACAAAAAGGGTTGTTAGAATCGCTTTGATTATGTGCAGTAACTTAAGCTTTTCTAACGTAGAAACAGATATAATAGTAGCGGCATGCATTCTACATGATTTAACAAAGGGTGTACAAAATTCTGAAGGGCAAATTGACTATGACGAATTCCACTCATATACGATAGATAAGTTTTACAACTACGCTAAAAGACAAGACATGCTGGCTTCAGAAACGCAGTCCTCCGTACTTCACTTGGAAGATGAGATGGTCTTCAGAATACTTAGGCTCATACATTGCCACGAGGGTCGATCGTCAAAGATTGCGGAAACAATACCAATAACCGAAGAAGAACTTATAGTCGCTAATGCAAATTCTATAGCGAGTCGTTTACACTGGGTTATTGATGGCGACGAAATCGTGATGGATAGATGGCTACTATAAAAAGCAAGGAATGGAATTCAAATATAGAATGCAAATGCGGTTCCAGTATCAGCGCTTATTCTTTAACTTATGCAGAAAATAGATCATTTTATTATTTTAAATGTAGCGGTTGTAATGTTAGTGGTAAGTGGCAGGATTTAGCTAGGGGATACTTTGAGTTTAAACGACGAACGTCTTGAAAAAAGAAATTGGTTAATTAATAATTTTGATTTGATTTTTAATCAGGGCATCTATTATAGGACGCATAAAGAAATGTTTAAGCTAAAAAAACAAACATTATTCAACATTAAAGAACAAGAAGGTGTAGTGGTGATAGATGAGGCTCCCTGATTCTGGCGATAAATATACAAACCAATGGAAGTATGTAGAAGTCGGAAGGCATGTGAGCGACCTTGGTAGGGTTATTAGGGATAAGAAAAATAATAAACCTATTTTTTATGATATCTCAGAAATACCGCAATACGCGACCGCACACGAAAACCGTGGAATATACACTTCAGTGTTCCAATACAATAGTGCAGATATAGATGATTCTATTAGACTTGGTTCTTTGTACTTTGATTTGGATTCGTCAAATCTAAAACTATCTCACGAAGAAGTTAAAAGACTGTATCATTTTTTTTCCGACTTCATGCCGCCAGGTTCTATCCGTGTTTACTTTACTGGATTTAAAGGTTTCCACCTTGAGCTTGAAGCCCTATCTTTAGGTGTAACACCAAATAACTCATTGCATGATTTATTTAGGTATATAGCAAACGACATTAAGCTTCGCTTGGATTTGGAGACGATTGATTTTGCGGTTTACGATCCTAGAAGAATGTGGAGGTTACCTAATTCCGTTCATCAGAAAACTGGTTTGTATAAAAATGATATCTCCCTTGATGAAAGCCTAATGTTTGGAGATATCGAAGAAATAAGAAAGTACTGTCGAGAGTCGCGGCCCGTTGAGATTCCCGAACAGGACTTTAACCTAAAAGCAAATGAGTGGTACAGAAATTATATATATAAAAGGGAAGAAGAAAAACAGAGTCAAAAATATACCCAAGAATATTTACTTGAAAGATTCAGGAAACAGGGTACTTCTGTTCTGCGAACGGTAGAGGAAAATAGGCTTTTTGACCCGCAAAGGCTTTTTGAAAACTGTGGTTCCATTATGAGGATATGGGAAAAAGCCGAGAAAGAAAAGCACTTGGAACATGAGGAAAGATTATTTTTATGTTCGTTACTAACTTATTCTGATGATGCATTGTTTTATTTGCATGAGATACTGAAAAATTGTGATGACTATAATTTTGAGAAATCCCAGGCACATATAGACGATTGGATTAAAAGGAGAGAGCTAGGCATCGGTGGTCGACCCTATACTTGCGATAGGGCAAATTCCGTTGGTGTGGGGTGTGGAAATTGTAACCTTGAAAAAAAGAAAAAATGGATTAAGGTTGGAGAATCATTCGTAGAAACGGATGAGGAGTCTTCTCCTTCGCCAATACGCTTTGCATATAGAAACAATATAGATTGAGGTAATATGGCTAATCAAGATGATTTTATACATGGTTTTTGCACTGATTGCAGGAGCCAGATGACTGACCAGTGGATGACGCGCAACCCGTTTGCACAGGGCGGTAAGACACCATCCTGTCCAGTTTGTGGCGGTGTTGTTGCGGTTATGGATTCTCGTAACGCAAAGAGACAAATAGATAAGTCGCAAAGAGATCGTGGCATTCCGGTGGTCGACTAATGCCTAGGTATGATTTTCAGTGTGGTCGATGCGACGATGTTCGGGAGGCAACTAGTACAGATCCTATCGATTGTGCCTACTGTGGCATCGGTATGAAAAGGAAATACAATTTTGCTGGTTCGATATTAAAAGGTTCAGGCTGGTATTCTGTAGATAGGCGCCGATCTGACGGTGGAACAATTGGTATAGAGGATCCTAATTAAGGTTTTTAAGTGAAAAATTGGTGTAATTTACACGTACACACCACTTTCTCCATGCTTGATGGTCATGGCAAGGTGGATAGGTACGCCGAACGGGCCGCAGAACTAGGGATGACCGCTTTAGCGCAAACTGACCATGGTAATGTTCATGGGTGGTTGGATTTTTATGATGCGTGCAAGAAGGTTGACATCAAGCCCATCCTTGGGCTTGAGGCCTATCAAGCGCGTAAGACAAGGTTTGACAGGGATGAAGAGGAAAGAGCTGGTCCAGCCCAGAATGAATGGGACCAAAGGGGCCCATACCATTTAACGGTACTCGCTAAAAATGCAAGTGGGTATAGAAACTTAATTAAACTCTCTTCCAGAGCTTTTACTGAGGGCTTCTATGTTAAACCAAGGATAGACCATAATCTCGTTTCCGAACATAGTGATGGTCTTATAGTGTTGTCTGGGTGCCTGAATGGCGAAGTTCAACAAGCGCTTTTGAGGAATGATTTCCCTAAGGCTTTGCAGCACGCTTCTGCTATGCAGGATATCGTTGGTAAGGAAAATTATTTTATTGAAATTCAGGATCACGGGCTTAGCGAACAAAAGCTGGTCAAACAGCAAACCCTAGAGATTGCAAAGAAGATTGGCGCAAAAGTTGTCGTTACTGGGGACTGTCACTATGTAAATAAATCAGACGCTCATTTTCATGACGTGATGCTTTGTTCCGGCACTAAGTCTCTGCTTGAGCAAGAAAATAGATTTAGGTTTAGTGGCGATGAGTTTTATCTAAAGTCATACAGCGAAATGGAATCGGCATTTGAATCTGAGTGGCTTGATAATACGCTACTTGTGGCCGAAATGGTTGATATACAATTGGAGTTTAATGAGTTTCATTTCCCGGAATTTCCTGATGTACCACAGGGTGTCGACGTTAATAAGCACTTAGAAATGCTTGTTTGGGAAGGTCTCAAAAAAAGGTATGGAGATCCAATACCCAGCGAAGTTATAGCAAGGGCGACTCACGAACTCGGGGTTGTAGAGCGCATGGGTTTCCCCCACTATTTCTTGGTTGTATCCGATATTGTTCGCTGGGCCAAGAGCAATAATATTAGGGTCGGCTGGGGCAGGGGCTCTGCTGCCGGGTCTATACTTTCGTATGCTTTGGAAATAACTAATTTAGACCCATTAAGGTTCGGTTTGCTTTTTGAGCGTTTCTTGGTTGAGGGAAGAAAGTCCATGCCTGATATCGACTTGGACTTCGATGATCGTCATAGGGATAGAGTTATAGATTATGTAAGATCAAGGTATGGTCACGATCATGTTGCGCATATCTGCACGTTTGGTACCGTGGGCGCTAGAAGTGCGATAAGGGATACTGCACGTGTGCTCGGCTATGAATATAGGGTTGGTGACGACATTGCAAAACTAGTGCCTCCAGATGTTTTGGGTGTCGCAAAAAATCTAGATGAAGCCTTAGAATCACCAGAAATGCGTAAAAAATACGAATCAGATCCCGACGCAAAAATTATCATTGATACAGCCAGGGGTATAGAGGGTATTCATAGACAGACTGGTATACACGCTGCTGGCGTTGTTATCTCTAAGAACCCCCTGACTGAATACATCCCCATTATGCAGAAAGGTGAAAGTTCGCCCGTAGTAACACAGTGGGATATGAATCGCGTGGAGCAAAACGGCTTGCTTAAAATCGACTTCTTAGGTTTAAGGAATCTAGGTGTTGTCGATATGGCCGAAAGGATGATCAACGAACGTCATGGTGTATCTGTTGATTGCCATAATTTGCCCCTAGACGATGAAGGTGTCTATAGATACTTGAGTGCCGGAAATTCTATGGGCATCTTCCAGGTTGAATCTCGCGGAATGCGCGATATGATGCTCTCAATGAGGCCAGATCGCATTGAAGACATTATGGCTTTGATTTCCCTTTACCGCCCCGGCCCTTTGGGTTCGGGTATGGACCGTATTTATATCGATAGAAAACATGGCCGAAAAAACGCAGAAGTCCCGCATCCAAAATTGGAGGATGTTTTACAAAAATCACGTGGGGTCATGCTTTACCAAGAGGACGTCATTAACGTGGCAAGAGTTCTTGCCGGTTTCAGCGCATCTGAAGCGGACGATTTGCGTAAAGTAATCGGCAAAAAACAAATGGATAAAGTTCACTTACTGCGTCAACAGTTTGTTGAAGGGTGCAAAAAGCACAGTAACGTTAATGAAAATTTGGCTAATAAGATTTATTCAGATATTGAATACTTTGCGGGTTACGGCTTTAATAAGGCCCACGCCGCTTCCTACGCTGTTTTGTCTTACATTACCGCGTGGCTTAAGTGCTATTACCCCATAGAGTATATGACCGCTCTGCTGACATCTGTAGCGACAAATAAGGATAAACTATCCCCATACCTAAATGAGTGTAGAAAAATGTCTCTTAAAGTTCTTCCGCCATCTATGAAGGATTCGGAGTCTGATTTCACCATTTCTGGTGATGAAGAGATTGTTTTTGGTTTTTCTGCCATTGATGGCATTGGCGAATCTAAGATACAAGAAATCTTAGCTAATCGTGAATCCGCAAACATTTGGGAATTCCTCAGGAAATGTGAGTCTGGAGTAATCAATAAAGCCACTCTAGAGCATTTAATCAGATCTGGTGCGTTTGACGAACTTTCACCTATGCACAAAAAAGTTGGTAGATCAGAAAAATTAAACTTATTGGAGTCCGAAAAAGATGAGTTAGGTCTTTATGTGACTGATCATCCATTATTCGAGATATGGGATTTTATTTCACCTAAAATTTCATGCGAAATGGATGTACTGCAAACCAGATCAGACGGTGAACTTGTGACGATCGGTGGCATAGTTTCAAAGAAACAATCTATAATGACAAAAGCCAATAAGCAGATGTACAGATTACAAGTTGATGACGTAACTACGAGTGTGGAGGTTATAGTCTTCCCCAAATACGCTGCAAAAGTTTTAGACCATAAAATCGAGGCTGGTTCATTAGTCATTGTTAGTGGCAACCTTGCGTTCGAGGGTGATGAAGAGAATCAAATTGTAAAAATTTTGTTAACAGATATAGAAAAATTAGACATATCTATACTTCACGGTGGCAAACCCATACGTCTAAAGACCCAATATAAACCAAGTTATAGCCAAGTAAAAAAAATTCGTGATATAATAGGTAATGCATCCGGTGATTCTCCGGTTTATTTGGAGTTTCCAGACGAAACTTCTGTGGTTACCTTCAAGTTTAAGGGTACAACTTCAGAATCTGTCGGCGATGAGCTTCATAAACTAATGCAAATTTTTGAACTTGAAAGAAGAATATGATGGAATATTTGGCGCCAAAAGGGACATATCGTGATCCGTTTACTAGATACTGCTGGAAAACATGCGGATCTTGTGGCCGCTGCTCTAACAAGGGTTCTCGATCAAAATGCAACGGATGCAGCGGGAGGGTTGATGAGTATGGCCAAAAGGTCCCTCACATCGACGACAGGTGTAGGTGCACAGAAGGGATTTTGCAGTTGGTGAATAAGGAAGGCAAGATGTACCAGATTAGATTAAAAAATAACCCTTTTGCTGGCAAGGTTACACATGAGAGGAAAACTCAGGATGAGCAGGATTATGAGGCATACCTACACTCAGAGAGGGAGCGGAGGGATGATCCAACGTGGGATCCTGTTATGTTTGATGACGGCACAAGCACTCAAGATTGGTCTAATTCAAGACGATGAAAAAAGAAACTTACCAAAATAATAATGTCATTATTGAAGTCCGAAGGTTTGGCAACGGCGTTGTAGATTACTGGATTCAGTGTGGCCAGGCTGGCTTGATGTTGAGTCAAGATGATTTAATTGATTTGAATGAAATAGTTACGGCAGCATGTCTAGAGATTCGGGTGCAAGATGAATATTGAAGACGATTTTATGGAGATAGGCGATACGGGCCTTATACCTATAGGTGAAGGGCTGTTTTGGGACAAAAAAGCTAATAAGATAGTCGACTTACACGAAAAGGAAGCTGATGAGCCAGAGGAAGATGCCTAAAGACCTAATTGTTGGTCCTTATAATTATCAGGTTAAAAATGACAAATCTTCAATGGATTCGGCTAGAGTTAAATTTGATTCCTTAGAAGCTATTGGTTTCACTTCTACGCACGAACAGTGCATATACGTTGATCCCGAATTGCAAGAAGATATGCGAGCAGAAGTGCTGCTCCATGAAGTGCTTCACGCAATATGCGAAGCTACTGGAATGGGCGTGTACTTCGAGGAAAAGGACGAAGAGCAGTTTATAGCTACGGTTTCCCCATTGCTTCTTGACACCTTGAGACGAAATGAAGAATTTGCTGACTATCTACTAAACAGGGAGTATTGATGGCTATAAGGACTTTAGATGAATTATCGGAATTTGAAAAACTTTCTTTGATTCCAGTTAGCTATTCAAGGCTCAATACCCTCGATATGTGTGAGGCTAAATATTTCTTCTCTTATATACTGAAAGAACCCCAAACGTTTGGGGCAGCAGCGACTTTGGGAAATGTTCTCCACAAAGTGCTAGAAGAAAAACTTAAAAGAAATCAGGTAATTAAAAAGTCAGATCTTGATTCATTTATCGAAGTTTACAATAGCCAGATACCAAACTATGACCCCAATTCAGAGATACCAGACACCATGTTAATCGATGGGGAGACTATGCTGGTAGAGTTTATCGATAGGCACGATGGTGAATCTTTTGATATTGAATATCAAGAAAAGGGTTTCACCATAGTGATAGGAAATGCCCTTGTAAGTGGTTACATCGACCGGATAGATATAGTGGGTGATACTGTTTATATTATTGACTACAAGTCCGGTAAGCGTGAGGAAGCGCAAAAGAATATTTCAAAGAATATTCAATTAGGTATATACGCCTTGGCCATGAAGAAGGCTTACCCCGATAAGAACATTCATGCATCGTTGTATTATCTACGTTCGGGTAAGCAAAAAGGCCACCTCTTTACAGATGGTGACCTTCTTGAAATCGAGTTATTGATTAGGGATCTTATTTATAAGTTAGTAAATAAAGGAAATTTTTCTTACACCCCGAACAGTTTCATATGCTCATTCTGCGACTACGCGAAAAATGGCGTATGCTCTGTTGGCGCCAGAAGAGTGCACTAGAACAGTGTACTCTCTAGGTCGATATTTTCCATGATTGCAAGTGCATCAAAGTCTTCTCTGGCTAGATCGTAGGCTTCACCTGCGACAACACCGTAGTCCATGAGGTCACATGCAATATTGTCTTTTACTACCTGGATGAGTTGTTCATTTAATGTATTCATGTCGGATACTTTATCATTCCTTGTCTAGTCGTTTCAAGTTTTATTGACTTTTTTTACTTTTTCCTGTAAAATTTTCTTATGGAGGTTTTATGGGCAGTGAATGGTCACCGGTTGAAGATACGTTTCTCATCGAAAATGCGCATCGCATGTCGTATGAGGAGTTGTCACTATATCTTAAAAAAACGCATAATGCAATTCGTGAGCGAAGTTTAATCTTAGACTGTACTTCTTCTGTGTCGCCGGCAAAGAATGTAAGTAAGGTTTGCGAATACGCGGAATGTAAACGAATATTCAAAGTGCGCTATTCGGATTACTCAAAAAGAAACCAAGTGTTCTGTTCAGAACAGTGTCTTGGACTTTATGAGGCTTTATTCTATCCGGCAAAAAAAGAAATTGAGTCTTTAATAGCAGAGGGTAAGACTTTCGATGAAATAGCATCTTATTTTAAGATGCCAGGCGGAGCTATGTACGAGCTTTTTCTTACGTATTGTTTGCCGGGTAGGCCAAAAAGTATTGATAAAGTTTTCTTCTTTAAAGAGGATAAAAAGCAAAAAGAGAAAAGAACCACGCTACTTAAGCAAACTGGTAGGTCACCTATGAATAAATTTAAGTCGGGCTACAAGCCTTATCTTGGGGTGTCCATAAGAAGTGGCTGGGAAAATAATGTTTTGCTTTGGCTAAACAAACAATCAATCAAGTGGGAATATGAACCAAAAGTTTTTTATTTTTCCGAAGTAAAAACAGGAACTAAGGGATACACTCCAGATATTTGGCTTCCTAAGCAAAAAATATGGATAGAAGTCAAAGGTTATATGTCTTCTGTGGATAAAACAAAAATAAAAAGATTTAAGAAATATTATCCAGAAGAGTTTAAAAAACTGCAAGTAATAACAAAAAATGATAAAGTAGATAGTACAAAGTTTTTTAAAGAATTCGGCGTACCAGTCTACGCTTATTATGACGACATAGATAAAAACTATAACACAATCGACCATTGGATGAGATAAGTGCATGCCTAAAGCTAAGACTAAACCTAAAAAAGATGTTTCTAATCAGTATTACAGCTTGTCGGAAGATGAGATTCAAGATTTAATAACGAACGCTAAAGCGGGCAACCCAAAAGCGCAAATAGAGCTGATTAAGATATTTGAGCCTTTTTTAAATAAGTACGTAGCTCTCCTTCATTACGGTAAGTACAAGCTTTCCGACTATGATGTTAGACAGTTTATTAATCTGTTTGTTCCCGATAAAACTGTGGGGTTTTATCTAAGGAGAAATAAACTAAATCCAGTTGGTGTGGCAAAAGTGCAGGAAACAGTCCAGGGCATCAGGTATATGGTGGAACGGTATGGCGACGAAGAGGATACTCGCCAAACTGTTCACTTAGCGTTCTTGCAGTGTCTCATGAACTATAAGAGAACGGAATCTAAGGCTGGGGGTTATGTTCCATTTAGTGGTTATATCTATAGTTATTTTTACTTTATTTTGAGCAAGCATGTAAAAACATTCCTGATAGACCAGCTTGGAAGAAAGACGTTTCCTCTTATCGATAATGAGGACTTTGCTGAAACTGATTCTGACGAGAAACTGCAGGGGTTTAGTGCGCCTCCGGAACCTTCTGTGGAAGACCTTCTTGGTCCAGAGGTGATCGATGAGTTTTGGGTCGCTGGTGATTCTACTATCTTCCCCTTCGATAGGCTTTCTATGCAAGAGCGGCAGTTGGTGAAGTGGAGATTTGTGGATGGCTATAAGTCGAGTGAAATAGCCCAAAAGATTACTGAACATCCCAACACTGTTAGGGAGCACTTTAACAAAATCCGCTTAAAATTGATGGAACTTTTAATAGAAGAAGACTTCCAAATCCCGCAATAATGAAAAGAAGGAATTACTATGGTAGTTGATATAAGTTACGCAAAAGATTTTTGTATCAATTGTGGTCATTATCACCACAAAAAAGAATTAAATAAACCATATGATTGTATGTTGGGGCATGATTGTAAGTGTAAAGAAAAAAACTTTATGCCCAGAAGATACAAGGGTTATTTCGGCTGAAAGGTTTTAAATGCCTCTAGATTTTCCAGATTCACCAACAAATGGGCAACAGTACACTTCTGGCACTAGGACCTGGCAGTACGATAGCGCAAATACCGCTTGGGGGCTTGTCGCTTCTGGTATTGTTGGCCCTACTGGCCCTTCCTTGCCGGTTGGTACGCTCCTCATGTGGGCTGGTACAGCTTCTGGGGGTAGCGCACCTGCCTATACAAGCCTTCCGAGTGGTTTCCTTTTGTGCGACGGTTCTGCAATTTCTCGAAGTACTTATTCTGCGTTGTTTTCGGCAATAGGTACGAGATATGGTGTCGGTAATAACTCGACAACCTTTAATATACCGACTTTGACAGCCCAAATACCGCATGGTCTAACTGCGGGAAGCAACGCAAACAATAATACCGATAAGAATACCACCGTGCAAAGTGCAGACCATACACATAATATTACCGTTTGGCAGCCAAATGATACAACTGGTTTTAGCGTAACTACAAAGGCAAGCGCAACCCAAAGTGCGGATCACACCCATAGTTTTAAGATTACTTCAGTTTATTACCTTATTAAGTTTTAAGTAGGAGAATAATGAATCAGGAATTCAAACTATCCGATGAACCTCCCCATAGGGGGGGGAAAGGTTATTTCGAAAAAGTTATTGGAGTCACAGATAACGTTGGTTATTTTGGCTTTGCTCCTGCAGTAAGCAGGTTGAACACGGACGACGATAGGTGTGACCGCAATACTTCGTGGGGCCCAGTAAGTTTCCATAAGGTAGAAGATGGTGTATGTAACTGTGGATATCTCGATCAAGATGAGTCTACGGAAATATCCTGCCAGATAGGCTACGCTGATCCTTCCGGAATTGATTTTGCTGCACCAGTAATTTCTAGGGCACCTATTGGTTATGTATGCTACGCAGAGCATCATGATCAAAGTATAGAAAACCTTTTTTGCAGGCAACACTGGAACTCTAATGCTAGAACTTTACAGGAACTTTTCAAACTCATGTACGAATGGAAAGATTGTTACACTGAGTTAAATTCAGATTACCAGATAGCTATCGTAGCTAATGATTTATTAGAAGAATTAGAAGTCCCAGAGGATGTAGAGTCTTGGATTAGAACTGAAGTACCAGATGGTCCTGTTGTTAAATTTCTCAACGGCGACCCCGATGCTAGGGCCAGGTCTTCAAATATACCCGATTTACCCGACTTTGTTAGCCAGTGGTTTTGGAAAGTTGTGAATTCAGGATTAAATTACGGTTGGTAACCATATTACACAAAAGGATTAGTATGACAGAAGATTTCGGACTTCCACCTGAGCCATCTTTAGAGGACTTACCAAATCCAAATGGTAATCCTAACATGATTGGTGAAGTTCTACCCGAAGATTGGACACCAGATGGCGACAGCTGAAGATGCCCTAAATATTGCTAGGTCCCAAATCGGTGCTGGCCCAAAAGATTTCGTAGATTGGTACGGTTCCGGCGCTACTGTTTCGACACCGTGGTGCTGCATTTTCCAGTCGTGGGTACTTTCTTGGTGCGCAATTCCAACCCATTATGCTTGGGTGTCTGGTTTATTCGATAATTACCGTTCGGAAGGTAAAACATTCGCCCCTCGTGAAGCCCAGCCTGGTGATCTAGTCGCTTTTGACTACGACAACGGTGGACCCAGGGCATATGATCATATCGCCATGGTGGAAGCAGTTGTCCCGGAAGGTCTTGTTTGCATAAATGGCAATTGGCAGAATCGAGTGCAACGTGTGTTGCATCGTTGGGGCGCTAGCGGTTTTAGTGGCGGTATCGCCGAAATTGCTCGCCCCTCTTACTCAATAGTTCCCGTTCCAGATTTGGAGGATGATGAAATGAAGTCTGTACTTATGGTTGATCGCCGCAAGAGCCCAGCCCCAGTTTACCATTGCGTTGGTAATACAAAGGTTTGGCTATCGGACAGGGATCAGGTTGATGCACTTAAGTTTCTTGGTGCTCAGGTAATTGACCCGGCTCCACCAGCCTGGCTAGACGCCCTCGCTACTCTTCCAAGGGGCTAGTGTCTACATTGGGTCACCATAGCCCCCTAAATGCCCGTAGGATCGTCTGTGGGCGGTTTGGTTGGGGGCAACCCAGCTTATAGCTAATTGCGAGTTTACAGGGCAAATAAGGCGCAGTAGTTAACTTAATATACGAGTAGGACCTCAAATTCTGGGGTCCTATTTTTTTATTATTGTTTCTAATAAGAATGCAATATTACTAATATTTACAACACGGCGCCCACCAACTGAGGTTCTTCATATGATCCCACTTTTATTTGCAGAAGGTTCTTTTTTGCCGGAATGGCTTCAAACTCTGGCAACAGACCTGGGGGTCCTGTGGCCCATAGTTCTTTTTGTTGGAGCCGCTTACGGTTTGGTTAAGTGGATAAGCAAAAAGTTTAGGGATGAAGTAAGAGACTTGATAGTAGAAGAAGTAGAACCAATTAAGGCTGAATTCAAAAACAATGGTGGATCATCTGTTAAAGACGCAATAGATAGGCTTGATGCAAACTATGGTGGGCTAAAAAAAGATGTTGGTCATCTTAGGGATGATATTTCGCATCTCAAGGGTGATGTTGATCATATCAAAGTTGACTTAGATAATATGGCGGAAAAAGCAACTCAAGATCATAAGTTTCTTAATGAAAAAATCGCTAAGATTGAAATAAGAAACGATGAAATTTGGGACGAGATACAAAAAAGGCGCCCCGCATATGATGCATACGAGGCGCAATTAAGGAGAAGCGGCAAAGCAGATTTTTAAGCTCGTCCCTCATTTTGAGCATCTTTGATGATGCTGTATCGTTGGAATGTTTCACTTGACGTAATGGCGAAGCCAAATTCTGCCGCTTTTGTTATAGCTTCGCGCAATGAATCGATATTATCCATAGATTCACTCGTAAGTGGCAAAGCTAACCCCGAGTAGATATCAATATTTTCAAAGTTTCCAATGTTCGCTTTTCGATTGACGCCACAGATAAAGACGGGAACAGTAGTTACAGATAGTGAAGAGAGCGTTTGTTCTATTGCTTCTTCAACAGCAGAGTTCTGTGTTTGATCTTTACCGTTTTTTGATATATTAGGCATATACTTTGTTGATCTCTTTCTGGATGATTTTAATGGTTTCTTCGGATTGTTGTTCTAGAGACATTTTATCAGTGTCGATTACCGCATTCAACAGTTCGTCCGGTATAAGTTCAACTTGTTCTGATTCATGATTCAACTGAGAATCAGACATCCTGTAGCCATCACGCTTGTATAACCTGTCTAAGCGTACGTCCGTCGATGCATCAAAACGTATTAATATACCATTGGGAAACGATTTTATTATTTCTGCTTCGTTTTTGTATCTAACGTCAGAAATAATACAGGCATACTTGTCGTAAGAATCTTCTTCTTCTTGATTATTAAGTAGGGAAGAACATCTTTGGTAAGTTTTACGCCGCGTCCATTGAGCAAAACACGCTTCATTTTTAGACCTACAAATCTTACCTGCTTTTTGCAGGAAATCTCTTGGTTTTATTTCGTCATCCATTGGTATAGGTAGGTCCGCTATTTCTTTTACGAGCTCAATAAACTCGTCATATGGTGGTGCACCATAGAGCGGACTACCCCCAAATACGTCAGACAGTACTTCGTGTAGCTGAAATAGTATTCTATCTTGTTGTTTTTCCCCTTTGGTAATTCGGCGTATGCTGGCCATTTCATAAAGCGGCATTGCAAAGAAACTGTGATCCCAAATGATCCTGTTATCTTTGTCATATTTCACTGTCCTGGACGGGACAACAAGATTTGCTACACTTGTTTTTCCTGTTCCAGCTTTTCCGCATAGTCCAATAACAATTGGGTTTGTATCTGAATTAAAAGTCATAAAAATAACTATATCATATACGATATACAAAGTCAATTAGGCGTGTGATCTAAGGCCCAACAACAAAAAATTGTGTGATCTAAGGCATTACCAAAAAATTAAAGATCACGCTCAACGCGCGCTTGGGCACGCCATCGCATCATGTTATAGAAGTTCATAGTCCACCACATAAATGACATGGCTATGAATCCCGGTTTTGAATAATAGTATGAGTAAATGAACCAAGGAATAGAATGGAGAAGTACAATAAGCCAACCCCACCAATATTTCCGACCAACAAAAAATGTTCCTGTTATGCCCATGCTTTCAAAGCAAAACAGAACCCATGTCCAAGTAACTTCTGCATCCATGCGGTAACCTTTAATTAAACCAAAATGGTTCTACTATACTACAAGGTATACGCTGCGCATTTCAAATCCGCTACCTGGAGCGACCATAGTTGACCCGCCCCTCTAGACACTTTCAGTGGTGCTACGGGCGGGTTTTCTAATCAGAGTAAAACTCGTATTCATCGTCGCTAAATATTGCGCTTTTGTAGGCTTCAAAGTCTTTTTCGAGAATGCCGAAAAACATTAAAATTTCTTCTGCATGTTCTTCCTGGTAGAGTTCAACCTCATCTAATTTATCTATTTTCCAAATTTGGCAAATAGAACCATTATTTACATCTTGGGCCAAATCTGCAATACTATTATTTGACCAGTCTTTGTCTGAATAAATTGTAATAGTAGACTTATATATTTGACCCATGATATCTCCGTTACTCTAGATAGCTATTGTGTGTTTGTTGAACGTATGACGACTTGGTATAAACACGAAGAGCCTTGTTCAAATTAGAGAAAGTTTCATCTGCTATTCTACTACACGTTGGTCGTTCGCACAAAAAGATAGCGTATGGATCTAGGCATATTTCTTGCCACATATCTTCAGTAACGTGCGTTAATCTATTGCAGTTTTCGCATCTTAATTGATTGTTGTGATTTTTAGACATTTTACGACCAAGTTGCGTTATAGGCCTTAGGATCAGATGTTACTTTAATATTTTTGTTCTCAACTTCAATTTCATTAAGCTTGTTTTCTAATGTTTCTAGTTGAGATCTAGCTTTTTCATATTCGCTAAAGAAAACCGAAAGGTCATCAGATAAAGTTTTATTTTGCTTACGAAGATTTTTAATCTCGTTTATAATTTCATCGGATACGCCATTTGCAAGCTCTTTTTGAAGGTGTTCAACTTCAACAACTAAGTCTCTTACTCTTTGGCGAAGTATAGAGTTTTCTTTTAGTACTTCTGAGCCTCGTGGTGATCCCGGCTTCACTATGCCAACGGGCCTTACTGCGGTATACCCCCTTGAAAGGGACGCATTTAAGTAACCCGCTTCAATTATGCCTGCATTTTCAAGCGCTTTGAGTATCCTTACATAGCTGTTCCAAGATATTTCTTTCTCAATGTAAAGATGATAATGCCCCAATTGAGAAGACGGCACAACGTAAATTGGGATGTCTACGTCTATGACTGGTGCGTGTTTTCCGTTTTCGCATACAGATGCTACTAGGTTTGCATTGTCAGCGGAAACTTTTTGGGGAACAAAATCTTCTGGATTAAAATTCGGGGCAAGTTGATAGTCACCTTCTGGGGTGACTATAAAAACGTTTTGGTTATGCTCTTTTAATTCCTGTTGATTTAAATCCACCTTGGGATCATAAAGGTAGATTCTTTCAGGCGGATTCTTTAATCTTACAGGCTTAGGTAGTTTAAGACGGCCCATCAAATTTCTGCTTTCAATTTGAATAAAGATCCATAGAAATCAAAGTTTCTATGTATTCCGGATTAACTATATTGGTAATTGTGTCTTCCCACATAAAAGCATTATACGTGTGATCAAGACTATTTGTAGCACAAAATGAATATCCAGTTTTTTTTCCTTGAGATATTGTTTTTTTAGTTATCCGCAAGAAAACAATATCAAAAACTACATCACCCACAGATAACTCACCAGCATAACAACTTAGCAGGTTTGCGTTTTCTTTCATGTCACATATTAAAGGATATGTAGGTATTAAATGATCTGCGTAAAGTTTATGATTATCTTTGAAAAAGTACATTGTTTTCCTCTAAAAAGAGGCTGGCACCCCCAACACTAGGTGCCAGCCAAGCCACTTGCGTCACCACTAAACGCAATGGCTAAGCGACCCATCGGGAATCGAACCCGAATAAACCATTGGGTCTATTATTTCCAATCCATAATTGGAATTTGCTTTTCTACCTTATCCCATACATTTCTTGCATCAAGATACCTTTCGTCTGCATGGGGAACTGGACTGTCTGTTTCGCAGGCAGACCGCATTTTATGAAAGAAATCTACAACAGCAGCATTTAGGTAGCAAGCTTCCATATAGGAAAGTTCAAAAGTAAATTGTTTCTTACCTTCAAATTTTTCCAACTTATTCAGCACCTTCTTGCGGCGGGTTCATTTTAGCTTCATAATCAAGGGCGGCACTTTTATTGACGAACAGCATATTTTTGTACTGCCAAGCAAAACCGCGTTTAGGCAGGACTCTACCGGTATGGGTGCAATACTGTATTTCGTCTCCCATATTTAGGATTTGGATAGCAGTACCAATATCTATTTTTTTAGTAGTTGTTGTTTTACCGCTTCTGCCTTTTCCCATGATTTTCCTTTGTTTTAAGTAGCGCTTCCGGAAAGTTTTGCACTTTCAACATCCCCGATACTATTGGGGGCTTTACCTTAAGCTACGGAAGCACGATATAGTTAGAACCTACATCTGTTATTAATTTATATGAAGTTATCAGCTTTCGCTGTCTTCATATATCCGAGGTTATGGCTTTAATTTCCCTAACTTCTTTTTCGGATATATCAAAGATCTTCGACAAATCTTTACTTGACTTATCTTTTAGTAGGCTCATTAGTATTGATTGGAGTCTACGAACCTCTTTTTTAAGGTTTTCTAATTCTTCCTGGCTAGCCATTTGCTTGTTTAGCCATCTTTCTCTCAAAATCCCTTCTTTTCTTTTCGAAGTTGTTGGGATTCAAAGACTTATATGCATTCCAGCATCCACTGCAATCATGCTGAGGTGAACGTATGGCGCCGTAATATGGGTGGTCTTCGCATAAGTTAGCTCGCATTTTTGCTGGTTGACTTGTCTTACGTGAAGATTTTGGGTTTTTTGATACACGCTTTTTTATGGCATCATTTTCTTCGATATGATTTTCAATTTCTTGTAAATTTTTCGAAGCATTTTGAATGCTATCATTTATTCGGATGATGGTTTCAGCTTGATCTAAGTCAAACTTAGAAGCATTCGTTTTGATCTTATTTAAAGCGCGTTCAAACATACGGCTTAAAAAATCAAAATCACTATCATTTTCTATAGCTATAAATTTAGTCATCTTCTTTTGCCTTAAAACCATAAGGGTTTCCAAAGATTCTTTCAGCAATTGCCCTTATTTGGGAAGTTTTAACTATATTTGGAGAAAACACTCGCTGCTTGTTGCCAATTTGTTTTCTTCTTGCTCTTGATTGTTTTTCAAAATAAGGAGAAACAAATTGAGATTTTCGTTTTTTTCTACCCATCACACACCGTTAACCGTAGGTTTGTCCCCGATCTAGGAGTCGAACCTAGCTGGATAACGTTAGAAGCGTCGTCTGTGCATCCGGCACATCGGGGTGAGCCGCATGTAAGATTAATCTTGTTGTAACTCTTCTGGCTTAGGAATGTTATAAAGATCAATAAGTTCCTTTTCTACCCAAACGTGGATTATCTCACTATCGGTACCTTGGTCGATGCAGACTGCACCATTTGAGTAAAAGATTAAAGTGCTTTTTGTATCTTTGTCTGGATGCTTGTATTTTAATAGGTGTATTGGACGTCTTGAAAACATAGTTACACCATAGACGTCAATTGAAGCAAGTTGATTAAGATAAAACTCAACGAGTTGTACTATAAACTTCTCAGAACTATTTGCTTGATAATGATAAAACTTGTTATCAATATCTAGCGCAAAGTAAAGGGCAAGAGAAAAAGAACTACTTTCATCATTAAGGGATCTGTTGGACGTAAGTATTTCTTCTATCGTCTTGTTCATTGTGCAGACATGTTCTTTTTTGCCCGAAGGGTTTTAACAAACCTTATTCTTTCTTCTACTGAGGCTTTGAAACGCAATGCAGTAACTTTCCATTTATCTTCAGTAGCTTTAAAGCTGTACCATTCGTTATTGTTTCTGTCTGGTCCAAGTTGGTATTTCTTTTCGGAGATTCGACTTTTTTGTGCCGAAAGTTGGATTTCGACATCGCGCAAAAGAACGTTCAGTTCATCAAGCCAAAGGCGAAAATCAGTAGAAAGTATTTCTACATAATTATCTGATTCTTTTCTTACATCTTTTGCGACTAATGATTTAAATTGATCATTGGATATTTTACTCATCACTTTTCACCATATACAAAATTGTAGGCTTTTTGCAAATCCTGTTCAAAAAGTTGCGGCAAATTTCCTGCGCCACGCAAAACGTACGAAGGAGAAAACGTTGGCAATATAGGCCAAGGACCAAGCCAAACAATCCTTCCTCTTTCTTCATTCATATGAATTTTAGCAGGAAGTAATGAACAGGTTGCAATCAGGCCTAGTGGCACTACAAGTTTGGGACGTAAAACTTGCAGTTCATTGTGTAAATACGGAATGCATGATTGTATTTCTTCTTGAGAATGTTTTGTTTTAGACTTTTTTAAACATCTGTTAACAAAAGTCATACACAATCGAGAAGACGTAAAGCCAACTCCTGATGCGGTTTTCGTAAAATATTCCATACTGCTTGGGTCAAAGTATGGCGTATCTGTCACGAAAACCACATCAGGATCGGTTACATTCCAAAATGGAATAGTTGCCCCAGGAATAGCATCTGGGCACCTTCTGCAATTCTTTGTTATAAGATGAAGCTGTTCTAAAGTTTTATCGACAGGAAATCCAGTTAACTGAATATCTCGCAATTCATGAAGAACCATCTGTACATCAGCTTTGTTGAAGTACTTGCTAAGGATTGAATCTAATTTCTCCAAAACAATGGTATCGCCAAAACTTAAAGGTAATTTTGTTATTACCCGAAAAGCATCTTGGCCTTTAGATTCTAGAGCCTTAGCAACTAGAGCAAGTACTTCATCTTCATCAAACTCTTGCAGGGTTTCTTCCATCAGAATGAACTTGGCGCTACACTCTCTACGGCACCTACTGCTGCAGTCGTCCCATTGCCCTCTGTACGGCCGCGAGACGCATACGTAATGTTTTCGGCTACGATGACTACCTTAGAGGACTTCTTGTCGTCTGTGGACCAACGCTCGTGTACTAGACGCCCGATCAAGCGGATCTGGCTGCCCTTAGTCATTTTGCCACCAGTGACCTGACTCCGCACAAACTCGCAGTTTCGCTTGTTTTCTTCACTGTTGAGGTAGTAGGTTACGTCAAAGTATCCGGTGCTATTATCGGAACCCTTTTCGGAACCGGCGTAATCAACTGCAACACGAAACTTAACAATATTTTCAGTTGGCATCTCGGGCTCTGCAACAATGCCGCATGTTAGGTTCAGGTTATTATTAGGATCAATCATATTAGTTTCTTTCTAATGGGTTTTGTTGTACTGTTCGTAAACCTTTGGCTATTTCTTCTAGCCATTGGGCTGTTGTTTCTTTCGCTTGCTCCATCGGAACAAAGTTGGAAAGGTGTTGACACATTGAAACCGAAAGATGAAATATACCATTTTTTAGTTCTTCACTATAATTTTTGGTAAATTCAGAAAAATCTTTTTCATTTTCTTCTTGTTCCATTATGCCCCCATCTTCCTCGATAATGCTCCGTCCATAATCTTACCAAGTTCTTTAGCGTCTTTAAAACCTTTATCATATAACACAGATATTATTGGTTTTGGATCCAAAGACTTGTAAGTAAGCAACTGGAGATTTAAAACGTCATTCAAAGTGTAGATCCTGTAATTATTTAAATCACGTTTTGCTTCAGGATACTTATTGGACCTTTCACGATTAGCGATAGTCAACGGTGTTACATTGAGGATTTTTGCTACTTCTCCTCTAGTGAAAATTGGGCTCGATAAAGAACCACTTGAAGCACTCATACATCATCCTTTACTATAGAACTATATACACCTATACTATAGTAAAGGATATAAATTCATATTAAAACTATACAAGAGAAAAACTATTCACAATTTTAATAGCCATCTCTTTTGAATTCATACCCACCTGCTGTCCTGCCTTCTCAAGAAATAGGTCAAGAGTAGATTTAAAGGTTGGTACAAAATCTTCAGGAAAATCACTTCCACGCATATCTGCTTTGGAAGACTTCCATTCAGTTTCTAAAATATCCAAAATAGACATTTTTTCCCAAGAACGAAAATAATTAGCAAGTGTATTGAGGCTTTTAGATCCAGATGGTGAGCAAGGTATTCCAAACCCCATGCAATGATTAACGCTATCCATCAAATCTAGGTTCCATCCAGAGTTCCAGACCATATTGTAGGCATACTGAATGCCTTCGGCAAGATTGCTGCATGGCTCAAAACGCTCAAAAATAGGGTTGCACAGAGTAGAATCTAGATAAAGGTTGAGCAAAGGTAGCATGTAAACACGGTTTGCCCAATCATTTATTGGTTCATTTCTGCAGAACACCTGAACCATTACCGGATTGAAGAAATCGTCAAACAAAACATAGTACACCGTCCAGGGCATCGGTAGGTGATACGAATTGGTTTCAGTTGACTCGTAAATATCATCGCGACGAGCAAGCGCAATTTCTATGAACTGTACCGTAGGTGGGCGCTCAAAGACCACTACTCGTTGCGTGCTAGAAATCCATCTTATAGCAGGAGGCAACAATCCTAAATCTTCACGATTGTTATCTTGGATTGCATTGAGTAGATCATTTGCGTTTTTGCGTTCAAGCCTAATTGATTCGGGGCGGCTTTCAATCATAAACGCGTCATTTCTTGAACTATTGAAAAATCCATCAACAGTGTTATCAGCGTCATGAATGTTTAATTTGATTATCATTATATCACCAAATCTTTGAAGAACTTGCTGATGTTGTTTGATTTATCTTCTTCTGTATTTTTAGGTTTCTTAGAAATTAATTCGCAGTATTTATCAAATTCCATATAGGGTTGAAAATTTGCTGAAAGAATTTCGTCCATTGACAAACGAGAATAAAGCTCAAGGTAGCGACGTGTATTGGCAAAATCGCCCAAATCAGGGGCTCCAACGTTGCAAGTCAAATCGTTATTGAAGTTTGAAATCCAAAAAGTATTTATACAACCAAGTATGTAAGAAGAAAAGTTATTATACTTGTCCGGATGTAGGAGACTATTTCCCCAGCAAACACGATTATCAGCGTAAAGGTTTGGCAGTGGCAGTACGTAAAGGGCAGAGTTGGCGCTTTGAATTGAAGTTGGTGAGCAGAAAATAGAAGCGTCTCTTACATACCTTGTATTTGAATTTTGGTTTTCAAGTTTAAAGAACCATATTGTCCAAGGTATGTTTAAATGAAATTCAAATGAGTGATATTCTAATTGTTCTGCTTCAAATCCGCAATCACAACCATATTCTGGATCGCAAGATTCGCACCGATTATAATCATCTATCTCATTAATCGGTCCTTCTTCGAAATGGATATCGTCATATGTAATTGTTACGCTAAACGGAGGCCGTTCTACGGCAATCTGTTCCATGTCTTTCGATACCCACCTAGTTACGGGTGGCAGGATATCGGTATCCATTTTTGACTTACTAAAAAAGTTTTTTGATACTTGTTGAACGTCATATGTTGAAACTTCGAAGATGCCATACTCAAATTTGTAGCCATTATCAGAAAGCGTGACTGTTTGCTTAATTGTGTCTACTGGTATGGGAGATTGTGTTGGTGTTTCTGTGTCACTTACTAGTTCAGATGTTTGCGACATGTTGGGTGTAAACCTTGTCTTTAGGTGGTTGTAGGTTGTTTTCGACAAGATGTGGGGTAAGTTCCCCAATTTGGTCGGAGAAAGAATCAATCAGTGTTGAAAATGTTGCTTCAGGATTCTGCTGATTATATTCCTCCATACCAATTACTTCTTGTGTTTCTGTGTTTATAATGCGCCAATTTAATTGGCCAAAGTTATAACGCCTTGATTGAACTACAATATTTTTTTCGTTAGTCAAAAACCTTGTTTCCCATGGACTTTCACTGTACATCGGGCAGTGCACGGATTGGCCAAAGTTCTTGTCGTAAGTGCAAAGTGGATTGGAATTACTCGAGTTTTTTGCTAGCAACTCGTTTGAACAGGACGCTCTGTATTTTGAGGGTCGATCAAATTTGTAGTGTGGCGAAGGTTCGAATCTTACGGTGTTTTCTTTCGCGGTGTAGAAAACGCATGTAGGAATTTTGTTGGTATCATATTGCACTTCACACACTTCGCGCAACTTGAAAGAGTTTACGTCTAACAAACTAAAGTATTCAAAGATGTGTTTCTTGTTGATTCTTTCTATTTGAAGGCCTTCTGGAATTTTGACATCAACAAGAATCTTCGTATGATTTTCATCCCATTCGCAAAATACTCCAGACTCTTGTGATGGGATATTGTGGGTGAAGGAAACTTCCACAATTTCTTCAAACGGCGCAACATTTTGATTTGGCGGACCATCGGTGTCTTTCACGTTGATGAAAAGCCCGGTGTTATCAACGTAGTATTGTTCGCCGTCTGGTCCATTTACGATCTGATATCCCCCGTTATTGCCTAGCGAAACAACCGGGCTAGGAGCCCCAGTGGGACCGTTGGCCCCCATAAAGCCTTGTGGGATCGCGCTTAGAACAACGTTATCAAGCGACGCTTGGTCAAGGTTTAGTGGTTCAAGTAGCTTTTCCAGAGAGAATTTTAGGTTAAGAAAACCATCTTCCGGAGAAGGTTCTTGTTTTTTGGTAAAACTATCTATAATGTCCATCGATATCCCTATGGTTGATGTACGGTAGAATTAATTACGACCAGGTAAGGCCAGCTCTGCCAGCTAAAATTGCGTCTTTGTCTTTTGACGCAGTCTGTATCGTTTCTAGGTTTGATTCAAGTAGCAATACTTTGTTTTTTAGCGCTGAAATTTCGCGCACGTAGCTTCGCTCATTGTGTTCATTAATGCCTATTTCAGACGACGAAATTTTTTTTCTTGAGAGGATTATGTATCCGTCGTCGTTGATGCCTGTGTGTTTGATGTTGTAGATTCGTTCGTATGTTTTGAGTGTTTGTTCTGCGTTTTTGATGTCGTGGAGGTTGTAGTGTTTTAGTTCTGTTATTGTTGCGTTTTCGAGTAGTTTTGTGATGTTTAATGTTTTTACTAGTCCGTTGATTGTTGTGGTGCCGTAGTGGATTTTTGTGTGGTTGGCTAGTGTTTGTTCGATTTGGGTGGTGTTGGTTGTGTTGAAGTATTCTTCTAGCCATAGTGATTCTTGGGTCATTATGTCTAGGATGGCGTTGGCTAGGAGTAGCCGTGATTTTGCGCGGCTTTGTTCGATGTGGTTGTCGAACGGGTTTTTGTATGTGTCCATGTTGGCCTCTATGTTTGGATTTTTATGTCGTGTATTTCGACATGGTTTTGTTCTACTAGTTGGTAGATGTCGCCTTGGAGGATTATGAGTGAGGCGAGTTGTGGAAACATTTTTTTGGCGATGGTGTAGGCGTTGGTGAGTAGTTCGAGGCTGGTGTAGATTGGGTGGTTTTTGTCGTCGACTACTAGTAGGCCTATGTTGTTTTCAGTTATGTAAAGGTTCGTTGTTTGGAGCCATGTTTTCCATGGGTTGTTCAGTGCTTGTATCTCTGTTTTCCAAGACATCTGATGTGTACTCCAGTGTTTCTAGCATGAGGTCTCTTGTTGCTAGTACTTTGTTTTTGAAGGCTTGTTGTTTTTCTTCGGTTTCGTATTCTAGTTGGGCGATGAGGGCTTCTACTAGGACGGCTTGTTCTGCGAAACCTACCGTGATTGTTGCTACTTGTTGTTCTATGGCGTCTAGTTTTTTTTCGAAGAGTTGGAGTTCTTCTTGAAAAAATCTTTGGTGTGACTTTAGGGCTTGGTCTACTTTGGAGTAGTAGAGTTCTAGGTCTGCCTGTGTTGTGGGTTGGTCTTTCATTTGTCTGTGTACCAGTCTGGGTTTTGATTGGCATGTGTGTGTAGGCAGAGGTTGATGCGGTAGCTTATTTCTGCTAGTTCTACTCTGGTGACTTTGATTGAGTCTGTTGAGAGCGGGCTTGACATGTCTGGGAGGAATGCGCCGGATGATGATTTGTTGGCTTTGAAGTGGCCGCATTTGAACACGAAGGCTGTTTGGTCGTATTCTCCTTCGCCTTTGCGCCAGTAGTGTGATTTGAATATGCGCGATATTGGTTTGTTGTCTGGTCCTGTTCCTCCGCCGTAGAATGCTATGCCTTCTTCGGTGGGTACACCCATTTTGGGGTTTGGGGTGTAGATGTTTTTTGCGGTGCCGTTTGTTACTGCTTGTAGGTAGACTGCGAATAGGATTGAGTCGACGAAGGTTTCTGTGTGTGATTTGAGTTTTGCGTCTGCGCCGGTTGCGCCTATGTCTATGCGGAATTTCCCTATGTTGAGTAGGGGTTTGATGGAGAGGAATCCGCTGGCTGACGGTGATTTAAACCATTTTTTGTAGAGGTCTGGTGTTATGGTTTTGCCGTCTTCGGGTAGTATGATTGTGTCTTCGTCGAGGTTTAGGTCCATTGTTTGCCTTAGAATTTTGTCATTACTGTTTGTCGTGTTTTTGGTTTGGTGACGCCCAATATTTTTTGTGCGTCTTGTAGTTGGGCTGAGCTGGCCCAGTCCCATTCTGCTACGGCGCGTTGGTACATGTCTACTACTGTTGAGCGGTGTTTGATCCACATACGGTTTTGTTGTGTGGGGATCAGGGTTTCTAGGTCTTGTTGTTGTATTTTGCGTTTGTCTTTTACGGAAATTTTGAATCGCGCTTCGCGGATGACTGCTTTGATTTCTGCGCCGGTGAATGTGTCTGTCATTTCGGCTAGTGTTTCGAGGTTGAATTGTTCGGCGTCTTTTCCTAGGTGGATTTTGAAAATTCCGATGCGCTCTTCGAGCGATGGTAGTCCGACGAACATGATTTTGTCGAAACGGTCTGCGCGTAGCATTTCTGGACTGATGTGTCCTATTTGGTTTGCTGCGGCCATCAGCAGTACGTTGTCTGGTAGTTCCTGGATGCCTGTGAGGAATTCTCCGTGGACGCGTGACGTTGTGCCGCCGTCCCCTTGGTAGTCGCCTACTGATAGGTCTCTACCTAGCTCGTCCATCCAGACTACTAGAGGGGCCATGGCCCTTAGTTGCGCGAATGCTGATCGCATGCGTTTTTCTGACTCGCCGATGAATTTGTCCATCATTTGGCTGACGCCGAATTTGGCGAGGTCAAGATCAAGCGAGCTTGCTGTTGCTTCGCATATTGCGGATTTGCCTGTGCCGGGTACGCCGACGAATAGTACGCGTCGGAGCGGTATGATGTCGAGTTCGGCTGCTTGTCCTGGGTTGTTCCAGGTCCACACAACGTTTTCGATAAGTTCTTTGGCGAGGTCCAAGCCGCCGATTTGATCCAGAGAAATTGTTGGCCGGCGAATTTCCAGGATGCCACCCTGCTTAACTCGATCCATCTTCCACTTTGCGATATAGTTGGGGTCGATGGTTTGGTTTTCGCTTAAACTGAGTAGTGTGACTTGAATAAACTCTTGTTCCGATAGACCAAGGCCGGCTTTCACAACCTTGTTCATGTCTGTGGAAGAGTTTACGATGTTGTCATCTTTGCCGAAAATTTCGGCGCAAAGATAACTGAGGTCAACTTCGCTTGGGTAACCGGGGTTGACTGACACAAAGTGGTGTGACAGTTCTTTAGGGATTTCATCTGTGCATGAAAGGGCAACGAATTGTGGTCCAATCATGTCGGTGTTGTTGTGCAGGACTGCTTTGCGGTATTTGGAGTAGATACCGATGAACAATCCCATAAGATCTTCTGCTACCAAATGAGCATTTTGTAGAATGAAGCATCCGTTGTTTTCGATGGCGTGATGGATTGCTTGCTCTAAATTGTAGCATTGTACTTCTCGTATATCATCGGTTTCTTGTGAACCGATTTCTACGAGTACTATCTTCCATTCGTTGTTTCGCCAAACCATTAGGCCATCGAAACC
>Ga0172372_10000314_pt1 | contig 76304 bp, 64 predicted proteins | sample LakKiv5m_2_FD_114544 | JGI IMG/M metagenome (GOLD analysis project Ga0172372, IMG submission 114544) | Freshwater microbial communities from Kabuno Bay, South-Kivu, Congo - kab_092012_9.5m | ecosystem: Environmental > Aquatic > Freshwater > Lake | place: Democratic Republic of the Congo...
CCTTTTTCACCGATATACATGGCGCCGCGGCGTGCAAAGCGAAAATCTTCAGGGATCTGGTCGGGCTTGTTTGGTAATAATCCGCCGGAATACCAGGTTAGTTGAAGGGGTTGGGAGGAGGATTTACCTGGGAAGCTGAAATAGCCAATTTCGCCATAGGGGATGATATCGGCATTGCCGAAGCCCGCGGGGAAAACCTGGATGCTCTCAGGTAAGCCCAAATCGAGGCCCCACACGGCTGCATCGAGGTCGTGGCAACCAAAATCACCAAGGGCTCCCAGACCGAAGTCCCAGAAATCGCGCCAGGTGACGGGGGCATAAAGTCCATGAAAGGGACGCATCGCACGGGGTCCTGTCCATAGATCCCAGTCTAGGCCTTTGGGTGGCGTTTCTCCCTCCTTGGGCACCTCCTTCAATCCGACATTCCAGCGGGTAGCGGGCACCCAAGAGTGTACTTCCCGCACAGCCCCGATGACCCCTGATCGAAGGTATTCCACGGCGTTGCGAATAGTTGGTGTGCTATGGAGCTGATTCCCCAATTGGGTAGCCAGGCCACTTTCGGCCGCGAGTTTCCCAACAAGTCGGGCCTCGTAGATATTGTGGGTGAGGGGTTTCTCACAATAGACATGTTTTCCTGCCCGCATGGAGAGTATGGAAACGTAAGCGTGGAGGTGATCGGGGGTGGCGCAGAGGACAGCATCCAGAGAGTTTTCCCTAGCAAGCATTTCCCGGAAATCGGCATAGCCTTTTACTTGGCCTGGCGAAGCGTTTTCGGCGTAGTGCTTTTCGACCATTTCCCGGACAGGCTCCAGTCCGGCAGATGTCCGGTAATAGAATCGGTTGAGGTCCCAGTGGGCTGCAGGGTCGGCGATGCAGGTCACGCGGACATCGGGCAGGTTCAGCAGGTCGCGAACATTTTCCCGGCCACGGCCGCCGGCACCAACTAAGGCTACTTGCACCTGGTCGCTTGGAGGAACGTAACCGCGTCCACCGAGAACATAGCGGGGGACAAGGAGGAAACTTGCTGCTGAAGCTGCGGAAGAAAGGAACTGACGGCGATTGGTTTTGCGCATGGTGGGTCGTTTACTGGGTCGCATTTCTCCAAAAATAGCGATAATGCCGAGGGGAATGACTCGAAAGTGCAGTCTTTAGCTTTTATTTGTCTTAAAAATGATTTAGCATGCGAGTCTGGATACTGTTTAGTCTCCTGATAGTCCTTGGCTTTTCGTGTAAGCGGCGTGAGGCCGGGGAAAAGGAATTGGTCTATGCAGGCAGTATCTACGTTCGTTATTTGAATCCGGAGGCCTATTACACGGTTCAGGTTGAATTTGGACAAAAACTTTCCGATAGTGTCCTGCAAAAGCCTGCTTGGACCAGCGTACCAGCTTTCAATGGTTTCCTATTGCAGGAGCGGACCCGGTCTGAACAAACGCGATTTTACGCCGGCGAATTTACTGCGCCTTATCGCTCCCTCATGCAGATGGAACTTGCCCAGTGCCCGGCATCTCTCCGAAGGCCTGCATTGGCACTCAGTCAGCCGGTACTCCTCTTATCGGGTAAGACCTTACAGTTAGGGGAGGATTTTGTTTTTTCCCTTCGAGACGACCAATTGGTCCAATACGATGAATCCCTAGTAATCCTTCTCATTGACAGCGATCAACAGGCCGTCAATCTGGAGATTAAGGGACCGCAGCCTGACCACGAATTTATCATTCCTGCCGGTTTTGCCTCCTCGCTGAAGCCTGGCGAGGTGGAATTCAATCTGATAAAGAAGAAGATATACTCTCTTCGTGAGGGTGAAAACAAAATTCTGGTCAATCTCGAATATTATGCACCGCCTGCGCGTATCATCTTGCGGTCGTCCTAAAGCAAAAGGCTCTGTTGGCGAAGGGTGCAAGGATTGGGATTTTGCGGGAGTAATTTTCCCACTTCCTGCTATATTTGGCCCAATTTAACCCAAACGGACCATGCCAAGGGATAGTTCCACCCATGCTGTGCTTATCATTGGCAGCGGACCCATCATCATAGGGCAGGCTTGTGAATTTGATTATTCCGGAAGCCAGGCATCCCGGTCTCTTCGAGAAGAAGGTGTGGAGGTAAGCCTGATTAATTCGAATCCGGCTACCATCATGACAGATTCAGTGACGGCCGATCACATTTATCTGCTTCCGCTCACGGTAGAAAGCATTGTGCAGGTGCTGGAAGAGCGAAAAATAGATGCTGTGTTGCCGACCATGGGGGGTCAGACTGCACTCAATCTGGCCATTGAGGCAGACAAGTTGGGTATTTGGGAAAAATATGGGGTGCGTATGATTGGGGTGGATGTGGACGCCATTGAGCTAACGGAAAACCGAGAGGCTTTTCGCAAGCACATGATAGAAATTGGCCTTTCCGTAGCTCCTTCCTTCATTGCCAACTCCTTCTTGGAGGGAAAGGAGGCTGCTCAGAAAATAGGGTTTCCGCTAGTGATTCGACCATCCTACACCTTGGGGGGCACTGGGGGTTCCATTGTGATGGAAGAAGAACGCTTTGATGCGGCCCTTCGCCGAGGACTTGGCTCCTCTCCAACCCATGAGGTGCTTGTGGAAAAAGCGGTTCTGGGATGGAAGGAATTTGAACTCGAATTGTTGCGAGATAGCCGGGACAATGTGGTCATCATTTGCGTAGTGGAGAATCTGGACCCCATGGGAATCCATACGGGAGATTCCATCACAGTGGCTCCGGCAATGACCCTCTCCGACCGGGCTTATCAGCAAATGCGCAACGAAGCCATTCAGGCTATGCGGTCCTTGGGGAATTTCTCCGGTGGCTGCAATATTCAGTTTGCCCAAGATCCTGAAACGGAGCGACTCATCGTCATTGAGATTAATCCGCGCGTATCCCGATCCTCCGCGCTGGCCTCTAAGGCGACGGGCTATCCTATTGCCAAGATAGCTGCCAAGTTGGCTCTTGGCTATTCCCTGGACGAGCTGAAAAATCAGATTACCGGAACGACCTCTGCCTTTTTCGAGCCAACCCTGGATTACGTCATTGTGAAGATTCCACGTTGGAACTTCGACAAATTCCCGGGTGCTGATCACCGTCTTGGCCTGCAGATGAAAGCAGTGGGCGAGGTAATGGGTATTGGCCGAAACTTTCTTGAAGCCTTGCAGAAGGCATGCCAATCCTTAGAGAACGGCCGAATCGGATTACATAGCCCCAATCGGGAGGAGACGGGCATCGACGAAGTGCTTAAAAAGCTGGAGGATGTATCCGATGACCGCATCTTCCGGGTAAAGGAAGCCATGCAGTTAGGTGTGGCTACTCGGACAATTCAGGAATTGACCCGTATCGACCCTTGGTTTCTGAGGCAAATCAAGCGTTTGCTTGCCTACGAACAAGCCCTAGCTTCCGTTGGTCACATTGAAGCCGCACCGGAGGCGCTTCTTCGGGAAATGAAGGAGGTGGGCTTTTCCGATTTGCAGATGGCTCGCATCCTACATCAGGAGGAAGAAATGGTTCGGGCGCACCGGAAATCTCTGGGTATTCGGCGCACTTACAAAATGGTGGATACTTGTGCTGCTGAATTCGAGGCCAGGACTCCCTATTTCTATTCGGCATTCGACAGGGAAAACGAAAGCATTTCAACAGACAGGAAGAAGGTGATAGTACTTGGCTCTGGACCCAATCGCATCGGGCAGGGTATTGAGTTCGATTACTGCTGCGTGCACGGATTGTTGGCTGCTAAGGAGGTTGGCTTTGAGGCCATTATGGTAAACTGCAATCCGGAAACGGTTTCCACCGATTTCGATATGGCTGACAAGCTCTATTTCGAACCCGTATTTTGGGAGCATCTGGAGGAAATAATAGACCTGGAGAGACCCCTCGGTGTCATCGTCCAGTTGGGAGGACAGACTGCCCTGAAGTTGGCCCGGACGTTTCACCAGAAAGGTATTCCCATTATCGGTACGGCTTTTCCGGATATGGATATTGCCGAGGACCGTGGCCGCTTTTCAGATTTGCTCAAAACCCTTGGTATTCCCTATCCAGATTACGGAGCTGCCATGGAGGTGGATCAGGCTGTCGAGATCGCCAATCGGGTGGGTTATCCTGTGTTGGTGCGACCATCCTACGTACTGGGTGGGCAGAGCATGCGGATTGTCATCAACGACCGGGAACTGGAAAGTCAGGTACTCCACATCCTGAACAATTTAGCCGGGGATACCATTTTGGTAGATCATTTCCTCGACCGGGCCAAAGAAGCGGAAATTGATGCCATTTGTGACGGGGAATCGGTACACGTCATGGGAATCATGGAGCACATCGAGCCTGCCGGTATTCATTCGGGCGACTCATCTGCCGTTCTGCCGACTTACAGCCTGAGTGTGGAAGCCGTTACGACGATGGTGGAATATGTAGAAAAACTAGCTTTTGCCCTTAATATCCGGGGCCTGATTAACGTGCAATTTGCCATAAAGGACAACAAGGTTTACGTTATCGAGGCCAATCCACGTGCATCCCGCACTACGCCCTTTATCGCTAAGGCCTATCAGGTGCCCTACCTTAGTATAGCTACAAAGGTCATGCTAGGTACCCATAAGCTGGCTGATTTCGACATTCGGCCGCAGCCCCGGGGATTTGCCATCAAAGTACCGGTCTTTTCCTTTGAGAAATTCCCCAATGTGGATAAGAATCTGGGTCCGGAGATGAAGTCCACAGGGGAAGAGATACGTTTCATCCGGGATTTGAGCGACCCTTTCTTCCGGATGCTGAACAATCAGCGCAGCATGTATCTGAGCCGCTGAGACTTATCGCTGCCGGGGTCTTTCCCCCTGATTCACCAATTCCAGGCGTAGAGATTGCAGGCCGGCCAGCGTATCGGCACGGGAATATTGGGCAATACTAATTCGGTACTCACCCGGAATGGGGAAGAGAATTTTCTCTTGCAGGGAGACGGTAACCCGGCAGCGACTGGCATTGCACCGACCCTCCCATTTGCCGCGGTCATTGGCTAATTGCAGGGATAAAATCTGAACAACTGCAGGTCTGTTTGGGAAATGGGTGGTGATGCGGGTATACAGGTTTTCATACCGGAAATCCGGATCATGATGAATCACCAGCCTCAGCGCGTAGAATGGTTGCGTATCGGCGATGGCAAATGGGACTTGCAGGCTATCCCGAAAAAGCCATCCAACTTGGTCTTTAATCCTGGCATCCTTAGAAACCAAGACACGTTCCTTGTTGCAGGAAAAAAGCAGGATTAGCAGGAGTGCGGGAAAGAAATTGCGCAGGTCCACGCGGCATTATTTGAAGTAATCGCGCAACTTTTCGTAGATGGTGCGTTCCGATTTCTCCGGAGCGGGAGTAAAATTGGGCATGGATCGCATGCGTTCGAGTAGATCGCGTTCGTCGGAAGTCAGTTTCTGGGGTGTCCAGACATTGACATGGATGAGTTGATCACCCCGGCCATAGCCTTGAACTGCGGGAAGGCCTTTGTCTTGAAGGCGGAAGATTTTGCCGGACTGGGTACCGGGGGGAACTTTGATGCGCACCTTTCCGTCTAGGGTAGGCACCTCAATTTGGGTACCCATAGCGGCATCGACAAAGCTCAGGTATTGTTCAAAGAGGACATTCTGCCCATCCCGATGCAGGAATTCGTGCGCCTTTTCCTCGATATTGATGATCAGGTCGCCGGAGGGGCCTCCTCGTTGGCCGGCATTGCCCTTCCCACGCATGCTGAGTTGCATACCAGATTCCACTCCAGCCGGGATATCCATATCGATGGTTTCTTCACCTTGGGATGTTCCGCTACCCTTGCATAGGCCGCAAAAAGCGGAAATCATCTTCCCAGAGCCATGGCAGGTGGGGCAGGTTACTGTTGTCTGCATTTGACCGAGAAAGGTGTTTTTTATTTGGCGCACCATACCGTTGCCACCGCAGGTGTTACAGGACTTCATAGCCCCGGAATCCTTGGCACCGGAGCCGTTGCAAGTGCCACAGACCGCATCTTTTCGGACCTTAATCTTTTTATGTACCCCGTGGGCAATTTCCTCAAGGGTTAAGGACACCTTAATGCGAAGATTGGCTCCTTTCTGGCCGCGTTGCCGGCCAGAGCTACCCCCGCCACCGAAGAAAGATCCGAATCCGGAATCACCGAAAACATCGCCGAATTGGCTGAAGATATCCTCCATGGTCATTCCCCCGCTGGAAAAGCCCCCTTGGCCATCGACGCCGGCATGGCCATAGCGATCGTAGCGCGCCTTTTTATCAGCATCGCTGAGTACTTCGTAAGCCTCAGCTGCCTCCTTGAACTTGTCCTCCGCCGATTTATCCCCGGGGTTGCGATCCGGGTGGTATTGGACCGCTAGTTTCCGGTAGGCTTTTTTGAATTCTGCAGCATCTGCCGATTTGGAAACGCCCAGCACCTCGTAATAATCTCTTTTGGCCATGATACGTAGTTCTTCGGGTTGGTGCAGGGATTTAATTTCCTACGACCACCTTAGCGTAGCGGATGATTTTGTCGCCCAATTTGTAGCCTTTCTCTATGGTATCCAGTACTTTTCCCTTTAATTCCTCGGAAGGAGCAGGAATTTCTGTCAGCGCTTCATGCATGTCAGGATCAAAATCTTGCCCTTGGGTTTCCATGGGCTCCAGACCCTTATTTCGAAGGACAGCATAAAGTTTGTGGTAAACAAGCTGCGTCCCCTCGCTAAATACCTCAGTTGAAGCCGGATCTTCCGCCGTTTTTCGTGCCCGGTCAAAATCGTCCAGCACAGGGAGAATAGCAAGCAGCGTATCCTGAGCGGCGGTGCGTATGAGGTCCAGCCGCTCTTTTACGGTCCGTTTTTTGTAATTATCGAATTCTGCAAAAAGACGAAGGTATTTGTCCTTCAACTCCTGATTCTCTTTTTCCAGTTTTTCTAAGACTTGAACTTCGTCCTCTGATGAACCTTCAGCCGTGGCATCCTCCGAATCTGTTGCTGTTTGGTCTTGGGATGTGAGGATATCCTCCAGCGATTGGGAATCGTCAATGCCTGATTCCTCCTTTTTCTCGTTCTGGTTCATAAGGACATTTTATTGTTGGAGTGTTCATCAATTATGTTGCCATTGTTCTTTTTGCGACAAATTGTCAGAGAGAACCTTGGAACGGCCTTGAGCCTTGTTCCATTATGGCATTTTTCCGAAGAAACGCGTCGAGCATGTCAAGGTCGAGATTACGCGCCAGTATACTGCCATCGGGCCCGATGAGGTAAGAGGAAGGCACTTCCCGGATGCCATAAAGCTTAGACAAAGGTGCATCGAAAAAGCGGAGGCTTGAGGCTGGATCCAGAATATGGTATGGCCAGTCCAGGCCGTCTTGGCGAATGGCGCGTAGCCAAGAATCCCTGGACTTTTCTATCCCCACGCTGACCATTTGGAAGGAGCTGGCTTTCTCAAAGCGCGTATTCCGGTATTTTGCATAGATAGCCCGCAATTTGGGATTTGCCTGCCGACAGGGTCCGCACCAGCTGCCCCAAAATTCTAATAAAACATAGTGCCCCCGAAGCTGTTGCAGCTTGAAATCTTCTCCGGAAAGGATGCTGGCGCTAAAATCAGGTGCCTGGTCCTTTTCTTCGAATGCGGGCTTGAAATACAAAATACGCCCAAGGATGAAGGCAACGACGCCGAAAATAATGACGGTGGTCCAGGATATTTTCATACTTTCGATTTCCTTTTCAGCATAAACCCCTACCTGGCAAGGATGTTTAGCTGCCTATGAAAGCTATTATACCGGTTGCCAGTTCTGGCACCCGTCTCAGGCCCCTGACTTATACCCAACCTAAGCCGCTGATTCCAGTGGCGGGCAAACCTATTCTTTCCTTTATCCTTGATCCGCTCCTTCGGCGTGGCATCACCGAGTTTCTTTTCCTCCTTGGCTATCTGGGGGACAAAATTCGAGCTTATGTGGAGGAGGACTATCCTAAGCTCAACGCCACATTTGTCGCGCAGGATGAGGGGTTAGGTCTGGGCCATGCACTTTGGAAAAGTCGGGATTTCCTCGCGGGAGAGCGGGAGGTGGTCATCGCTTTTGGAGATGCCATTGTGGATATTGATTTGGCCGCCTTTTTGAAGCATCCGCATTCCTGTGTTGCCATTAGCCGGGTAAGTGATCCCTGGGAGTATGGTGTAGTGGAGTTGGGAATAGACCAGCAGGTTGTCCGTATGGTTGAAAAGCCTGCCATACCTTTGTCCGACAAAGCCCTGGTGGGCCTTTACCGCATAGCCGACGTACCAGCAATGCTGGATGCCCTCTCGGTTTTAGTACCTAGGAGTGAAGCCAACGGAGAACCCATTGCCCTCATCGACACTTTTAAGCAAATGCTATCCGCGGGGGTTCCCTTTGGGGCGATGGAGGTGGACAACTGGTTCAATTGTGCGCGGCGGGAAGTATTGCTGGAAACGAATGCCATTTTCCTCGACAGGGAGGGGTATGCTTCGGTCGATTTACCGCCTTATGACAACACCATCATCATTCATCCGGTGAGTATAGGGCGTAAGTGTAAGATTCGTGATTCCATCCTAGGACCCTATGTAACGGTAGGGGATCATGTGGAGGTAAATCACGCTATCCTTTCCGACTCCATCATTGGAAATTACAGCAAACTGGACAGCATCATCCTGAAGCGCTCTGTGGTGGGCAATGACGTGAGTCTCTCATCTGCTGGGCTGGAGCTCAATATCGGGGACCATACAGCCATTGACTTCGGCCATCCCTGAGGCCAAACTCAGGCAGAAGCGAGGGCCGCTGCGCCACCCACAATTTCCAGAATTTCCTTAGTGATGGATTCCTGCCTCGCCTTGTTGTAGGAAATACGAAGGTCGCGGAGTAGCTCGTTTGCGTTATCCGTGGCCTTGTCCATAGCAGTCATGCGCGCTCCGTGCTCCGAGGCATGAGTGTCCAGCACACATTTCTGGAACTGAGATTTAAGAATGGCGGGAATCAGGTAGGACAGTAAGGAGGCCTTATCGGGTTCGAAGAGATAATCGGCTCTAGAGCGCGACGCACCATCCTTTGGAATAGCTGGTACCGGAACTGGCAGGAAAGCTTCTAGCTCTGGAAACTGAGTAGCTGCATTTTTGAAGCGGCCATAGGCAATATCTACAGCGTCAAAGTCCCCCTTTTCAAAGGCGTCCATGAGGAGGGTGGGAATCCGTACAACGTTGTCGAATGAGAGATTTTCGAAAAGGGACTGGTAATCTCTAATAAAATGAGCCTTCGGATAGCGCTTGGAGAGGTTTTCGTATCCTTTCTTCCCTATGCAGAGGATGGTGAGATTACCCTTGGCAAGTACCTCCCGGTATTTATCCTCAATGGCCAGCACAGCCGCTTTGACAACGTTGCTATTGAAAGCGCCGCATAGGCCGCGGTTGGAGGTGACCACCACCACACAGGCTTTGTGAATAGGCCGCCGAGTGCTGAAGGAGGAGGCGAAGTCGCCGTCGAGGTTTGCTAGAATATTGCGCAGGAGGGCCGACTGTTTTTCGGCATAGGGACGCATTTGCTGGATGGCCTGCTGAGCACGGCGTAGTTTAGCGGCTGAGACCATCTTCATCGCCTTAGTAATCTGCTGGGTGTTATTCACCGAGCGGATTCTTTCCCTTACCTCTTTCAGATTGGAAGCCATACAAACAGATTAGGGGTTTGAATCAGCGAGTATATGCCTTGGCGATTTCATCAGCTAGAGACTCAAGGCGTTTTGTATCTTCCTTTTCAAGTTTGCCAGCCTTGAAGTTTTCAAGGATTTCGGGATGCCTTTTCTCCAAAGTAATCAGGAAACCATGTTCAAACTCAGATACCTTGTTGACAGGAATATCGCGCAATTTTCCAAAAGTCCCCAAGTAGATGATGGCAACCTGCTTTTCTACCGTGAGGGGAGAATACTGCGCCTGTTTTAGAACTTCCACGTTGCGCTTACCTTTTTCCAAAACCGCTTGGGTAGCCGCATCGAGATCCGACCCGAACTTAGCAAAAGCTTCGAGTTCGCGGTATTGCGCCTGATCGAGTTTCAGCGTACCGGCAACCTTTTTCATGGATTTAATCTGGGCGTTGCCGCCAACACGAGACACAGAGATACCCACGTTGATGGCAGGCCGGATTCCGGCATTGAATAAGTTTGTTTCCAAAAAAATCTGTCCATCTGTGATGGAAATCACATTCGTTGGTATGTAGGCAGAAACGTCAGATGCCTGGGTTTCAATGATGGGCAATGCAGTAAGAGATCCCCCTCCCTTAACCAGCGGATTCCCCTTTGCGTCACGAGCATTTCGCAGGGACTCAGGCAGATCGTTCATATTGCGGGCAATCCCGTCGTTATTGATGATTTTAGCAGCGCGTTCCAATAGGCGGCTGTGGAGATAGAATACATCACCGGGATAGGCTTCCCGGCCTGGGGGCCGGCGCAGCAAAAGGGAGACTTCGCGGTAGGCCACCGCTTGTTTGGACAAATCGTCGTAAATAATCAGGGCAGGGCGGCCGGTGTCGCGGAAATACTCACCGATGGAAGCACCTGCAAAAGGAGCATAGAACTGTAGGGGAGCAGGGTCGGATGCCGAGGCTGAAACAATAACTGTATAAGCCATGGCCCCGTTATCTTCCAGCGTTTTAGCCACTTGGGCTACAGTTGAGGCTTTTTGTCCGGAAGCCACGTAAATACAGAATACAGGCTCGCCGCGTTCGTAAAATTCTTTTTGATTGATAATGGTATCCAGGGCAATAGCTGTCTTACCAGTTTGCCGGTCCCCGATGATGAGTTCCCGCTGTCCACGACCGATGGGAATCATAGCGTCGATGGCCTTGATACCGGTTTGCAGCGGCTCATTCACCGGCTGACGAAAGATAACTCCGGGGGCCTTGCGCTCCAAGGGCATTTCATAGGTTTCCCCTGCGATTGGACCTTTTCCATCGATAGGTTGGCCCAGCGCGTTTACTACCCTACCCACAAAACCCTCACCGGTGCGAATGGATGCAATTCTACCGGTCCGGTGAACGCGAGAACCCTCGCGAATGCCTTCAGAGGGTCCCATCAATACCACACCCACATTATCCTCTTCCAAGTTGAGGACGATGGCTTGGGTGCCAGTGCTAAATTCTACCAATTCACCCGATTGGGCGTTATTGAGTCCGTAAACACGGGCGATACCATCACCCACCTGCAGGACGGTACCGTACTCTGCCAGTTCTGCGGTATCGCTGAATCCGGAAATCTGTTGTCTGAGAATCTGTGAAATTTCTTCAGGTCTTACGTCAGCCATCGTATCGTGTTTTGCTGCGATTGAATGAGGATGGTTTTTATCGGGAGATAATTTTAGACTCGTAAAGGTTTTCGGCGAAAGACTTCCGCAGTCTGGCCAGCTTACTGCGGATACTGGTGTCATAAACGTGGTCTTCCATCTCGATAATGAAACCGCCAATGAGGGACTCGTCCACGGTGGTTTCCAGGGATATGTTGGCGTGTCCCACCGAGGCTTTGGAGGCAAGACGGACTATTTCTTCTTGGGTTTCCTTTCCTAGGGGACGGGCGGAGATTACCCGAACGGAAGAAATCTGCTTGAGTTCCTTATACTGGACTTGGAAAGATTCCAGGATTCCAGCGAGATAGAATTCGCGGTGTTTAGTGACCAGGAGTTGCAGAAACTTCAGGGTGATGGTGTTCAATTTGCCTTCAAAAAGCCGGGCAAGAATAACTTTCTTCCGGTCGAAAGCGATGATTGGACTTTGGATAAATGCAGCAAAATCGGGACTATCGTGGAGCAAACCTTTCAATGTGGTGACATCGGCTTGAACAGCATCGACAACATTCTGGGTTAAGGCCAGATCAAGTAGCGATTTGGCGTAGCGGCCTCCTATTTTATGATTTACCATCTTTCGGGATTTTAAAGATTATTTCCCGAAATGAATCTCCTCTACCAAACGGCGGGTGAGCTCCTGGCTTTCCTTGTCATTGGATAAACGTTGGCGAACGAGCTTCTCCGCGATTTCCACCGACATGAGTCCAATTTCGTTGCGCACGTTGGTGAGCATTTCCATTCGCTGGTGTTCCATCTCCTGGCGAGCGGCAAGTGCAATTTTTTGCGCCTCCTCCCGAGCCTTTTCCCGGGCTTCCCCGATGATGGCCTCCTTAGCTTCTTTGGCCTCTTTGAGGATGGCGGCGCGCTCCTCAGCAGCCTGTCGGAGGAGGTTTTCATTGTGCGCCTGCAGCGAGGAAATCTCCTCCCTCGCCTTCTTGGCTGTATCCAGCGAATCCTGAATATCCTGTTCCCGCTGCCGTAGGGCCTGTTGAATGGGCTTAAAGGCGAATTTGCCCATCAGGCCCCAAAAAAGAAGGAAAATGAGGGTGGTCCAGATGAGAAGGCCCGGTTCGGGCCGTATAACCGAGAAGTCGGCGAGGAATAGTGTCATCGGCTTGCAGTTTTCCGGTGAGAGAATGAGACCGGGCACCCATCGTGCCCGGTCATCATGGTCAAATGAAGAATGCCAGGATGATCACAATCAGGGCAGCACCCTCGATGAGGGCTGCCATCAGGATCATGTTGGAACGGATGTCTCCGACTACCTCGGGCTGGCGGGCGATGGCTTCCATGGCTTTTGCGCCGATGTTGCCGATTCCGATACCTGCACCGATGACAGCGAGTCCAGCGCCGATTGCGGCAAGTGTTCCGGTCATAACGTTGGTTTTATAAAAGTGATCAATGATGTTCGTGATGTTCTTCGATGGCCGCCCCAATGTAGGAAGCCGTTAGAATGCAGAATACAAAAGCCTGCACGAAGGCCACTAGGAGTTCGATGGCCATCATAAACAAGGTCAGTGGCACGGCCATGGCGCCACCCAGCAGCGATCCGCTGACACTTTCACCAGCCTTGCCAAAAATGAAAATCAGACTGACGAAAATGATGATGACAATATGGCCTGCGGCAATATTGGCAAATAATCGCAACATGAGGGTGACGGGCTTGATGAACAGTCCGAAAACCTCGACAGGCGTTAGGATAAACTTTACCGGAAGGGGAATGCCGGGCATATTAAAGACGTGTTGCCAATAATGCCGGTTTCCACTAAAATTGGTTATCAAGGCCGCGATGACCGCCAGGACTAGCGTAACGGAAAGGTTACCGGTGACGTTACCGCTTCCAGGGAAGAAGGGAAGCTGTCCAATCAGGTTCAATCCCAGGATGAAAAAGAATACCGACATGAGGTAAGGAAGATACTTTTCGTACCGTGCTCCCAAGAAAGGAATAGCTACCTCATTGCGAATAAATTCGAAAAGGGGCTCAAGGAATGACTGAATGCCACGTGGAGCCAGTCCCCTGCGCTCGCTGTATGCAATGGCTGCCCGGCGAAACAGCAAGAATAATAGGGTGAATGCCAACAGCATGGTGAAAACATTCTTCGTAAGACTGAAGTCGTAGAAAGAGGTAATTCCACCCCCCATGAGTCCGCCGTCGAAAGAGGTTTTCTTATCCAGGTTGTAACATTTTTTTTCTCGGACCACCTGCATGCCCGTCCGGCCGTCCGGCAATTCTTTTTCTGTATAACAATCCACCGGCTCCTTCCCTGTCATGGGAAAACCGGCCTGATTCACCCGCATAAGGGACCCGTGCACCATAACATAACCGTCGATGGCCAAAGTACCTGAACCATGATGATGCAGGTGGAAATCATTCGACATAAAGAATCGCCAGCCCTGATCAGGCGCATACACAATACAAGGAAGGGGAAAATACCAGTCGCCAAAAAGATGGAAGGCATTGGCGTCGCCAATATGGTGGAATGCTGAGGCGCCAGCGTCGTACTTTTCTTCGTGATGGCACCCGCAATCGCCTTCAAGATGGCTTTCGTGCCTGGAATGATTACCCGAATGTTCCGTCATTCCTGCCTTCTCGGCCCTCGAAATATACCCTGCGAGCAGGAACAAACATAAATAGGGTAACGAGGATTTGAACATGCCGAAACTGCTTTTGGATGCTGTTTTCTCAAAATTCGGTGCAAAAGTAGGAATTAATATTTCCTGAAAAAATAAAGAGGTGATTTATTTTCACCTTATAATGTTCCATTGAATATGCTGTCATACGACGTTCTCATTATTGGTTCTGGCATTGGAGGCCTAAGCACGGCCATAAGGCTTGCATCAGACAATCCTTCCTTGTTTATAGCTGTCCTGACAAAGACGGAGGAGGGAGAGAGCAATACGCGTTATGCTCAAGGGGGTGTTGCCGCAGTGTGGGACTACGAGACGGATTCCACAGGTAAACACAAGGAGGATACCTTGGATGCCGGTGACGGGTTGTGCCGGGAGACAATTGTGGACATTGTTGTGACGGAGGGTCCCGACCGGGTGGCTGACCTCATTGCATGGGGTGCCCGTTTTGACCGTAGGGACTCAGACGGTCGCTTTGATCTAGGTCGGGAGGGTGGGCATTCAGAAGCCAGGATTCTTCACTACAAAGACCTTACTGGTTGGGAGATGCAACGTGCCCTCATGGCCAAAGCAGATGGTATGTCCAACATCACCATTCTTGAACATTATTTTGCCATAGACCTCATCACCCAGCACCATCTTGGGTATGCCGTGACAAGGCTCACTCCCGATATTACCTGTTACGGGGCCTATGTGTTGGACAAGCGGACGGGGGCTATTGTGACCTTTTTGGCTCGGTATACCGTAATTGCCACCGGCGGAGCAGGGCAGGTGTATCGTTCCACAACCAATCCGGTTATCGCCACGGGAGATGGGACCGCGATGGCATACCGAGCCAAGGCTTGGCTGGAGAATATGGAATTTGTGCAGTTCCATCCGACTTCCCTGTATAATCCAGGCAGGGACAATCCCGTGTTCCTTATTTCCGAAGCCGTTCGCGGTTTGGGAGGAATTTTACGGGATAAACATGGTGACCCCTTCATGGACCGATACGATCCGCGGAGATCCCTGGCTCCGCGCGATATCGTGGCAAGGGCTATTGACAATGAAATGAAAATTCAGGGGGAGGAGCATATGTTCCTGGATTGCCGCGAAATCCCTGCGGCAGATTTTATCCGGCATTTTCCTACCATCCATGCCAAGTGCCTCAGTGTGGGGGTGGATCCTGCGCAAGCCATGATACCTGTGGCACCAGCCTGCCACTACATGTGTGGGGGTATAAAGACTGATGAGCGGGGACGGACCTCCATACGCCATCTTTCCGCCGTAGGGGAATGCACCAGCACTGGTCTCCATGGCGCCAATAGGCTGGCTTCCAATTCCCTGCTTGAAGCGATGGTATTTGCTCGCCGCATTGCCGATGACCTGCGGGAGACTTTGCCCCAGGCGTCCTTCCACCAGGGTATTCCCGAGTGGAACGCTTCGGGGACCACTGAGCCGAGGGAGATGGTACTCATCACCCAGTCGGTGAAGGAACTCAAAGAAATCATGAGTAGCTATGTGGGCATCGTGCGCTCTAATATCCGCCTCAAGCGGGCTCTTGACCGGCTCTGGCAATTAAATCAGGAAACTGAAAATCTATACGCTACCACTACCCTTAGTCCCCAACTTTGTGAACTGCGAAACCTCATCAACATCGCCTACCTCATCACCCGGACGGCCCGGATGCGTCGGGAAAGCCGGGGCCTGCACTTTAACACCGATTATCCGGGCAAGCAGGCTATTGCCCAGTCGCTTATTCTTTGATGGCCGACCGAATATCCCTTTGCGGTATGTCGTAGAGGGGGAATCGGGCTAATCCCTGCCGTTGAAGGAAATGCATGCAAGAGACACCAAGTACCCCTAGTCCATACCGCAGGCTATTGCGGAAACTAATGGAGGAGGCCTCCGGAAAATAGCGCGTGGGGCATGTTATTTCACCGATGCGAAAACCTGCGTAAATAGCTTGGGAAAGAAGCTGGTTGTCAAAAAGGAAGTCTTCGGAGTTCTGCTCAAATGGGATGTGGACAAGCACCTCCCGAGTGAATGCTCTGTAACCGGTATGGTATTCGGAGAGTTTATGGCCAGCCAGCATATTCTGGACCAAGGTCAGAAGGCGGTTGGCCAAGTATTTGTAAAGGGGCATACCACCTCGAAGGGCCCCGGTTCCCAAAATACGCGAACCCAAGACGATATCAAATAGCCCCTGTCCAAGGAGGTGGATCATGGGGATGATAAGTTTTGGGGTGTATTGGTAGTCTGGGTGGAGAAGGATGATGATATCGGCGTCGAGGTCAAGTGCTTTGCGGTAAAGGCTTTTCTGATTGCCTCCGTACCCCCTGTTTTTGGGATGGACGATAAGTTCCCGGATACCGAGGGATTTTGCTAAGGCTGGGGTATCATCCTGACTGGCATCGTCACAGAGGATAACCTCATCGACCCAGTCGGGCGGAATTTCCCGGTAAGTTCGTTCCAGGGTTTGCCGGGCATTGAAGGCCGGCAGGACCACAGCCACTTTTTTTCCTTGATACACCGGGCTTGTCCGGGATGTATTCAGGCTGGTGGATCAGCCTCGGTGGGAACGGGTTCGAGCAATCCCCTGGTGTCGAGAAAGCGAAACCAACGGATGACCTTCTTCATATCGCCAAGCTGGACTTTGTTGCGGTCATAAGTAGGCAGCAGACTGGCGAAATAGGTCTTTACTTCTTCCGCGGGAGCATCGACATCGCAGGGAGGATTGTTCTCTCGGGTTTCCCGGATTTTCTGAAAAATGGCGGCCAGTTCTTCCGTCTTGCCATCGTCGGTGAATATACCTATGGTTTCCAAGGGTGAAAACTGGTGCTTCCGTGCTGAGGCAAAAGAGCGTTTGCCGGAGTCAAGGTCTTCGATGATGAGCCCGTTGTTGCGGTTGGCCACCAAACGGAACACGCCAGAGATGCCGGTCACGGCGACTAATTTTTCCAGATTTATCATATTGAAGCTGTGCTTAGCAAAAGTATGGAAATACATTAATACCGAAGGAGGTCATCCAATTTTTCCCGGAGTCGTGATGTAGCCATGAACGATTGTTCGAGGACGGGAGAAAAGGGTATAGGGCTGTCCAACCCACCCACCCGGACGATAGGGGCATCCAGGCTTTCAAAGGCCTTCTCCGCCAGGAGTGCCGCGATTTCCCCGCCTATGCCCCCCGTAAGGGTATCCTCGTGAAGTAGGAGTACCTTTCCGGTCTTCTTGGCAGCCTCAAGGATGGCCTCTTCGTCGAGGGGAAGAAGGGTTCGAAGGTCAAGGATAGCCACATCTGCACCGGTTTTGGCGACCACATCCTGGGCCCAGATTACCCCCATACCGTATGTAATTATAGTCGCCTGATGGCCCTCGCGGACATAAGCCGCTTTTCCCAATGTTAGGGTATAATAGCTTGTGGGAAGAGGACCACTTACAGCACGGTAGAGGCCTTTGTGTTCAAAGAAGAGGACAGGATTGGGATCTTCCAGGGCTGCTGTGAGCAGGCCTTTGGCGTCGTAGGGATTGGAAGGATAGACTACCTTAAGCCCGGGAGTGTGGAAAAACCAGGCTTCATTGCTCTGGGAATGAAAGGGTCCCGCTGCCATACCTCCACCGGTAGGCATGCGGATGACTACATCGGCCTGGGCGCCCCATCGGTAGTGCAATTTGGCCAGGTTGTTGACAATCTGATTGAAGCCACAAGTCACGAAGTCAGCAAACTGCATCTCGACCATCGACTTATATCCTCCGAGGCTAAGGCCGAGTGCAGCACCGACGATGGCACTTTCGCAAAGGGGCGTATTTCGGACCCGGTCGCGCCCGTACTTCTCCACTAATCCTGCCGTAATCTTAAAGGCCCCGCCGTATTCGGCGATATCCTGGCCCATGAGCACAAGGTTTGGGAATTTTTCCATAGCCTGATCCAACCCCTCGGAAATGGCGTCGATAAATCGCTTTTCCGGCATTTCGGAGGAAGGTATTGGTGCCGGTTCGGGGTCTGGCGCCCAGGTCCGGTATACCTCGCTGATTTCCCGAATAGGGTCTGGAATGGGGTCGTGGTAACCTTCAGTCGCTGCCAGGTCAGCGGCAATTTGTTCTCTTAGGGTTTTGTTCAGGTTATCCCGCTGGCGGGTACTGAGGATCCCCTCAGTAAGAAGGAAATCCTCGAAGAGCCGAATAGGATCGCGGGCGGCCCATTTTTCCATTAGGTCCTGGGGTACGTATTTTGTCCCGGAAGCCTCCTCATGGCCCCGCATGCGGAAGGTCATACATTCCAGGAGTACTGGCCCGGGTTTGGCGGCCATTTCCTCCAATAGCTTGCAGGTGGTGTGGTACACCTCCAGCAGATTGTTTCCATCGATGGTGAGGGCCCGCATACCATATCCTGGCCCCTTATCGGATAGCTTCTCACAGCTGTATTGTTCGCTAACTGGGGTGGAAAGGCCGTAGCCATTGTTCTCCACGACAAAAAGCACAGGTAAAGCCCACACAGCTGCCACATTGAGGGCCTCGTGGAATTCGCCCTGGCTTGTTCCACCCTCGCCGGTATAAGCTAGAGCCACCTGGTCTTTGCCCGAGAGTCTTGCGGCTAGGGCCACCCCATTTGCCAAGCTAAGTTGTGGTCCGAGATGGGAAATCATACCAACTACCCTGTCCTCGAGGCTTCCAAAATGGAAAGAGCGGTCACGTCCCTGCGTATAGCCCTCCAGCTTTCCCTGCCATTGGGCGAAAAGCCGGGTCAGGGGCATGCCCCGTGTGGTAAATACGCCGAGATTTCGATGGAGGGGAAAGATAAAAGATTGCGTATCCAGTGCCAGAGTGGTTCCAACCGCGATAGCCTCCTGACCGATTCCTGAGAACCATTTGCTAATTTTCCCCTGCCGGAGCAGATTGAGCATTTTTTCCTCCACGAGTCGGGGATAAATAAGGGCTTCGTAAAATCGAAGCAAGTCCCCTTCAGTAAGGGTGCCTCTTTGAAAGGAGTTGACCATTCCGGACCTTGCGTTCATGCCGTTCAGAATTCAGCTGGGCAAAATACGCCCGGATTCCTGGAATTTCCAAACCGGAAAATTAGTAGCCACTCATGCGTTCCCCAGGTGTAAGTTTGGATTCCTGTCAGCGGATAAAAATAGCGGTAACTGAGTTGCCAGGAATCTTTTCGGCATCCGAAGAGTGCCGAAACAGCCTGATTTTCTGCTTTGAAATGCAAGCGCTCCCTATGATAGGCAAGGGTCGTGAGGAATGCCATTTTCCCTGTCCCAAGAATCCTTGCACTGGTGTGGAAATCCAATCTCGAATCACCAAGTCGATTGGTGCGAAAGCGGAAGGAAGGCTCTGCCTGGAGTCCTTCTGACAGGAAAATTCGTCCTCCGGCAAACAAATGGACCTGGAATCCCCCAGGCTCGGACACAGGCTTCCAAACCTTTAGGGGAATGAGGTCTCGCACGGAAAGCGACACAAAAATGGGGCGATTTGAAAAATACAATCCGGTGGATACATTGGCTATTAGCAAGGCTGGATTGCCCGTGCCAACCAAGGGATCGCCACCGGAAGGGGTGAAGCGGTCTTCGTGCACCCGCCTCTGCCAGCCTTCAACAGAAAAGCCAAAAAGGAGATTGCTCGCATCGGGATCCTCAGGATTTCCGGATACAAGCAAGCGGTAAGCTAAAGCTAGTTCCATGCCGGTGTGGCCTGTGAGGCCATTTTGATCTCGGCTTAGGATTCCCCCGAAACTAAGGCGCCGGCCTGGAAATTGACTGGCGAGGGTCTGTGTCTTTGGCCCCTCAGGAAATTCGGGCCATTGCTGCCTGTAGGTCATGGCCAAGGATGGGCCATTGGCTGCACCCGCCAGGGCCGGGTTGATGAGCAATGGAAAGAGCAGGTATGGTTCGCGAATGAATTGCGGTTGAGCCAGTATGTCAGGCATTCCGAAGAGGAAAATCCAGATAGCCCTGATGAATACCCTCATTGCCGCTTCAGGGTGATGTGGCCCTTTTTAGGGGCTTGCCCATTCTTCAAATCGATAACATACCAGTAATCGTTTTCGGGCATGGGCAGGGCCTGATAGGTACCATCCCAGCCTAGAGCAATCCCAGGATAACTTGCAAGCAGTCTTCCCGAACGGTCGAATATCGCAATCTGACTATTGGGAAATGCGGAGATACCCTCGACCTCCCACGTATCGTGAAAGCCATCGCCATTCGGAGTGAAGAAATTAGGGGGCACTACCTGTGGCTTTCCCAGAATAAGGCCAAGCCGCTGGTCCCGGCAGCCGTTAGCGTCCCGGACATAGAGCGAATAGCGGTTTCCGGAAATTATGGACAGGGTTTTGCTGGGTTGGAAAAATTGGTTGTCGCGGGAATAAGAGTAGGGAGGGGTTCCTCCTCGTGCTTCGATGGTGACCCGGAATGGCACAGCATCGTCGTAGCTAACCAATTCCGGAAGCTCATTTTGCCCTACTTTTCGACTACCGTAGGCGATGCAGCCTGCAGTGTCGGTTACCGTTACCCGGTAATCCCCAGGTATTGCCACCATAATGGCTGGCGTTGTTTGGCCGGTGCTCCATAACCAGGTAGCATTTCGGCCTAATACGGAAAGTTGGATGGAATCACCGCGGCAGAAGGCCGTATCGCGACCCAAATCGGCGCGGCCAGGTGGCAGGCCACTTACCCGGATACTATCAGTTGCCCAGCAGGAACCTTTGCGCACCCGCACGCTATAAACACCAGCTTGGCTAATGGTGGTCGTCCGGCTGCTCGTCCCGTCGGACCATCGGAAGGCCTGAAAACCTTCACCGGCATCCAGGGTGACTTTGCCACCGAAGCAGAACTGGCGGTCGGGCTCCAAATCATATTGGAATGGGTCTTGTCGACGTACACGAAAAGAATCGATAAACGTCCCGCACTGATTTTCTAGCTTGAGCCAGTAAAGGCCTGTATCGCGAATGACTCGTTTTGTGGCCTTAGATCCGTCGGACCAGCCCAATACCGAAAAGCCCGGAGCGGTTTCCACCACCAGGGAATCGTTGATGCAATAGGAGGTATCGGGAATTGTAGAAATTTCAGGAATCTGTGTGGTGATGGTAACATTGCGCAGCGAATGTACGTCAGTGGCCGCCCCCGTGGAGGAAGTGAATCCAATGTAGCCCGAATAGTTTATGGGAAAGAAGCCTTCCAGCGTGATTTGGTCTCCAATGCTTACCCGTATCTGGCCCCGATTATATTCTACACGAGCGCGGGTATAGTTTTCACTGCGAAGACTCGAAAGGCCATACAACGTAGGTTGGGGAACCAGAGGGCATTCATTGTAGTTCGTATTTCCATCCCCGTAGCGGATTTGCAGTTCTGGATTGGCACCGCCGCAGTTATTCCAGGTATCCAGGACTACCATGAGACCACGCGGATTGGAAGGCAATCCTACGCCGCCGCCTGCGATGTAACCGGTTGGTGGATTGACTAAAAAACAAAAGGCGATACCATCTGCCCCGGAGCCCCCGGCCATGCGGAACTCGAAGGAAACGGCCCATTTGCTGCACACTGAAAGGTCAATCGGCTCCCGGTAAAAAAGGGCTCCATTGCGAAAAGGTAAGGCTGGGCAGAGGATAATCTCATCGGGCAGGGTATTGGTATCCCCGGGAGTATCCCCTAGCCGGGCTTCGGAAATAAGGTTCCAGCTGGAAAGATCGGGAGATTTGCCGCTCAAGGAGGCAAAAGTATGTTCCTGGGCCAGCAGGAATCCCGGTGCGATTCCTGCCAACAGGAGACAAACCGACAGAACACCCATCTTCCATGACTGAAAGCAAGGGTTTTCAGGGGAAATGCTCCGCTGGTTAACAGTCTGGCCAAAGGAGGGTCGTCGGATGGAATTTCGACCCTTTGGAAAACTCACCTTCTCAGAACCAGCCGGTGCCATAACCCATGGATGGCCAGGGAATACTGGCAAGGATGAGAAGCATTCCAGCAAGATAAAACCAGAATACCGTCCGGAAGGCATTGCCAGGGACCTCTACCTTTTTCGCCCGCAAATAGCCAAGGGTAATGAGCACTATTGCCAGCAACATCATCGAAGTATGTTCCACGAGGAAAAAGCGGCTGGCGGCATTTTTCATCGATTCCATGGAAAAAACTACTCGGGGGCTGATGGCGTAGAGAACCAGTCCGGCAAGGAGTTGCAGATGACAGGAGATAAAGGCAAAGAGAGGAATTTTCCGGGTCTTAGCATCAAACACATGGCTTCCGGACCATTTTCTGATTGCCTGGAAAAGGGCAAGCAAGATAGTAATGAGAACAACCCAGCGAAGGCCGGAATGAAGGTGTACAAGAAATGGGTGCATGTTGATTAATTTAGGATTTATCTTCCAAGATGGATTAGCAGGACGCTGATATCGGCCGGAGAGACTCCGCTTATGCGACTGGCCTGGCCCAGGGTTACGGGCCGGTGTCGGGAAAGTTTCTCCCTAGCCTCTGCTGAAAGAGAGCTCAAGGCATCGTAGGCAAAAGACCCCGGTAGTTTCAGGGTTTCTAGTCGGTTCATCTTTTCCACCATTTCCTTTTCCTTTTCGATGTAGCCGGCATACTTGCCGTCTATTTCTGCCTGAACGGCGGCATCTTCGCGGAATGGACGCAAGAAGGTATCCAGTGCAGGAACCACCCCGCGTAAATCCCCCATGGTGATTCCTGGTCGCAACAACAAGGCGTGCAATTTGCCTTTTTGGCGGATAGGCATGCTCCCTTTCTCTTCCAGGAAAGCATTTACCTGATCGGGTTCCACGCTAGTGTCCACCAGGAAGCGGGCAATCCGTTTGGAATCGGCAACTTTTTCTTCCACTCGCTGCACCCTATCCTCCATACCCTGCATACCGCGCCGGGCGATGAGTGGGCTTAGACGGATGTCGGCATTGTCCTGGCGAAGCAACACACGATACTCGGCGCGGGAGGTGAACATGCGGTAAGGTTCCTGGGTTCCCTTGGTAACCAAGTCGTCGATAAGCACACCGATATAGGCTTCGGAGCGCTTTAAGATGAAGGGTTCTTCGTCCCGAAGGGCTAGATGGGCATTGATTCCTGCCATAAGACCTTGACCGGCAGCCTCTTCGTAGCCAGTAGTGCCATTTATCTGGCCGGCAAAGAACAGGCCTCTAAGTTGAAGGGTCTCCAGGCTTAGCGCGAGTTGCATGGGGGGAAAGTAGTCGTACTCGATGGCGTAGCCTGGCCGGAAGAGTCGTGCATGGGCAAAGCCAGGGATTCGGGTGAGGGCCTGATATTGGACCTCTTCCGGGAGAGAGGAAGAGAATCCGTTAACATATACCTCGCAGGTATGACGCCCTTCGGGTTCGACAAAAAGCTGGTGCCGATCCTTGTCGGCAAATCGGTCAATTTTGTCCTCTATGGATGGGCAATACCTTGGTCCCAGTCCTCGAATACGCCCGTTGAACATGGGAGAACGGTCAAATCCGGTCCGCAAGATATCATGGACCTCGGGACTGGTATAGGCAATATGGCAGGGCATCTGGTCTCGGATAGGCGGGGTATCCGTATAGGAAAATTTGCCCGGCTGCTCGTCGCCTGGTTGTATCTCCAGGGCTGAGTAATCGATTGTGCGACCATCCACCCGCGGAGGGGTACCCGTTTTCATCCTTCCGGCCTCGAAGCCCAGCGAGACTAATTGTTCTGTGATGCCACGTGCGGCAGATTCGCCGGATCGTCCCCCGCCGATTTGCTTTTCCCCGATGTGGATGATTCCGTTGAGGAAGGTGCCACTGGTCAGGATGACCGCTCCGCCTTCCACGGAGAGGCCCATGCCGGTGATTACGCCCTGTACGCGGTCTCCCTTGACGATGAGCTCACGGACCATGTCTTGCCAAAAATCGATACGCGGATGGCTTTCCAGCATGCGGCGCCAAACCTGGGCAAAAACCATGCGGTCATTCTGTGTCCTTGGACTCCACATAGCTGGACCTTTGGAAAGGTTTAGCATGCGGAATTGAATCGCCGAAATATCGCTAACAATCCCGGAATAGCCCCCCAGAGCATCAATTTCCCGGACAATCTGGCCCTTGGCTACCCCGCCCATCGCCGGATTGCAGGACATCTGGGCGATGGTCTGCATATTCATAGTGATGAGTAGCACCCGGGAACCCATATTGGCGGCAGCTACAGCCGCCTCACAGCCGGCATGTCCGGCACCCACCACAATCACGTCATAGCGAGGAAACATGCACGCCTTGGGATTAAAGTGAGTCAAAATTAGCACCTTTTCCCCATTTTTGCAGCATATCCTAACGTCCCCGCCCATGGCATATACTGAATCCACCATGCTTTCCCTGGGCACGAAGGCCCCGGACTTCACCCTCCCCGACACGATTTCCGGGCAGGATATCCACCTAGGTGCTCTTCCTCCGGCTTCCGCTACACTCGTGATGTTTTTGTGCAATCATTGTCCGTATGTGCTGCATGTAAATCCGGAAATTGTTCGGTTAGAGGCCGCCTTTGCCCCTTTGGGTGTTCGCTTTTTGGGCATCAGTGCCAATGATGCGGAAAAATATCCGGAAGATGGTCCCGAGAATATGACCCGGCATGCGGCGGAGACAGGTTATCGGTTTCCCTACCTTTACGATAAGAGCCAAGCTGTTGCCAAAGCCTACGATGCGGCATGTACGCCTGACTTTTACCTATTCGACGGGGGTTTGCGCTTGGTTTACAGGGGAAGGCTGGATGCCTCGCGACCCAGTAACGGGAAATCCCTTGATGGAGCTGATTTGCGCAGGGCAATAGAGGCCGTGCTGAAAGGTGGTACGCCGGAGAGTGTCCAATACCCCAGCGGTGGCTGTAATATTAAGTGGAAATAAGTTTCAGGTTGGAATCACCAGATTTGTTCCTGTCATTTCCACAGGTTCAGGAAGTCCCATGAGGTGCAGTACTGTAGGGGCTATGTCGGCAAGTTTGCCCGGAGCCACCCGGTAGGATTGGGAGTCTTTACCTACATAAAGGAGGGGAACGGGATTCATCGTGTGCGCCGTGTTAGGGCTGCCATCGGCATTCACCATGAAGTCGGCATTGCCATGGTCGGCAAGCACAAGTATTTTATAATCGCATGCCAAGGCAGCAGGGATAAGGGAGGATAGGCATTCATCGACCCTTTCCACAGCGGTCTTGGTAGCATTGAATGAACCGGTATGGCCCACCATATCGGCATTGGCATAGTTTAGGCATATGAAGTCAGGATGGTGTTCCTGAAGGTATTCCCGGATGCGGCGGGTGATTTCCTTGGCACTCATTCCGGGTTCCAAATCATAGGTGGCTACTTTTGGGGAGGGTACCAGGATGCGCTCCTCCCCGGGGAAAGGCGTCTCACGTCCTCCGGAGAAAAAGAAGGTCACGTGGGGATATTTTTCTGTCTCAGCGATGCGCACCTGCGTCTTTCCCGATGCGGCAAGAACCTCCCCCAGGGTATTGCGCAGGTTGTCATTTTGGAAGAGCACCTCCACCCTTCGAAAAGATTCGTCGTACTGCGTCATGGTGGCGCAGGTAATGTCCAGTTTTTTCATGTTCAGCGCAGGAAAATCTTCCTGGGTAAGCACCCGAATAATTTGCCGGGGCCTATCGGTTCGGAAATTAAAGCACAGAACTACGTCGCCTTCCCTAATGGTTGCCAAGGCAGTCCCGTCGGGTCTTGTTGCAAAGCATGGTGCGATGAACTCGTCTGTCACCCCCTTCTCATAGCACGCGGTAACGGAAGCCGACAAATTGTCTGACGGTGAACCTTCTCCGCGGACGAGCAGATCATAAGCCACTTTTACCCTTTCCCAGCGCTGGTCGCGGTCCATGGCAAAATAACGGCCCACGACGGAGGCTAGGCGGGTTTTTCGGCCCCTGAGAAATTCGTCCAGTCGGGAGAGGAAACCTGCACCACTTCGAGGATCGGTATCGCGGCCATCGGTGAAAGCATGGATATATATTTCGTTGAGGCCTGCTTTTTCGACAATATCGACTAATGCCTCCAGGTGGCTGATATGGGCATGCACGCCGCCATCCGAGACTAGACCAAGCAAATGAAGAGGCTTTTTTGCTGTGGAGGCATGCTGGATGATTTTTTCTAGCGTTGGATTACGTGCCAGGAAGCCCTCGCGGATCTCCTTGTTGATGCGGGCCAGTTCCTGATAGACCACCCGCCCTGCCCCGATGTTGAGATGGCCGACTTCTGAATTGCCCATTTGCCCTTCTGGAAGACCCACCGCCTCCCCATAGGTGACCAGATGGTTGTGGGGGTAGGCGGCCATGAGTTGGTCCATGAAAGGTGTTTCAGCCTGGGCGACGGCGTCTGCGTCCGGCAATTGTCCCAATCCCCAACCGTCGAGAATAGTAAGCAATACGCAGGATTTTTCCATGATTATTCTGAAATTTGGCCACAAAAGTAACGGAACCGCCTGGAAAGGACATACTACTAAGGGAGTACCTGTCGTTACAACGCCGAAAAAAGATTATTGCTATGATGCTGCTGCTTCAAGCTTTTATGATGAGTTCCTTCATTTTCCAATCGGTCCCGGCAGATATCGTGCAAGCCATGAATGAGGGGAGTACGGTGGGACTGAGTTCCTATCTGGATAAACAGGTGGAGCTTTCCCTCGACCACGACGAGCTCTCGGCTTCCAAGGCTGAGGCCATTGTGCATTTAAAACAGTTTTTCCAGGCACATCCGGTCAGATCTTTCCAGCAGGCACACCAAGGCAATCCCCGGAGCAACGATACCACTTATCTTATCGGCAATCTCAATACCCAGAAAGGCAACTACCGGGTCTTCATGCTTTTGCGGGTTGATGCCGGACGCCATTTTATCCAGGAGATACGGTTTGACCCAGCCTGATGTGGGAAGATGGTGAGCTGAAATCTTTTCTGGACGACAAAGTACGCGAATACAACACGGGAGCATTCATCGACGAAGACCCCGTACTCATACCCCATCAATTTGTCAGGAAGGAAGACCAGGAAATTTCGGCCTTTTTGGCGGCGACCATTTCTTGGGGATCTCGCAAAACCATCGTTCGCAATGCGCGGCGTATGATAGCGCTTATGGGGGATTCTCCCTACGATTTTGTTATGAACCATAGGGAGCATCAGCTACACCGCTTGGATGGGTTTATCCACCGGACCTTCAACGGGGAGGATTTGCGGTATTTCGTGCGCGCTTTGCGGCGCATATACATCGAGTTTGGCGGAATGGAACAGGTCTTTCAGCTTCATGCCGAATCGGATTCCCTTCAGGGTGCTATCCATGGATTCAAGCAGCATTTCTTTGCCATGGATCATCCGGCCCGGACGCGAAAGCACGTTTCCGATCCGCTGGCAGGTTCCTCGGCAAAACGTATCAACATGTTCCTGCGCTGGATGGTCCGAAGAGATAGCTGTGGGGTAGATTTGGGTCTCTGGAGGACCCTTAGTCCTTCTCAGTTGTCTTGCCCCCTCGACGTTCACACCGGAAAGGTGGCCCGGCGATTGGGATTGCTGGAGCGAAGACAACACGATGCCCGGGCGGTGCAGGAACTGGATTCCAGACTCAGGGCTATGGATAGGGAAGATCCGGTTAAATACGATTTTGCGTTGTTCGGGCTGGGTATTTTTGAGAATTTCTGACAGAGAAGGAAGATTGAAAAAGTAGGGAGTACCTAGAGTGGATGGCCATTTTTGGCAATAGGTTTAGTTCATTGCTTGGCGCTGCGGCAATTTGGCTGTTCATTGAAGAAGATAACCACTTATTACTCCCCTCACAGAGAAAAAATAAAACGATAATGCGATGATTGATTACATCACTATTAGGAGATTAACGGGTTTCTCTTAAAGTTTAATTGTCTGTTATTCATGGACACTTAGCTAATTGATGTGCTCCTTTTCTCCTGCAGTCAATTCTGGAAATCCTGTAGAGTAGGATACAATAAATGGAAATCGCCAACTTTTTGTGCACGGAAACCTACATTCGTACTCGTACTTTTTACAAACTTAGGTGCACCAACAGCATCCTTCAAGTGGATCCAAGGTGCGGGTAATGGATCATTGTCACCTAACTGAAGGAATTGACTAAATAGACCCTTATCACCCATAACTTCCTCGCAAGTCATGCCAAAAACATTGATCTGATTTTTACCTTTCGGAAATTGCACCCCGGCTATCACTTCGTCAGTAAAGAATTGAACAAAGCCACAAGCAGGAGTTTACGGTCCTTTTCCATTTGAGGAAAATGGAATGAAACACCATAGAGAACTTTTTAAAAAAGCTTTCTTCATGAAAGATTGTTTCACGTCATTGTCTTTTTAGAATTAAAACTACGTTGCAGTTTACTATTTTATTCGAATTGTGATTTATTTATAACATACCCTTGTAGCAAAAAGTAGATGGTAAGGCCAAGAAACAACTATTGCGTTGCAGTTTTTCAGAAAAAGTCCAAGGTAGCCAAGCAAAAGAGGCTACTACCCTAACGCACTGACAGACATAGAAAAAGCCAGCATTTTTAATGGCTAGTCCCCTGTGGCTTTCCTCAGATGGCATGGGATTTTCTCGCCTGGGAAGCCTTTCCACCGGAGATTTCCGGTTTCTTTAAGCCAAGTCTTTATCCAATAGTTTACCAATGAGGTTGGCTTCATATCCACGGGATAGTGCATAGCGGGTGGCCAGCGCTCTTTGTTCAAATACTGACAGGTGCACGGAATCTTCCAGTTGCCTGCGAAGGATAACTTCCAGGGTGTTTTCATAGTCCTGCTCTTCGATTTCCCCAAGGGCCGCTTTGATGCAAGATTCCGGGACAGCTTTTCGATGCAGGGCATGGATAATCTTTCGTTTCCCCCAGCCTTTCATTCGAAATTTTCCACGGGCGAATGCGGCAGCAAAGCGCATTTCATTGAGGAACCCTTCTTCTATCAGGGTCGCCATTGCCTCTTCAAGGGTGTCGCCAAAGATTCCCAGGCTAAGCAGGCGGGAGCGGACTTCCTGGTGGCAGCGTTCCTGATAGGCACAATACTTTCGCAGCGACTCGAGTGCTCCGGCTGGACCCGGTCTGTTTTTCATAGCGGAGGCTGGCCCTGGGTTTGAGTGGATTCGAAGGTAACAGGCAGGCAAAGTAGGGATAAAAGGCTATATTTGCCCCTTTAAGCGGGCCCATAGCTCAGTTGGTTAGCAGCACCTGACTCATAATCAGGGGGTCGCAGGTTCGAGCCCTGCTGGGCCCACTTTTCCTCCCTTGGCAGTGGTGGGGAATTTCCGCATGGATAAAAAGGAGTCCCCGCTGGGTTTATCGTTGGACCATTAGAAAACGGGGCCCTATTATCTAAGCGTCTACGCTTTGCGCGATTAAGATATGCGGGCGTCTTGTACCGCTTTGGCTACAGTTGCAAAGTGACGCATGAGGTCCTCCGGATTGCCGGCAGCAATGAGATTTGAAGGGAAAAGCGTGCTGCCCATACCTACGCCATAGGCACCGGCCTGAAAATAGGCTGGAATAGTAGCGGCAGTCACCCCACCCGTGGGCAACAAGCGAAGATGCTGCAGAGGTGCCAGGATTTCCCTGATATACCCGGGGCCCAGCATCCCTGCCGGGAAAACTTTTACCGCGGCCGCTCCCCAAAGGTCTGCAAGATAGATTTCCCGGGGCGTGAAGGCACCCGGAAATACGGGGATGCCCTCCCGGACACAGGCCTGAATCACCTTTTTTTCGGCAATTGGTGAGACGATGAAAGAAGCTCCGGTCCGAAGGGCTCTCTTTAGGTCTTTTTTTCCGCAAACGGTGCCTGCGCCAACCTGCAGTTGCGGATAGGTTCTAGACAAATTCCGGATGCATTTCTCAGCATCCTGTGAATTTAGGGTTACTTCTAAGGTGGTGAAGCCTGCTGCCAGGAAAAGTGGGATGGTCTGTTCCAATGCTTTCGGAGGAAAATGACGAAGGATGCCGATGACGGGCAATTTGCGGAACAACTCCGAATCAAAAGGGTTACGCATGCGAATGGTTTTTCATAATATGCCACTGACCTAGTGCCAACATCATCCCCTCGTCTTTCTCCACAAAGAAGCGCCCCGGAGCGGCGATGTTCAGGACATCAGCTGCCGCTGCGTACAGGGTGCAAAGTAGGGTGCTGGCGCAAAGATAAACAGGCCCGATGTCCCGGCGGCCGGCCAATGTACCCAGTTCGGTTCCGATAAGCAGGCCACTGAGGAAAAAGTAGTTTTGCCTTCGGGAATAGTTGCCAAACAGGTCCTTGGTGCGCACGGAAAACAAGGTGTTCAGCAGATGGCCGGAGCCTTGGGCTACTAGCACTCCTTGCCGGAAAATCGCCAAGCCTGGTTCGTCAAAATCGCCTTTTTCCACTGAGGCGGACAGGACCGAATAGCGGGAAAGGAGATCGAAACATTCGCCTGTCATGAAGGTCTGGATACGGGTAACGCGATCATCCTCCAGGGTCAGGTGCTTGCTATGGGTACCTGGAAAAAGAAATAGGGAACGGCCTCGTGGTTGGTATTTGCGATACATGCCTACGAGAAGGGATTCCTCTCCGCGCATGACCTCCAACCCATCACCTACCCCGGAAATTAGCGTCAGGCGGCCCAATGAACCGCGAGCTGGCCAGGAGGTACAAAGCAGGTCCAGTCCCTGGGCAGAGAAAGGGAGGCTGGCATAAGGTAATTCGCACATGCCCAGGGAGGATGAAGCCATGCCGGATAACAAGACCGGAAGTCCTTGGACAGGGAAAGGGAACATGGCCTCCTGGCAAGCCATTTCGAGGGTATCCAGGAAATGGCGGAAAGCTGAGGGCTGGCCAATTTTCTCGGAGCTCGCGCGGCCATCTATGATTTCCTGGTGAACTACCCGCACGCCCATTTCCGAGTGGTAAGACCCTGCTAGTTCCATCCCAGGTAATAGCACCTGTCGGATGCGGAGCCGGGATGTTCCCCAGTCCACAGAGAGAAACGCCGGGGATTCGGACCTCATGACCTCAGCGACAGCGGATTGTCGCAGGTTTTCCTTTTCATTCTGGTTTCCATAGCAGGAGGTTGGGTGTCCGGGAAAAGAAGGGATTTACTTAGGCGTATCCAGGTTGTTCGCACCGGGGATGATGTTTCCCGGTATGCCTGATACATCCTCAAGGTCTACTTTTTTATTTAGACTTCAACAGGTGTATCTTTTGGACTTCCTTTTTTAATATCAACGACATAAGACCATGATGGAAAAACCCGGAAATTCAACTGCCGGAAAGCTGGTGTTCATTGGCTACATGCGCGGAATTTCCTAGCTCAGCCATACTACACCCGTGATGGAACAGACATAACCAAGTCCTGCAGGACGGCTGGTGTCCTTATTGCCCTGGCCATTTTGAAGAAGATCTGTCCTATAAGTCAGGATTAGATGAAGCTTATGGATAAATGCCAAATTACAGGGTGGATTCCCCTGTTTCCTCCTGCGATGGTTCCGGTGGATTCTGCCTTTTTTTCCAGATAACAACAAGAACTATGTATACGCCAGATTTCAACAGCATGACCGACCGCCAGGAGATGGTGGACTTTATGAAACGCTATGCCTTCGCTGTCCTAATCACGGCTAAAAATGGTATACCCCGGGCTAGTCATCTGCCTTTCTGTGTATCGGAGACAAACGGAGAACTTAGACTTACCGCCCATTTTGCAAAGGCGAATACCCACTGGCAAGAGCTGGAAGATCATCCGGTACTTGCGCTATTCAGCGGGCCCCATGCCTATATTTCTCCGATTTCCTATGAGGAGGGCCCAAATGTCCCAACCTGGAACTACCTTGCTGTGCATGCTCTTGGACACTGTAAAATTGCCTTGGACACTGCCGAGACCCTTCGTATTCTGGAAGAAATTATTGGACAGCACGAGATCCCGTTTCAGCAGGAATGGGACGCTTATCCCGAGGCATATCGGATGGGTATGGTTAGGGGTGTGGTAGCATTCACCATGACGGTGACCGATTTGCAGGGAAAAAAGAAGCTTAGCCAGAACCGCACCCCAAACGAACAGCGGCGTATCGTGGAGGTTTTGTCAAAAAGTGAGGATTCTTTGGTGCGGGATTTGGCAGCGTACATGGCCATAGGACGAGCTGACACGCCGCAGGAACAGGGCTGAAGGCAGACTTAATCCTAGTTGCGGTGGAGCCGTTCCCGGTCAGCCTTGATTTTTTCCGAACCGAGGTACTCGTCGTAGGACATAAGGCTATCGATAATCCCCCGGGGTGTGAGTTCGATAATGCGGTTAGCTACCGTTGCTGTCAGGGCGTGGTCGTGCGAACTGAAAAGGAGGTTACCCTTGAACTGCTGCATGGCGGTATTAAGGGCAGTGATGGATTCTAGATCCAGATGGTTGGTGGGCTCGTCCAGCAAGATGAAGTTGGGAGAGGCAAGCATAACCCTTGCCAGCATGCAGCGCACCTTCTCACCGCCTGAGAGGACTCCAGATTTTTTCTGAACCTCCTCCCCGCTGAAAAGCATGCGGCCCAAAAAGCCGCGGATAAACTGTTCGTCCTTATTGCGTGCAAACTGCCGAAGCCAGTTCACTAAATCCAAGTCATTTTCGTTGGAGAAATAGGCCTGATTGTCGTTGGGAAGATAGCCGGTGGTTATGGTTTGTCCAAATGAAAAGCTGCCGCTAGCCGGCTCCTGGCAGGAGGCCAGTATTTGGAAAAACGTTGTGACGGCTAACGGATTTTGGCCAATGACGGTCAATTTCTCGCCCTGATTAACGGTGAAGGACACACGGGAAAAAAGGATTTGTCCTTCGGGGTCCAGTGCAGAAAGGTCTTTGACTTCTAGCATTTGGTCGCCGGGTTCCCGCTCCATTTGGAAGTGGATAAAAGGATACTTGCGGGACGATGGCTTTATTTCTTCCAGGTTTAGTTTTTCCAACGCCTTTTTGCGGGAGGTGGCCTGTTTCGACTTAGAGGCGTTGGCGCTGAATCGCTGGATGAATTCGAGCATATCCTGCCGTTTCTGCTCGATTTTCTTGTTTTTGTTGGCCATCTGCTGGGCCATGAGCTGGCTAGATTCGTACCAGAAGGTGTAATTTCCGGTATAAATATTGATTTTCTGAAAATCGATGTCGGCAATATGGGTGCAGACCATATCCAGGAAGTAGCGGTCGTGCGAGACGACAATGACGGTATTGCGGAAGTCGGCAAGAAAATCCGCCAGCCAGGTGATGGTTTCGGGATCCAGGTCGTTGGTGGGTTCGTCCAGGAGGAGAATATCCGGATCACCGAACAAGGACTGGGCCAAGAGAACCTTCACCTTTTCCGAACCGCTGAGATTTTTTAGGAGCCGGTGATGGAGATCTTCTTTGACGCCGAGATTACTCAAGAGAGTAGCGGCGTCACTTTCTGCTGTCCAGCCCCCCATTTCTCCATAGCGATTTTCTAGTTCGGCAGCGCGCAGGCCATCTGCCTCGGTGGCCTCTGGATCCAGGTAGATGGCATTTTTCTCCGTGGCGATGGCATACATTTCCCGGTGGCCCATCATGACCGTATCAAGGACAGAAAACTCCTCGAACTCGAAGTGGTTTTGTTTTAGTACGGCCATCCGGTTTCCGGAATCCAGGGAGACGGAGCCCCGGTTGGGATTGATTTCTCCGGAGAGGATTTTTAGGAAGGTGGATTTGCCGGCTCCGTTTGCCCCGATGACCCCATAGCAATTGCCTCGGGTGAACTTGAGGTTCACCTCGTTGAAAAGCACCCGCTTGCCATATTGCAGGGTGACATCGTTGGCGGTTAGCATACCAGAAAAAATTTGCGCGAAAATAAGGATTTCATGTATCTTAGGATAGAATCGCTAATTGGTAGAATGATGATCACGGAATAATGGCTACATTAAAAACTTTAGCTCATGACGGGGACGTGGGTGCCTTTATCCGGGCCTTTGCTGGAACGGAGCAGCGGGTGGCCGATAGTTTCACCTTGATTGCAATCATGCAGGCATACACAGGCTTTGAGCCCAAGATGTGGGGACCAACCATCATTGGTTTCGGACACTATCACTACAAGTCGGATCGCAGCCGGCAGGAGGGGGACTGGCCCCTGGTTGGTTTTTCCCCTCGGAAAGCTGCCTTGTCGTTGTACGTGTACACGGGACTTGATGAGCACCGGCATTTGCTTGAGGGATTAGGGAAATATCGGATGGGGAAGGCCTGTTTGTACGTTAAGCGCTTGACGGATATCGATGTGGAGGTGCTTAAGCGGTTGATGGGGGCTACCATAGCCTTTCTTCGGGAGCGGTATGGTGGGTGAAAGGGGGCTTAGGAGGGGAGAAGGTGCGAAGGGAGAGGGTTGGACAATTCCCAAATGATATTCATGGGTTTAGCGCCATTAAATTTTTTTAGTTTAACCTCCCCTGCAAATAAGAATCCAAGGGTGTTATCGTACTCGTCTTTTGACTTTTCTCGGACAAAAAGAAAGATCCTTTTTTTGTTTTTTTCCTGTTGAATATAAGACAGCCCCTTTGGGGTATCCGGCCCGGCTGAATTTTGCGTTTGCCAGTGAAACAAATGCTCACTAATGACATAATCGTTGTACATGGTTGATGGCGTGAAGGATTTTTCCGATTTCCGAAGGTTAATAAAAAGTAACTCCATGTTCTTATTGGGTACTTCAACAACACCCTCTCTACTCGGAAATTTTCGGGAAAAAGTACTGATTTCGAGAGCAGATAAAATCTGGTCTCTAGTGTATTGGCTATACACCTTTATGGGCATACCCATCTCCATTTCTCGGTGAGAAATGGAATCGATTAAAATTTCCAGTAGCTCGATTATTTCAGATACAAGAAGGGGATTATTCCCTATAGCCTTAATACCACTTTCCAGATTAGGAAATTTCCCCGGCTCTCTCCATACATCGTAATACAGCATGAGGAGCATTGCCCGAGATTCAGGGGTAAGGGCTATTTTTTCAGGGTTAAAGCCTTCCCGTGCGAGTTGGAGAATAAACGTTAAATAGCTGGTTGATTTGGTAACCAGCCATTTTCTCCTAATGGCACGTTGAATTTCTTTTTCGTTTATTTCCTCAAAGCCCTCTTCCACTCCAGCCATGCTGCAAAGTCCTTTCCAGCTTCCATGTTTATAGATCGACTGAAGTGGCACATTATAAAAGTCGATAAAATGTTTGAGCGTAAGGGGTAAATGGGTGTGATGTGAAAAAGATCTGATTTTTTGTATGATTTTAATTTTTCCAAGTTGGGTGGCTTCACTGATGTTTTTCAGAATAACCTCCTTAGCTTTTTTTTCCAAAATGATAGAGCACCCTAGGGGCAGGTGTGGAAAATTAGCAGCTATTTCCTGATGAACAGGCGTATTGGTTTTTCCTACCAGGGCTCTGAATTTATCTTCGAACGAATACTCGGGTCGGGCATTTCCAACAAAATCCAACACCGTAAGGCATTCTTTTCCTTCTGACAACCTCAAACCCCTGCCAAGTTGCTGGAGAAAAATGGTTAAACTTTCCGTGGGCCGAAGAAATAAGACAACATCCACTTCCGGGATATCTACACCTTCATTGTAAATATCTACTACAAATAAATAATTGATCTTTTTTCCGACCAGATCATTTTTTATTCGATCCCTGTTTCGAGTATCCGCACTGGTTAAACAATCGGCGCTATAGCCTTGATCATTAAATTTTTTAGCCATGAATTGAGCGTGATCCATGGATACGCAAAACCCAAGGGCTCTTACATCAGAAAGATCTTTGGTGTATTCGTTCAGCGCATTAAGGATATCGCCAACCCTTTGTATGTTTTTGGTGTAAAGGGCTGACAACTCGGATTGATCGTATTTGCCTCTTACCCAGCTGACCTCAGACAAATCTACGCTATCTGCAATGCCGAAATATTGAAATGGGCAGAGTAGTTTGCGATTCAGCGCCTCAGGTAATCGTATTTCTGCGGCAATCCTGTGGTGAAAATCTTCCTGAATATCTCCCCCGTCCATCCTTTCAGGAGTGGCGGTCAAACCAAGCAAAATTTTAGGTGTAAAATATTGGATGATACCTTGGTAACTATTTGCCGTGAGGTGATGGCATTCATCTACCACGATATAGGCAAAGTGGTCCGGTTTGAGAGGAAGGGCTTTTAATTGATAATTCAGGGTTTGAACCGTAGCAAAAACAAAACGGAAGTCCTCAGGAACTTCACCATCTGCCCATATTTCTCCAAAATTGTTATCCCTCAATACACTCCGGTAGGTAGCCAGCGCTTGGAAGAGGATTTCTTTCCGATGGGCCAGGAATAAAAAATTATTGACGTTATGGGCTGATTTAAATTTTTTGAAGTCAAATGCAGAAATAATGGTTTTTCCGGTTCCTGTTGCTGCTACAATTAAATTCCTGAACCTTTGATGGATAGACCGCTCTACTTCTAGTTTTTCCAGAATTTCCTCCTGAAATGGATAGGGTTTAACATCAAAAAAGAACGAAAAATTTCCACTAATCCCTGATGAACGGGCTTCATTTAAAGAAAGTTTTAACTTCTCCGAATGGACAGCGGCGTCGAATAGTTCAAATTGGTCATTATTCCAATAGATATCAAACGTGCGTTGGAATTTTGTTATTAAATGGTTTACCTCCTTGTTGGTCACCTTAACATTCCACTCCAAACCATCCGTAAGTGCGGTCCGTGAAAAATTGGAAGAGCCAATATATCCTGTATGGAAGCCTGTATTCCGGAAAAAAAGGTAGGCTTTTGCATGCAATCTTTCGTTACCTGTATTGTAGGATATTTTGACTTGCGCATTGGGTATTTGGGATAAGCGTTGGATTGCTTTGTAATCAGAAGCACCCATGTATGTGGTAGTCATAACGCGCAGGTAACCTCCCCGTGCTGCGAAGTCTTGTAGCTCTTTTTCCAGGATGATTATCCCTTTGAATTTGATAAACGAGACGAGTAAATCAATGCGATCTGCCGTAGCAATCTCTTTTCTCAGTTCCGACTCCAATGTGAAAGGAGAGATACCTCCAGTAAATAAGTCACTGTTTGTCAGGCCTGAATAAGGTGTTAAATCTTTGATGGAATCCTTGCGGGGATCGATCCGACTTAAAATGGATTTAAGCATCTGCCCGCTTCCGGAAATATGATTTTCATTTAAATGATCAATTTTCAATTTTTTCTCCAGGAGGGAAATAATTTCATTAGCCAGATTAATTTGGGTTATAACGCCATTTTCCTTGTCAGCTGGGATACTATCCAGGGTATTTTTGATTAAGGCATAAAGGTGCCTGGAAATTACAGCTGCCGCTTCCTCGTTCTGGATAGTTTCTTTGGAAATAATGAGGTGGTCTGCGCTGAGGCTGAGTAGTTTATTATTGATTATTTCTGTAATTAATTCTTCGTAAACTCCTTTTTCCATATGTCTAATAATTCTATAAGTATCGGGATGTCGGCTTCTGCCCAGTCAAGAGAAGTTAGCTGATGGACATCGCAGTATAAATACCTTTTGTGTTCTCTCAGGGTTAAGACTCCAGAAGCATATTTTGCCAGAAAGGGTATCAAGTTGACCATCAGATCAGGGTATGTGTAAATGGATGGACTCAGGCGTCGGATTACCTGGATGCTGATATCAAGCTCTTCCCTTATTTCCCTTATAATACAGGCCTCTTCCGTTTCACCCAACGCTATCTTTCCTCCAGGGAATTCCCATTTTAGTGGGTGAGCCATTTGCTCACTTCGTTGGACAACTAGGATTTTTTGGTCAAATGCTATGATAGCGCAGGTTACATCAATCGTTTTTTTATCCTCCATAGACTCCACGCCCTCAATCAATCACTCCGCCCAGCGGGTTAATCAAAAACTGCGACGCGAATCCCCTGGCCAGGCAAAGCGCTTCGAGGTAGATTCAGCGCGCGTCCGTTGAAGGATAGGCGCAAGCTGGATTCGTCGGACAAGGGTGCGAACCAATCTACCCCTGTCAGAAAACTTCGCATTCCCTGAAAGGTCTTATGGGCAACAAGACTGGTATTTTGGTCCCCGTCGTCGTATAGAAACATCGATATGACGGTCTTCGAGGCCGGACAAAGGGTCGGTGAGGAGAGCTCGCGGCCGTCGGCCAGCAGGATATCCCTGCCATGGACAATGGCCCGGGAGGAACTAAACAGAGCATAGACCCCTTGATCGGTTCCCGCCGGAAGGGCAGCCAGTAAAAGCCCGGCCATGGTGCCAGGTGTGGGCAAGGTGCGCAAGTAAACGAGGGGATTCGCGTCGGTGAATCCTTCCCGGTAATAGTGAACAGGACGCTCGCCGGCTTTTCCAGTCTCCACCTGAAACTCGAGAGGCAAGCTCCGCGGCGCGACCCAGGGGCCCCAATTCCCCAACGAATCGGTGGTAATGACCGTCAGTGGCGAGGTACCCTGGCGATTTCCACTTTGGGAATCCAGGCCAAACACTGCAATACGGGCATTGGGCTGGGGCAGATTTTCCCCTAGCGAGAGCACCCGGCCCCGGAGGATGGGGGTATGCGATGGAAGAATTTCCCGTAGGTTCCGGTTGGGATAAAAAAACCGGAACATGGCCTCAAAAGTTTCCCGCGAGGTGGCAACCTGGTAGTGGTCCTGATCCTTTAGCCGCAGGTTCTCGGCACCAGGTATCTCCTTTCCCGGGACCACGAGGTCAGCTTCGGAATAGATATTCAGGGTGGGTACCGGGTTTTTTCCGCCGGCTGGTCCAGCCTGTGCACCGCTTCCAATGTGCACGTATTTCAACACCTTCGCAGTCCGTGTGGAATCGGCCAGGTAGGCATAGCCAAGCCCGCCACCTGCGGAATGACCAACCAGAAAAACATGGGTGGAACCTGTTTCTGAAAGGACACGGTCGATGAAAGCATCCAGTCGACCCGCCGCATTTCGGGCTGTTCCTCCTAGCGTATTCCAGTCAAATACACGAAGGTGGCCCGGGCAATATCCCTGTCCGGTGAAGCGGACGACCTGCCCAGAGTAGGTGTCGCCCGAGGCAAGAAATCCGTGAAGAAATACAATGGGTGTCCATGCCGGATCGCAGGTCATCGGCTTGGCGTGAAGCATGGACTGCCCGCAGCTCAGCAACAGCATGAAAAGGGAATGATGGAGCGAGTGATGCAGGTAATTAATCATCGGGCCTGTTGGGATTATTTACCGCAAAATAAGGATTTCCGAAAGCGATAACCCTAAATTTGCCGAATCTATGAAGGTGGTCAAAAAAACCTTATCTTCCAAACCAGTATTTCACCCAACAAAATCGTCCTGCGATGGTCTCTGCGATGGATTATACCCGCCCGCTGGGGGGCGAAGAAAAACAGGTACGCAGCCGCGACGGGGCCATGCTCAGTAGCGTGGCCCTTGGTTCAGGTCAGCCTGTGGTGTTGGCTCACGGCTATGCTTCCGAAAAAAATCACTGGAATGTGTTGGCCGAGGCCTTGCTCGCCCGAAATTTCCAGGTTATTGCTTTTGACCAGCGGGGCCATGGGCGTAGTGGCATCGGGACGGAAGGTATCGGATCGGCCGCCATGGCGGCGGATTATCTGGCGGTGCTCGAGGCTCACCATGTGCAGCAGGGGGTGCTGGTTGGGCATAGTATGGGAGGCTTTCTGGCTATTCGGGCCATGATTGAAAGCAGGGAGGCGATGGCCAGACACCTGCGCGGTTGCCTGCTGATGGCAACGTTTGCCGGGGATGTGAATCGCCGCAACATGCAAAATCAACTGCAGATTTTCCTGATACGCATGGGGCTGATGGATATGCTCATTCGCCATGATGGCTTTGCCATGAACTTAGCCAAAACCTTGCTTGGCGAGGAGAAAAATCTGGGCATGATGCGCGCTATGAGGGATGGCTTCCGTGGGAGCGATCTCAAAATCCTTTTGCCCATCCTCAATGCTTTCGTCAGGGAAAACCGATATGCTTCCCTGAAGGACATCGAGTTGCCATGCACGATTGTGGTGGGAGAGAAGGACAAAACTACGCCCCCTTTTCATACCGATGAACTGCATGCAGGTATCCGGGGTTCCCGACTTCGCCGGATTCCAGGTAAGGGCCATATGCTCAATTGGGAAGCACCTGAGGTACTGGTGGAGGAGATTGTCCGCTTGGCCTCCTAGCCACTTTGTTCCCAGGTTATCCCCACGAGCAGGACCCTGTCGAAGGCCGAATCTTTTCTGGGCTAGCCCAACGAGAGATACCCCCCCGGCCATAAGTTAAAGGGGTTTCCTTTTTACACCTGCCGGGTTTATGGTCATTTTTCACTGTTTTCGGGAGAAATCCGGATATTTGGCTAAAAGGGTATGTCCGATTCAGTTACCGCTTTCCACGGGAAAACGGCCCTGATTACCGGGGCTGGGCAGGGTATCGGCCGGGAAATTGCCCGGCAGCTTGTGGAAGCTGGCGCCCGGGTCTATCTCAATGATGAGGACGGCCATCTCGCTGCCAGGGCAGCTTCGGCGATTTCTCCCACAGGAGCTTGCATTCCGCTGGTCGGCGATGCCTCCGATGTGGACTTCATCGGTCAAATGGTCACCCGTGTGGTGGAAAGGGAGGGTAGGCTGGACATGGCCATCGCGAATGCCGGTATTACCCTTTTCGGTGGATTTTTCCAATACCAAGCCAGCGACTTTGACCGGGTCATGGCGGTTAATCAGCGGGGTACCTTTTTCCTGGCCCAACAGGCTGTGTTGCAAATGCGGAAACAGTCAGCGGGAGGCAGCCTGCTGTTTCTCTCCTCCGTTACGGCCCATCAGGCCCATGAAAATCTGGCCGCTTATGGCATGTCCAAGGCAGCGGTGGAACTGTTGGCGCGGAATCTGGTGGCAGAATTAGCCGGACTGCCCATCAACGTGAACTGCCTGGCTCCTGGAGCCACACTCACCGAGCGGACGCTAACCGACGCTGACTATCTAAGCACCTGGTCGCGCATCACCCCGTCTGGCCGTCCGGCACAGGTTGGCGATATAGCGGCAGCTGCCCTTTTCCTTCTCTCCCCGGCGGCCCGACATGTTACCGGTCAGCGGTTAATCATCGACGGAGGTTGGACGGCGATGAGTCCTTCGCCATATCCTTGAGCCTGTAAGGAATTGCAGGCTATTTCCATAATCAAGTCAGGGGTAGAGGATTTTTGTCCCCTCAGGAACATAAGCAATTATGTCCCCAGGCTGGCAAGCTAAAACCTTGCAAATGCTTTCCAAGGTGCTGAATCGGATCGCTTTTGCTTTCCCGGTTTTTAAAATGGAAAGATTTGACAGGGTTAGCCCTACCTTATCCGATAGCTCATTAAGGGACATTTTTCGCTTTGCCATCATGACATCGAGGTTTACAATGATTGGCATAACTTATACCGTTAAATCGTTTTCGTTTTGTAAAGCAATACCCCTTCGGAACACATGGGAAATCACAAGTAAAATGGCAGCCATCATAAGAAAAGCAGCCCCATCGTCCCAATAATTTTCTACATCGCTAACCTCGAACCCATCGGGAATAAAATGCTCGGTGTACAGATGGGCAATGAAACTAAGCACAGCAATTGCCATCGCTTCAAAACTTAATTTTTCAATAAGTTTAGCGATTTTACAATCGAAAGGTTTCACCAGATTCAATTTCAGGCAGATTTGCACTACCAGATAAAAGATATATGCTTTCAGCACCGCCAAAACCACAACAAAACCCATTAGACCAATATAATGCGGAAATTGATTTTCATAGATATTCGAAAGGTCCAACCCCTTGTAGATATTATGGCTGGCAATAGGGTTGAAAAAAGTAAACAAAAAATTGAATATCAAGACCCCCGCCTCGATGCAAAGCCCTATGAAAAAAATCCAGGACAAGACATGTAGTAGGCTAAACACCACCTCATTTGTTCTCGGCTTCATTTTTATTAGCAATAATACAAAAAAATATTGAAAAACAATAAAATTGTATTGAATAACATAAATTTTTTGTCGAGATATTCTGCTTTCATCAGTTTACCTTCACCCGTGCTATGAAAAAAATTCTTTCCAGCCTGACCTTCTGGGTGTTGACGTCCATCACTGCCGGCATCCTACTCGGCCATTTTTATCCGGAAATTGCGTTGTGGGAACTTATGCCAGCCGACCTTAAGGGTCGTTTTCTCGGGCAGGAACTGAAGGTGGGAAAGACCTTGAGTGAAGCCTTAGGCGGAGGTTTCATCTCCCTGGTCAAGCTTTTTATACTTCCGATTATTTTCCTGACTATAACCCTGGGTATTGTTTCCATGGGTGACCTGAAAAAAGTGGGCAAGGTAGGTCTTAAGGCACTCCTATATTTTGAGGTGGTGACTACGCTGGCTCTACTTATCGGAATCGCGGTGGCCAACCTTATTCAGCCCGGTTCGGGGGTGATTCAGGTTAGCAACGGAACTGGGGATGTCGAGCGCTACCGGGACCAGGCAGCAGCCTTTGACTGGTGGCAATTCTTTTTGGACAATGCCACGCTGCAAGTTCTCGTCCTGGCGCTTTTCTCCGGGATTGTCCTCAGTTTCTATCAAGGCAGGCAACACTTGGTGCAGGCTTTGAGTGTCGCCTCTAGGTATGTTTTTCACTGGCTACATCGTGTCATGTGGCTGGCTCCGCTTGGAGCTTTTGGTGGTATGGCATTTACCATTGGGAAATATGGTATTGCGACGCTCCTCCCCTTGGGGAAGCTCATGGTGACGGTCTATTCGACCATGGCCGTATTCATATTCGTCGTGCTGGGCCTGATTATGCGGCAAAGGCAAATAAGCCTTTGGAAGTTCCTGGGATTTATTCGAGAAGAACTGCTTATCGTTTTGGGAACCTCGTCTTCCGAGGCGGGTCTTCCCAATCTGATGGCCAAACTGGAGCGATTGGGCTGTACCAAGTCTGTCGTTGGCCTGGTGGTGCCTACCGGCTACTCTTTCAATCTGGACGGCACAACTGTGTATCTTTCCATGGCGGTTATCTTTCTGGCCCAGATTTACGGTGTTCACCTCAATCTTGGACAAATCCTTACGCTTATTGGGGTTCTCATGGTTACTTCCAAGGGGGCGGCGGGTGTTACGGGGAGTGGTTTCGTTGTACTGGCCTCCACCTTGTCAGCCCTGAATGGGGTTATTCCTTTAGAGGGACTGGCTTTGCTCCTGGGCGTTGATCGATTTATGTCGGAGGCCCGAGCCATCACCAACTTCATCGGGAATGGGGTGGCTACGCTTTGGATTGCAGACTCGGAGGGTGAATTGGACAGGGCTATGCTGACAAGTACCTTGGGCAACGATGGACTCTTTCCCAGGAGTTAGGCGAAGCAGCGTTTCACCTGCCGACCGCTGGAATCGGGGTTCCTGACAAATGGGGTACATCCCCTTGGGATTCCGGAGGTCAGCCACTGCCGCGGTGGGGAAAACACGCTCAGTAGCCATTGCAACCCGGATTTGGTTTACTAGACTAGGGGGGGTTCTTCTTCAGGGGGAGGAATACGGCGGGCTTCCCGGCGATTGTAATCCTTCTCGTTGCGGTGCACCTGTTGGGAAGGGCGGGGACCGTGCTCTCCAGTGGAGACGGCTCGGGTCACTGGATTCTGTTTTGCCGGCCGTTTTTTCTTCACCATCAGGCGGGTGAAATGGTATTCTTGAAGCGAGGGCGGCGGGGCGCCACATCGCCGAGTCTTTCCTTTTTATTTTTTTCGTAGTCTGAGAAGTTCCCCTCAAAAAAGACAATCCGTGCCTCATCCTCAAAGGCCAGAATATGGGTTGCGAGACGGTCGATGAACCAGCGGTCGTGGGAAATAACTACCACGCAGCCGGCAAAATCCTCCAACGCATCTTCCAGGGCACGCAGGGTATTGATATCGATATCGTTGGTCGGTTCGTCGAGCAACAGGACATTGCCGCCTTCACGAAGGGTTATGGCCAAATGGAGGCGATTGCGCTCCCCCCCAGAAAGGACCCCGACTTTTTTCTGTTGATCGTTGCCGGCGAAGTTGAACTTACTCAGGTAGGCGCGGGCATTAATGCTTGCCTTGCCGATGGTAATCAGTTCGTGGCCCTTTGAAACGACGTCGAATACTGTCTTTTGGGCATCCCGAAGTTCCTCATGACTCTGGTCAACATAGCTAACCTGTACGGTATCACCTCGGGTAATGGTTCCGGAATCCGGCTTCTCCACTCCCATAATCATGCGGAAGAGGGTACTTTTCCCAACGCCATTTGGTCCGACGACGCCAACGATCGCATTGCGGGGAACGGACAGGGTCAGATTATCGAATAGAACCCGATTGCCGAAGGATTTAGATACCTGATTCAGTTCGATGACCATATCCCCTAGGCGGGCACCTGGAGGGATGTAAAGATCCAGTTTTGCTTCCTTGTCTTTGACCTCCTCGGCGGCAAGTCGGTCGTAGGCGTTGAGACGTGCCTTTCCTTTAGCCTGCCTGGCCTTAGGTGCCATGCGAATCCACTCCAGTTCCCTTTCCAGGGTCCTGCGGCGCTTTGACTCGGACTTCTCTTCTTGCTCCAAGCGCCGCGCCTTTTGATCCAGCCAAGAGGAATAGTTACCCTGCCAGGGGATGCCTTCGCCGCGGTCTAGTTCCAAGATCCAACCCGCTACATTATCCAAAAAATACCGGTCGTGGGTAACGGCAATGACTGTACCGGGGAAATTTTGTAGAAACTGCTCCAGCCAATGGACAGATTCAGCGTCGAGGTGGTTGGTGGGTTCGTCGAGGAGGAGGATATCGGGTTGACTAAGCAGGAGGCGGCAAAGGGCTACCCGCCGGCGCTCACCGCCGGAGAGTACTGCAATGCGGGCGTTGCCTTCCGGGCAGCGCAGTGCTTCCATGGCTGTTTCTAGCCGATGGTCCAGTTCCCAGGCGTTATGGCGCTCGAGCTGGTCCATGAGTTCCCCTTGCCGGTCGATGAGTTTCATCATCTCATCGCCGTCGAGGGGCTCGGCCAGTTTTTGGTTGACGGTATCATATTCCCGCAGCATATCGATGAGCGATTGTACCGCCTCTTCTACCACCTCGCGCACCGATTTGGATTCATCCAACTCGGGTTCCTGGGCGAGATATCCGATGCGATAGGAGCCATCGAACTGAATCTTACCCTGAAAATTCTGGTCCAGGCCAGCGATGAGTTTAAGCAGGGTTGATTTACCGGATCCATTAAGTCCGAGTACCCCAATCTTGGCCCCGTAAAAAAAGGAGAGCCAAATATTCTTGAGCACCTGTTTCTGGGGGGGGAAGGTCTTCGAAACACCTTCCATGGAAAAGATAATCTTTTCGCCTGCCATTTTTTTAAGCAAATATAGAAAACTAGCCTCTTCCCAGGGGGCCTTTCACCATATCGAAAATGCCGCCGACAAATTCGAAGGCGAACCACTCCCGCATTAACCGGAGGTGGTCAGATTCTGGCCAGTCCTTTTCTTCCAGGGGGGTTTGAGCCAGCAGATGAGCAAGAAGTTGCCGGGTATTGGCGGTGAGCCATTCATCCTCTTCCAGGGGGCTTTCCATATCTGGAACCAGGTAAGGGGTGGGTTCCCACTCGGAAGGATCGATGCCTTCTGTTTCTTTCAGGCCACAAGACTGAAGGAAAACGAAATAGGCAGCAGTGGGCCGCACGAGTAGGACGGACCGATTCACTTCGGGATAGTTGGGGACATTCAGGGTTGCCATACGGGAATTTGCAGGTATTTGCCTTCGATGGGCATGCGCCGGCCCATGCCAAAGGCCTTAGGGGAAATGCGTAGCACCGGGGCGGTTTGGTGTCGCTTGAATTCGTTACGGTCCACGAGTTGCAGGACTCTTGCCACCAATCCAGGTTCAAAACCCTGGGCGACGATTTCGGCAGGACCCTTGCTCTTTTCGATATATTGATAGAGAATGCGGTCCAGTACGCCATAGTCCGGGAGGCTGTCGCTATCTTTCTGTCCTGGGCGTAATTCAGCGCTTGGTGCCTTGATTAGGGTATTTTCTGGAATAAGCTCTTCCTCTCGATTGATGTATCTGGCCAGTTCATAAACCTCGGTCTTGTATAAATCACCGATGACGGACAGTCCACCGCACATATCCCCGTAGAGGGTTCCGTAGCCTACGGCCATTTCGCTTTTGTTGCTCGTATTTAGGAGTATAGGGCCAAACTGATTGGAGAACGCCATAAGGAGGGTACCCCGGATACGGGCCTGCAGATTTTCTTCGGTCAGACCGAAGGGTCTTCCGTCAAAATGGGGCTTTAGGGCCGCCATCCAGGTGTCATACAAGGAAGAAATTGGCAATAGGGTGTGGGTGATATCCAGGTTTTCCGCCAGTTTTCGGGCATCATCCACGGAGTGACCGGAGGAAAAAGCGGAAGGCATGAGCAACACCTGCACCTGGTCTTTGCCGAGGGCACGTGTGGCTAGGACAGCGGTGACGGCGGAATCGATTCCACCCGAGAGACCCAGGATGGCTTTTTCCAGACCTGTCTTTGAGAAATAGTCCCGTATTCCAGTCAGGAGGGCTTCATGGATGAGTGGATATTTTTCACGGGATTGTTCCCTGTTTTGCGTATTGGCCTGGATTTCGGCCAAATCGTAGGTACGCAGGCAGGTCTCGAAATAGGGCATTTCGTCAAAAACCTGCCCATTTCCTGAAAGGATCAGCGAGCCTCCATCGAATAATAGTTCGGTTTGCCCCCCTACGGCATTGACATAGATCAGCGGAATCCGGTATCGAAGCGCATTGGTTCGAAGGACATGGACTCGCTCCTCAGCGTGATCATAGGCAAATGGAGAGGCTGATAGGTTAATCATCAAGTCAGGATCTTCCCTGGCCAGTTCGTCCATGGGGCAGATGGTGTATAGCGGATTAGCATTCCCCACGTTCCAGAGGTCTTCACAGACGGTGAGCGCAATGCGGACGCCCTTGTAGGTGAACGTCTTCCAGGAGGCTGCTGGCTCGAAATAGCGGTATTCGTCAAAGACATCGTAGGTGGGGAGCAGGGTCTTGTGCTGAACAAAAGTCACTTTGCCATTTTCCAAAAAGCAGCCTGCGTTGTAGAGATCCTTGCCCTCTGGCACGGGATTTGGGCGGGGAGTTCCTAAAAGAATACCTATCCCGTGGGCCTCTGTGCGGGCTAGCTCCTCCAGGGTTTCCTCAGCCCGGCGAATGAAATCGGGGAAATTCAGAAAATCGCGGGGTGGGTATCCACAGGTAGCCAGTTCGGCGAAGCAAATCAGATCACTTCCCTGGGCCCGAGCTGTGCGAACCGCTTGCTGCATCTTGTCGAGATTTCCGGAGAAATCCCCAACATGATAGTTTAGCTGGGCGATGCTTATTTTCATAGCGGCTATTTCCATACAAAAATACATTTCCCTCAGACAGCCGCCTTTCTAATTGCCGGGTCAGGGGAATATGCGTAGTTTTACCCATCCTATTTTTCCAGGCACATGGGTGATTTTGTGGTTTCGGCGAGGAAATACCGGCCAGTCCGGTTCACCGACGTGGTGGGCCAGGAGCATGTAACGCATACCCTGAAGAATGCCCTGAAGAGTAACCAATTGGCTCATGCTTTCCTTTTCTGTGGACCGCGCGGAGTGGGTAAAACGACGTGTGCGCGAATTCTGGCCAAGGTCATCAATTGCCAGCAGCCCACAGCCGACCATGAGCCTTGCCTGCAGTGTTCCTCCTGCCTCGCATTCCAGGAAAATGCCTCTTTTAATATTACTGAACTCGATGCTGCCTCCAACAACACGGTTGAACATATCCGGACCCTTATCGAACAGGTGCGCTTTCAACCGCAGCAGGGTCAGTATAAGGTATTTATCATTGATGAGGTACACATGCTTTCCTCCTCGGCGTTCAATGCCTTTCTGAAGACCCTGGAGGAACCTCCCGGGCATGCTATTTTCATTTTGGCAACAACGGAGAAACACAAGATTTTGCCAACCATCATCTCCCGTTGCCAGATTTATGAATTCCGGCGGATTTTGCCCATGGCCATCGTCCCCCATCTTCGGGATATCTGCCAGCGGGAATCCATTGAGGCGGATGAGGAGGCCCTGCATTTGATTTCATCCAAGGCGGAGGGAGCGTTGCGCGATGCCTTATCGATTTTCGACCGCATCGTTGCTTTTTCCGGGAATACGATTCGCTACGCGGATGTAGTGGAAAATCTCAACGTGCTTGATTACGATTATTATTTCCAAATCGTCGAATTTCTGCTGACTGCCAATCGCCAAGCGCTCCTCCTGGTGTTGGATGAACTTTTGGCCAAAGGTTTTGACGAGGAGTTATTCATGCAAGGGCTTGCCGAACACTTTCGCAACCTCCTTGTAAGCCAGGACGCGCGAACCCTGGGACTACTCGAAGTGAGTGAGGGTCTGCGCGGGAGATATCAGGAACAGGCAACTCTGGCTCCTGCCGATTTCCTCCTTACCGCCATGAATCTGGCTGATCTATGTATGTTGAACGCCCGACTTGCTAGGAATCGACGCCTCCACCTGGAAATTGCCCTTCTCAAAATGGCTCATATTCACCTGCAGTTGCACCCCCAAACAGCAGATCGGCCAGCGGAAGAAAAAAAAAAGCCTGAATCCAGCTTAAGTGTTCCTTCCCCGGAGGCGCCTCATCGGGAAAAGCCTTCCCCTTTACCGGTAGAGACCCCGGCCACTGCCCCTGTTAGGGAAATGGTAAAGGTAACTGTAGGAGAAAGCGGCATGGAGGAAGTCTCCCATTCAGCGCAGGAGGGAATTTCAACGGCAAGTTGGGATCTGGACTCGGAGTCAGTCAGGGAGTTGGACGCTGAAGTAGGCGGGGAGATAGACTTGGAGAGAGGTATCGGGCAGGACCCTAGATTAGGCGAGATCCCGGTTCCGGAAATTGCAGGGGAGAAAATGCCTATTTCCCCACCCAAACAGGGGAAGGATCCGGTTGCTGCACCGGTTGGGGCACTTGGAAAAGTGCCAGAAACAAGGGTAGCAAATGACTCAGCAAGAGCACTCCAGGAATCAGATGTGGCGAATCATTCCTTGCTTGGTCGACTAATGCTGGAGGTCAGGGAAGAGGCGGAACCGAAGGAGCCCGAAATTCCTGCACCGATTTTGGATAGCGAAGCGCTTCAGATTTTCCAGGATAACTATGCCGAGGAGCTAACCGGCGATGCGGCCCGTATCCTTTGGAAAGCGGTCCGACTGGCATGGGAGCCCGAAGATATCCTGCAAGCGACAGTGACCAGCGCCCTACAGGAGAATGCCCTACGGGAAGATAAGGTATGGATGGAACGCCTGCGCATTTATTTTCGGCGACCGGATCTGATTTTGCAGATTCGGCTCGACCGGAGTGAAATACCTGAGCCGAATACAGGGCAGAAAGCAGAGAGCCAGAGGGAAATATTAGCCCGTTTCCACGCCACCAATCCCGCTATTCGGTCGTTAGCCGAACGCCTTTCCCTCGTTTTGGGAGAGGAATAATAGGTTGGTGGAGACGCATTAGGGTGGTGCCGCATCGAGGTATGCTTCTACGATTCCAGATTCTTCAGGATTTCCCCAACCGCCTGGTCCCAATCGAAACGCACCAATTCTCGTCGTCCGGCCTCCCGCAGGGTTTCCCTTAACTTGGCATCACGGGCTAGCTGCAACATGCCGCGGGCTATATCCTCCACGTCGACAGGATTTACGAGTACTGCGCCCTGGCCGGCAATCTCTGCCATAGCTCCAGTTCGGGAGGTCAACACTGGAACCCCGGCGCCAAATGCTTCTACAATAGGCATGCCGAATCCTTCGTGCAGGGAGACATAGACCAATGCTAATGCCCCGCGCAAGGTGGTCGAAACAGCTTCGTCAGGCAAATAGCCCGTGAAAGCAATATCCTCCCGGTAGGGACTCTCCTCCCTTGCCTGCCAAACGGCCTCCGTCTGCCAGGCCATGCGGCCTGCCACGATAAAACGCACCTGTTGCGGATAGCAACTCCGGAACCGGGTGTAGGCCCTTAACACACGGTCCAGATTTTTCCGGGGATGAATGGCTCCATAATAAAAGAAATAGGGGGAATCAGCTATTTGGACCGCTTGTTCCTCCCGCCTGGAATCCACCTTGCGCAGTCCGTTGTAAATGACGGATATCCGTTCGGGTTGAAGGTTGTAATGCCTGATAAGATCATCGCGTACAAATCGGGAAACAACGAAAATATGTTTTGCCCTTGCCAAGTGCCTGGGTGTGAAAAAGCGGTAGAACCGATTGACCATAGCCGGGATGTGCTGAGGCCACTCCAGGAAAGCCAGGTCGTGAATGGTCATAAAAACGGGAACTCTTGTACTTAGGGTGCCTGACCCCGAATGGGAAAACAATAAATCTGCCTTCCATTTCCTCAATGCCCTTGGCAGGGATATCTCAAACCATATAAACCAGAGGAGGTAGTGGCGTGCAGGTGGCCAGAGTGCCACGGGGATGACATTTGGGAAATCGACGAAGCGGCGAGCCCAAGGCCTGTCGAAAAAGAAAAGGAAGGTATGCTGCGGGCAGGTTTCCACCAGTCTGCGGTAGATTTCCCAGCAGGAGTGCCCTAATCCCTCCATTCGGCCTTCCACCAGGAACCGGGCGTTGATGGCAATGCGCAGCGAGGTTTTCCCGGCGACCTGTTCGACCCGGCCCTTTTCTGTCACAACCTCCTAACGGCCGTCGAGAAGATTTCCCAATCCGCCCAGGATACTTCCCTCGTCCTTACCGCCGCCTCCGGTCTGAGGTGCCGCAGAGAAGATGCGCTGGGCCAGACGACTGAAAGGCAGGGTTTGTATCCATACCGAACCGGGTCCTTCCAGCCTGGCGTAGAAGAGTCCCTCGCCACCGAAGACCATGTTCCGGATGCCTTTCACCATTTCAATCTCGTACTGCACGTCCCGAGTAAATGCCACCAGGCATCCCGTATCCACCAGCAGGGCCTCGCCCAGTGCCAGTTCTTTGCGTGTTACATGGCCACCCGCATGCACGAAGGCCATGCCGTCGCCCTCCAGTTTTTGCATGATGAATCCCTCTCCCCCGAAAAGGCCGCGACCTAATTTTTGGGAAAATTCCAGGCCAACATGTACCCCTTTGGCGGCGCAAAGGAAAGCATCTTTCTGGCAGATAATCTTCCCCTCAAACTTGCCGAGGTCCATGGGTATGATTTTGCCGGGATATGGTGAGGCAAAGGATACCTTGCGTTTGCCGCTACCTCCGTGGGTGAATGCCGTCAGGAAAAGGCTTTCTCCTGTCAGCAAGCGCTTACCTGCTGTGAGCACCTTGTCCCAGATCCCGCCGGCAGCTTCCTTGTGGCTCCCGTCACCAAAAATGGTGGCCATCTGAATCTCAGCGTCCATCATCAAGAAACTTCCGGCTTCTGCAATCACTGTCTCATAAGGATCCAATTCAATTTCGACGTACTGCATCTCCTCGCCGAAAATGGCGTAGTCAATTTCATGTGCTTTCATCATTTTGGATTAAATTTCAAAGGTAAGTAATCCGGTTAACAGCGGACCAGACCGTCCCGTGTTATCTCCAATAGTTTCCTCGATTCGATGAAATGGAGGCTTTCCTCCCGACGCTCCGTCTCAATGCGAATGTAGTTATCTGTAAATCCGGACATCCTACCAGCCGTCCGGGATCGCTCGAAGAGGATAGGACGGGACTGCCCCAGATGGCTTCGGTAAAATGCCATTCGCTTTTGTTCCGATAAGGAAGTAAGCAAGGCATTGCGGCGACGTCTATCGGCTATAGCTACGCTCCCAGGCATTTGGGCGGCTGGGGTATTCTCCCGCTCGGAGTAGGTGAATACATGCAGGTAACTCACCTCCAGGGAGGATATGAATGCGTAGGATTCCTCAAAATCACTTTCCGTTTCCCCGGGAAATCCCACGATGACATCCACACCGATGCAGGCATGCGGCATCCATTGCCTAATTTCCTCCACACGCTCCCGGAATAGATCGCGCCGATAGCGCCGTTTCATGTCCCGCAACTGTTTGTCATTGCCTGATTGCAATGGCATGTGAAAGTGGGGAGCAAAACGCCGGGAGCCAGCCACGGTTTGGATAATTTCCGGGGTACACAGATTGGGTTCAATGGAGGAAATGCGGAAACGTGCTATGTCTGGTACATCGTCGAGCGCCTCAATCAGATCAGCAAACAAGGCTTCCTTTCGGGGCTTCTCGCCTTCGATGACGGCTGTGCCATTTCCAAAATCACCAATATTCACCCCGGTAAGGACAATTTCACGCACTCCCCGCGAAGCGATCTCCCTGACATTCGACAGGACATGGGCCACACTGTCACTTCGGCTGCGGCCCCGCGCCTGGGGAATGGTGCAAAAAGTGCACCGGTAATCGCAGCCGTCCTGAACTTTTAAGAAAGAGCGTGTGCGGTCTCCAACGGAAAAGGCATTTTCAAAATCGAGTGCTGCACTTACTTCCCCCGCTTGGACCATGCCTTTGCCTGGTGATTTGGCCAGGCCCTCGATGAAGGGCAGCATCCGGAATTTTTCCGCAGCCCCCAGCACTAAATCAACCCCCGGTATGCCGGCCACTTCTTCGGGCTTTAGTTGGGCGTAGCAGCCAACAACCACAACCAGAGCCTGGGCATTTTGCCGGAGCACTTGCCTGACGGCATGTCGGCATTTGCGATCAGCCGCATCCGTGACCGAACAGGTGTTTATCACATAGATATCTGCAGTTTCTCGCACCGAAACAGCCCGGTAGCCAGCTGCCTCGAACTGCCTTCCCAAAGCAGATGTTTCTGCATAATTCAATTTGCAGCCCAAGGTTTGAAAGGCAACGGATCGCGGCGTGGACATCCTCGTTATATTGTGGCGCGAAAATAAGGTATTCCCTATTCCTGCTGCTACCTAGTGCCTTGTCCCATCATATAATCATAGATTAGGCGGGAAGATTTGGCCATAATCTCCCGGGCTAAGTCTCCTGATTCCCAACCCTTACTCAGCAGTACCAGGGCATAGCGGCGCCCGTCGGGCAGGATGACCAGGGCCGAATCGTGGCTATGTCGGGTGATGGATCCTGTCTTATGGGCCACTTCAACACCAGGAGGCAGGAGAGCGGGAATGATTTCATTGAAATACTGTGCTTTAAGGATGTCAAGCATTTGCCGACAGGCGTCGCGGCTAATAAAATCGCCCTGGCCGAGCCGCTCGAACAGTAACATGAGGTCGAAGGCTGTTGTAGCGTTGTTTAGGCCGGCGTCAAAGGCCTTTTGATCTTCTACACCGCGAAGGATGCGGATATCTCTGGCTCCAAGGTCCCGCATGTTTTGTGTTACACGGCGGGCATCGGCTATTTCAATGAGGATGTTTGTGGCTAGGTTAGAACTATAGGTAATCATGTCATAAATAAGCCGGTACAGGGTAACTTTTCGCCCAACTTTGTCGTACAGGCGGCTTTCCGAATCTACGGTAACAGCCATGCTGTAAGGAGATCCATCTACGATACTGCTGAAGGTATTCTTAACCGTAATGGAATCGTCGAGGCGTAGCTGCCCAGCCTCTATCTGTCGGAATAGTTCTACCATGACAGGGGTCTTCATAGTACTGGCCGCATGGACCAGGGAATCGGCGTGTATAAGGAGTTGATTTTTAGGATTTCCTACATCCCGGAATGCCATGCAGAACAATCCTGGCGAACGTCCGAATGTTTCCCTGACGGCGCGATCGAGGTCCTGCAGGGATTGTTGACCAGACAAGGGTGTCAGGCACAAAAGGAAAGGGAGAAATCTGCACATGCTGGGGAGAATTTTCCGACGATTAATTAGAATAATAGCGTTCAGGACAAAAATAGGGAAGAACCCTCATTCACTTCCTCGTCCGTCATCGAGCAGCAAGGATTCCTCCGGTACATCCCAATCGGGCAGTATTTCATCCTGCAGATATCGACACCATAGGCAGGTCGATTGACCGCAGCCCCGGTAGAAGTCGCGGGCTTGAATCTGTCGGAATACTTCCCCCACCTTCTGGCGGAATGTAGAAAGTTCCGCTGCGCCCAAGGTTAAGACCACCATACGGTCCGGGCTACCGGCAGCCTCCTCAAGGAAGACGAGTTGACTTTCGGATACGAGAAATCCATCGTGATCCTGTCCCTCGAACAGCAGGCGATAGAACGCCATTTGTCGCCAATAGATTCCACCGAAAGGATTACTTCCTTTCCATGTGGGGGCACTCAGGGAGCCTTTGCGAAGCCTTCCTGTTTTATAGTCCGTAATACGTACCCTGGCGCCGGGAAGATAATCCACCAGGTCAATCACCCCTTTCCAGACATTGCCCTGTCTGTCTGAGAATTGCATTGCCCATTCTGAGCGAGAATCCCGGCTGGGAAGCGATGAGGCGTCAAATTGAGCGATGGCATAGAGGCCACGTTGGCGGAAATTTTCTCGAGCAGCGGGAGGGAAGTTATGGGATTTACGCTGGAAATGTTTTTCGAACAACTCCCCGAGGGCGATTTGTCCGCGCCCCATACGCTGCCGGGTGGCATGTTCGGCCAGGACTTCATGCAGGAGGGTGCCAAAAATGGCCTCTTTTCCTGGGCTGGGCTGGATGCCTAAGATGTCGCGGTAATAAAAGGAGAGGGGGCAATCGAGATAGCGGTTCAGTGCTGAAATGCTTAGCGCGAAAGCTTCCAGTCTCTCTTCTATGAATGGATTGGGGGGCCGAAGCGTTGCCGGCAACTGCAAGCCGCGCAGGCGATTTTCTGCAACCTGCTGGAGGATGTCTTCCACTGCTATCGGTTTTTCCTCACGGACAAGCCCATCCTGGATTAATTCGGAGACAAACATGGACGGCATCTGGCTTTTTCCTTCCGGGCTTCGCTCGCTGTAGCTGATTTGGAGGAAGCGGGAAGCCCTGGTTAAGGCAACATAAAACAGTCGGCGGCCAGCTTCGGTCTCATCCTCTTCAGGGTCTCGGAGCAGCGAAGGAGGAAAGGAGAAGGAACCTGATGATCCCGACTTTCCTTCCCAGGCAGCTTCTATACAATCGTACAAAAATACATAGCCAAATTCCAGGCCTTTGGATCGGTGGGCAGTCAGCAACTGGACGCCAGTCTGCGTGGACTGCGGCATTTCCAGGTGAAGGGGGAGCCGATTTACCTGCATCCGCTCTAGGGAGGCAAGAAAATCTTCTACGCTGAGGTCGGGCATTCGGGCCAGGGCGGTTTCGGCAAAGTCGGCTAGGGTATTAAGTATTTGCACCTGTAGTACGCTGTCCCGTTGTTTCAACACCTGTTTGAGCAGGCCACTTTGGTGGAGGACATATTCAAGAAATGCGGGAAGAGTCCGGTTACGACCTTGGCGGAGGGCTTCTTTTAGGAAGAGGCTGCAGTGCCGCAGGGCTCCCCTGTTTTCCAGTTCCAGTTCTTGCCAGGTCTCTTCCTGGCGGATAAGGTCCAGCCAGGTGTATTCCCCAGCTCGGCGATGGCGGCTCAGGGCAAGCAAATCCCCAACGGGCAATTCCCAGTGCGCGTGGTAGAGAAGCACGGCCAATTCGGCCTCTGCTCCTTCGGATTCTTGCCAGGCATGCACCAGAAAACGCAGGATGCGCATGACTTTTCGCACCACCGGAGCCTGAAGGATATCCATCGGGCGGCCGCTATGGAAGGGTATGGCGTTTTTTTCAAATAGGCCGACCAGTTCATCGCCCTGACGATTATTCCGATAAATGACAGCGATGTCGGAGGATTCCACTCCCTGTTCCAATAGTTTCCTAATAGCCAAAAGTAGGCCAGCTTCCTCTTGGCGCCGGTGCCCGTAGGCTATCACCTGGGGCGATGCCATCACTTGCCGGAGGGGGGAGGCCGCTTGCAATGGCTCTGGTTGGTCTCCCTGGGCAGCTGAGCGAAGGGTATTTCGACGAATGAGGTGAAAAGCAGCGTTGAGTATGTCCTGGGTTGAGCGGTAATTCTCCTGCAACCGGACCATCTGAAGGTTCGTGCCATATCGCAGGATCAGATCTTCCAGGTAACGGAGGCGGGCACCCTGAAAAGCGTACACGGACTGATTTTCATCGCCGACTACGAACAGGTTGGGGGTGTCCCAGTAGTTGAGGAGGGATTGCACAAGGGCAAACTGGGCACCGTTGGTATCCTGGAATTCGTCAAGCAGGACGTAGAGGAATTGTTCCTGATAGAATCGAAGGAAATAGGTATTCTCACGAAATGCCTGAAGGACCCACAATAGCATGTCCTCGTAGTCGTAACGTTGTCGCCGTTTTTTCTCTTGCTCGTAAGCAGCAAACAGGTCGATACCCGCACGAAGGCGTTCGTAGCGGCGCAAGGCTTCGTGGTAAAGCCCTTCCTTAAGGTCCCCGGCCTGATAGATCCCCTGCCGGCGCTTGTAACGAAACTCGGGGAGGAAATCCATGCTGGCACAATATTGTTCGATGTTTTTTATCAGGTCATTAACTTGGTGATTTTCCCGTTTCATCCACTGAAAGAGAGATCGCAGTTCCCGTTCAAACAGGTAGGGGCTTGCATAACCTTTGCGAAGCGGATGATCCCAGGGGAGAACATCCAGGATACTGCGGATGATATCCATCCTTTCCAAATCGCCGAGGGCTTCCAAGTCAGGATAGCCAAAAAGGTAGCGGTTTTGCTGAATGATCTGGTTGCAAAATCCGTGGTAGGTAAGTACTTGAACTTTCAGGCCTTCGGGTCCTAGGCCCTGAAGCAGCCTGCTTTTTAAAGCGTGGACGCCAGCATCGGTGAAAGTGAGGCAAAGGATGCTTCGGGGAAGGGTATCTGTTTCTTGGAGTATGGTGCCGACCTTTACGGCAATTAACTGGGTCTTACCAGTTCCCGGTCCGGCCAGAACCAAGGTGGGGCCTTCGGGCTGGGCGATGGCGGCCCTTTGGGCAGCATTAAGTGCCTTTGTCCATTGGTGGAATTGGGCTAATCTGGAATCATTTAATCTGGCATCTGGAATTTGAGAATCCGGAATCATTTAATCTGGCATCTGAATTTGGGAATCTATCCATTTGGCGTGCCATTTAGCCCTTGGCCTCCAAACGCAAGTTTTCCTTGAAGGATAAAGATAGCGAAATATGCTTCTATAGTCTTTGCTGTTCCGGGAATCCAATCCATGGGCCGTCTCCTCATGGTGCGTCTCTACATCCCCTCCGAATGAACCCATCCCCGGATTTAAGCGTTAGTGTGCGTTACGAGTGAAGTATTCTCTTGGAATGTAATGTTTGACGCCACCATTGCTCATAACGTATTCCTCATCACTAGCCGAGATGGGAAGAATCTTTGAGATATGACCGTTAGGATTCTTGTGCTTTTCCTTACGGATTTTTCGACGGGTCGGCGGCATATCAAATCTCTTCGCCAGATGTGTGTGGAGAGGCAAATAGAAAACGTATTTTAGCATTTTACCTTTCATGCGTCCATAATGTTGAAAGTCAACTTATTTCTATCAATCATTTTGTTTCCTCTCCTGGTGTTAGGCCAGCATCTCGATCCTATTGGAGCATTCTGCCGGGAGCGTGGGCACGAAATGTTTCGGGAATATTTCCGGTTTCTAGCTATTCCCAATTATGCCCGCGACCAGGAAAACATCCTTCGGAATGCCCGTTTCATTCAGGATATGTTAACGCGCAGGGGGATTAAAAACAGGTTATTGTCCGCTAAATCGGGAGACACCCCTCCTGCGGTGTATGGGGAAGTTCTTGTCCCCGGTGCTTCGCGTACGCTTTTATTCTATGCGCATTACGATGGGCAGCCAGTCGATCCGGTGCGCTGGCACCCCAATCTGAAACCCTTTGAACCTATCTTCCTCAGTGCGCCCATCGACAAAGGCGGAAAAATATTGCCTTTTCCAGCTGCCGATCAGCCCATCAACCCGGAGTGGCGGATTTCCGGCAGGAGCAGCTCGGACGACAAAGCGGGGGTATTGGCCATCATTCAAGCCTATGATGCCCTAATTAGCACCGGCCAAAAGCCCACCTGCTCCCTCCGATTCTTATTCGAGGGAGAAGAGGAAATCGGGTCTCTGCATCTGGGGGAAATCTTGGAAGGGCACAAGGATTTGCTTGCCGGAGACCTCTGGATTGTTGCCGATGGACCGGTTCATTCTACGGGTTTGCCCCAGGTGGGATTCGGCGTGCGGGGAGATGTCAATATGGAAGTCACCGTATTTGGTCCAAAACGGCCGCTTCATAGCGGGCATTACGGCAATTGGGCACCGAATCCAGCCGAGACGCTGGTCAGGCTTTTGGCTTCGATGAAGGACCAAACCGGTCGGGTCCTTGTAAAAGGGTATTACGACGGTATCATTCCATTTTCAGCGTCGGAAAAGCGTGCCTTTGGGGAGCTTCCTGAACAAGATGCCAGACTTCAGCGGGAATTGGGTATTCCGGTACCAGAATCGGTGGGTACCTCCCTTTCCGACTCCTATCAATATCCATCGCTGAATATCAACGGAATACGTAGTGCAGAGACTGGAGAAAGGGCCAGTAATGTGATTCCTTCCGAGGCCACCGTGTCCCTTGACCTGCGCCAGGTTCCCGGGATAGATTACCTTCGGCAGATTCAACGGGTGAAGGATCATATCGCTGAACAGGGTTTCTATCTTTTGGATCGTGCCCCTACCGACGAAGAGCGGATGGCACATCCGCGCATTGCGCGGGTCACAGCCAACAAGGGGGGCTACAATGCTCAACGTACGCCCCTGGATTTACCGATTGCCCAGGAGTTGATGGCGGCGGTGCAGGGCGCTTCAGATTCCCGTGTGCTGGCTATCCCCACATCTGGCGGAAGCCTTCCCCTCTTTTTATTCGAGAAATACTTGGGCGCCAAGGTCATTTCCCTAGGTATCGCCAATCACGATAACAATCAGCATGCTGAAAACGAAAATGCTCGCGTCCAAAACATCTGGGACAGCATCCGCCAACTAGCGGCTATCATGCGGATGTAGGTCAGCTGATTGCTCCAAATCAGGCACCTGCTAATCGAGGGTTGCTGCAATGGTCCGGCTACCAAGCACTTGCAGCGGACGATTGTTTTCGACGATAATTTGCTGCATAGCTCGAATCTGGGCAGAGGAGGCTTCTATTGGATTTTTCATCACAAACCAGGAAACTACTTCTGAGCAGGGTGGGGTGGTTAGTGATCCGGGATAGGTGAAATACCCCTTTTTGGCGGGAAGAAGCCCCGAAAGGGCTACTGGCGCGGTATTCCGGTAACGCTGATCCTTTTTCGTTGGAAGGTCGGTTGATAATAGCCGGATGACGGCATTTTCCTCTCCGCCCTCCACCAGGACACCCACTACGGCCAGGGCGCTTGAATTTGCTTGTTTGTGGACGAAATGGATTTCCATGGGATACCGCTTCCCCATCAAGGTGTGTTCCGACCGGGTATGAAAATGGAACTGTGCCAGTTCATAGGTATTGGACCCTACGATAAGCTTGCTTCCAGGTTCCCACTCCTGCTCTAGGGTATGGCCATTAAACAGCACGGAAACAGGGGATTCCCTTGTGGAAAACTGGAGTGGGCTAAGTCCCGGCTGACTGACGGCATTGCGGATATCCAGGGGACTCTGCCTAGTACCTGCACATTCTGAAAAGCAGGCACTCCAGGTTTTGGCATCCGACTTTCCCTCATATGACCAGGCATAAGCCTTACAATCGTCGATTACCGGTTCTGGGGCGCAACCCATGATTACTATTCCGGCAAGTAAAAAAGTAAGCTATTTCGCATAGTATAATTATTTAAGTTCCGGTTTCCATGGCCAGGGCAGGGCTTGCGTCCGAATAGCCTCCTGGTAATACCTGGCTATTAGCCTGCGGGTTTTTCCGGGGAATTTGGCACGCAAATTCACCCGTTCGGTCGGATCATTTTCCAAATGATAAAGCTCCCAGGTATCCTCATCGGCAGGGCCAAAGAATTTGTTCGATCGGGTCCGAGAAACCAGTTTCCAGTTGCCGTCACGCAAGGCACGGTTACCCCCGTGCTCCCAGAAGAGAATCCTTGGTCGCAAGGGGCGATCAGTGAATGCAGGCATTAGGCTCTGACCCTCTAGCGTCGGAGCCGATGCTTCTCCAAATGGGAGATTTGTGGCCATCGATGCAGCCTCCAGGCAAGTGGGTAAAATATCCACCAGATGAGTGGGCTGACGCCGAAGGCCTCCGGGGGAGGAAATACCGGCTGGCCAGTGAATCAGCAGGGGCGAGGCAATGCCCCCCTCATGCACCCACTGCTTGTACTCCCGAAATGGGGTATTGCTGAGATTAGCCCAGCCTTCTCCGTAGGCTGACCAGGTATTTGCCGGACCTGGCATAAGCCCGTTTCCCATTCGGATAAACTGGCCCTCCCGAGTATAGGCGGGTTTTTTATCCGGATTAGGCAAGGTGTAAGGGCTGGGTCGAAGCACCTTTTGTGTTTCAGTCAGGGGTTCCACCGGTTTGTGGGTGCCTACAAACTCCTGGCAGCCTCCATTGTCATGAAGGTAGAAAATGAGGGTATTGTTTAGGATACCCTTTTCTTCGAGCACAGCCAGTATTTGACCAATTCCTTCGTCCATTATGTGAATCATAGCCGCATAGACTTCCATGCGGCGCAACTGCCATTCCTTCATGGGTTCCTCTTCCCAGGCCGGAATGGAAGAGGGTCTTTTGGTAAGCTGATACTGGTCACTAATGATGCCCAGGGATTGCATCTTACGAAATCGCTGGTCACGCAATTTATCCCAGCCTGCATCGAATTGGCCTTTGCAGCTGGCTATGACCTCGGCGGGAGCATGAAGGGGCCAGTGCGGTGCCGTATAGGCAATGTATCCGAAGAAAGGGCCATCCGAGGACCGAATGTAGGCTGCCGCACTATCACTGATGGCCGAGGTATAGTAGAATCCCTCCCCAGGTGGAATATTGGTGTTCCCGGAAGTTAGGGTACCTGGATCGAAGAAGCTTCCCGAGCCGTTTAGGGTGCCGAAAAAGTGGTCGAATCCACGCTGCAGGGGCCAGTTGTGCTTCGGGCCGTCATACGCTGTGTTTTCGGCCAGATGCCATTTGCCGGTCATAAACGTGGAATAACCTGCTGTTTTCAAGTATTCGGCCAGGGTAGGAACCTCCGCTCGGAGGTCGCCGCGGTAGCCGGGCAGCGGATGATTTTCCGTCGAAAGATGACCCATACCAGCTTGGTGGGGATAAAGTCCCGTGAGCAGGGATGCCCGGGTGGGGCTGCATCGCCCCGTATTGTAAAATTGCGTAAAGCGGAGTCCACGGTAACCCAGCCGGTCAATGTGGGGAGTGCGCAACTCGGAGCCGAAACACCCGATATCTGAATATCCCATGTCATCAGCCAAAATGATAAGGATATTCGGTGGCTCCCGCATTTCCCGAAAGGGAGTCACTGCAGAGAAAATACCCAGGGCAACAAGGAGGATAAAATAGTGCACGATGTAATATAAATATTTGGAGCCACATGATATAAAATAGGAATCCCTTAATCGATTTTACTACCATCTTTGAAGAAAATGGGAACATGTCTCTAACTACAAAGCGATTCAAGATGATTTGCCTCCTTTTGGGAATTACTGCGCTTTTGGGCGGCAGTCCGCTGCGCGCGCAGGGGTACAATGCACCCTGTGAACGCACCCCGACCGTTCGAGATATTGACCGAAATATCTATAATACGATTCAAATTGGAAGCCAGTGTTGGATGCAGTCCAACTTAAAGGTCACCCGCTACCGCAACGGAAATCCTATCGCTACGGGGTTGGACAACAAGGATTGGAATACCACGCAAGCCGGCGCGTATTCTTTCTTCAACAACCTGCCTCAGCATGACGCTACCTATGGGAAGCTTTACAATGGATTTGCGGTAAGTGATGGGCGCAGGATATGCCCTCAGGGTTGGCATATCCCTTCCGACGCAGAGTGGTCCACTCTTGTTGATCATCTAAAAGGAGCCAGTGGGGCAGGGGGGCGAATGAAAACTACTACGGGCTGGAAATCGCCGAACGCAGGTGCGGATAATACCAGCGGTTTTTCTGCATTGCCCGGCGGATTCCGTTCACCGGAAGGGTATTGTATTAGTTTGGGTATCGATGCTTATTTCTGGAGTTCTACGGCAATCGGATTTTCCGACGCATGGGTCCGCGGGTTGAACTTCAATAAAGAAGCCGTAAGCCGGATTGATTTCCCCAGAAAAAGCGGATTTTCCGTGCGTTGCCTTCGCGATTGATTACCCTTATCCCATTTTCTGTTCTGCCGAAAATGGTTGATTTGTTATTGACATTTTCCGTTTGGTGATTCTTATGGTGAGGCAACGTGGTCCGTGGCTACGGTTCAATGGGTAAAATTTCCGGCCTTTTCTGTTGCAATACCGGGGTATTGGCTACATAACGGAATGTGGTGTGTAGTCACCTTGGCCATATTGGCCAATTCATACTATATTGCCCTTATTTGAAAAACGTCTCACTGCCATGCAAAGAATCTATCTTCTTCTTGCGCTTTCCGGTCTCACCCGGCTCCAGGCTGCATTCCCGTCCAATTATGGTGATCCGGCCATTGAGGGCCGATGGAACATTACGGTGGACAAAGGCTATAAACGCGTGCCCTCCTGGCTGGAAGTCCGGCATTCAGGAAACCACACCCTTGTCGGATTCTTTGTGGGTGAATCAGGTAGCGCCCGTCCCATCTCCCGGGTTAATTTTTCGGACAATAAACTTCAATTTGCCATCCCCCCCCAATGGGAGAAAGGAGAAGGAGATCTCATGCTTGAGGGTATTCTTCGCGATGGCAACCTTTCCGGTATGCTTACTACACCTGAGGGAAAACGGTATCCCTGGACCGGAGTTCGTGCACCCTCCCTCATCAGATCATCTCCACCGGTGTGGGGCGACCCCCTCTCCTTATTCAACGGGAGGGATCTCACGGGTTGGCATGCCAGTGGTAATAATCAGTGGTATGCTCGCGATGGGGTCTTACGGAGCGATCAATCGGGAGCCAATCTGATGACGAAGGCACTTTTTAACGATTTCAAACTACACATTGAGTTTCGGTATCCTGCCGGCAGTAATAGCGGTATTTACCTCCGCGGAAGGTATGAGGTACAGGTTACTGATAGCTACGGAAAATTGCCCCTGGTGGATGAATTTGGTGCCGTATATGGATTCATCACCCCGGTGGAAATGGTTGCGCTTCAGGCAGGAGAATGGCAGACTTATGATATTACGCTGGTGGGCCGCCTCCTTACTGTGGTGGCCAATGGCAAAACCATTATTTGCAATCAGGAAATTCCGGGAATTACGGGAGGTGCCCTAGATAGCCAAGAGGCCGAGCCTGGCCCTATTTACCTTCAGGGCGACCACGGCCCTGTGGAATACCGGAACATCGTAATCACTCCTGCCAAGTGAGGTGTGCCAATCGCCAAGCAGGCTCAATTAAGTGTTAATCCCACTATCTTGATTTCCCTCTGGCTCTGTCTAATTTCTTCCGGGATACTTACCGACAGTCTTCCGGATGCTCGGATGTATCTCACGACCTTAGATCGAAGCCATTTGCTCGCTCCGATGACCATAACATCGGGGTTTCCACCCGATTCGACGGCGATTATTCGTCTCCATCCTGAGCAACAATTTCAAGAAATGGAGGGATTCGGATTTACCTTAACGGGCGGAAGTGCGCTTCATCTGTCCCAAATGAGAAAGGAACCCCGTCGCCGGCTCTTGCAGAAGATGTTTGGTACTGGAAAAGGGGAACTGGGAGTGAGTTGCCTTCGACTGAGTATTGGAGCCTCTGACCTCGACGAGTTTCCTTGGTCCTATTGCGATTTACCCCCGGAAATGGCCGATGATTCAACCCTAAGTCGGTTTTCGTTGGCCAACGATACCTTATTCCTTATTCCCGTTTTGAGGGAGATTTTGGCTATTTCCCCCACGATTCACCTCATGGGCTCCCCATGGTCCCCACCGGTCTGGATGAAAGACACGCGGGATACCCGTGGAGGGAGTCTCTTGCCTCGCTGGTATGGCGTCTATGCCCATTATCTGGAAAAATATCTATTGGCTATGGAGGCCCTCGGCATTCGCTTGTCTTCCTTGACAGTGCAGAATGAGCCCCTGCATCCGGGTAATAATCCCAGCATGCTGATGCCCCCAGCAGATCAACTTGTCTTTGTGCGGGACCACCTTGGTCCACTTTTTCGAAAATCGGGGCGACAGACCCGGATTATCATTTACGATCACAATGCCAACCGGCCCGATTACCCCCTAACCATACTGGCTGATCCAGAGGCAGCCGGATATATTGATGGCACGGCATTCCACCTATACGAGGGAGCGGTTGAGACCCTTTCTCAGGTACATGAGGCTTTTCCCGACAAACATCTTTATTTTACGGAACAGTGGATTGGAGGGCCCGGGGATTTTGCCGGGGATTTCAGCTGGCATATCCGTCATATTGCCATTGGGGCACCTTCCAACTGGGCGCGAATTGTCCTGCAATGGAACCTTAGCTCCAATGCCACCTACACGCCCCACACCGATCGTGGTGGTTGCACCCGCTGTTTGGGAGCTGTATCCATAATGGGCGACGAGGTAGAGCCCCAGACTGCTTGGTACATTATCGGCCATCTGGCTCCCTTTGTTCGACCGGGATTCCGGCGGATAGGGCACGAAAAAAGTCCCGGTGTGGGGGTCACGGCATTTATTGGACCCAATCGGCAATTGGTAGTGCTCATGCAAAACGAAGCGGGGGAGCAAAGAAGGTTCTGGATTGGTAGCGGGAATCGCTACTTTCCCGTCGACTTGGAATCCGGATCCGTCGGCACCCTGCTTATTCCTTCACCCAAATTTTGACCATGACTATGTTGACGGATTGGCTGAAAAAGTACCGAAACGAAATCATCGTGGGGGTATTGCTTTTTCTCTTTTCTCTCCTGCGGGATTTTTTCCGCAAACCAGATTGAAATTTATACCTTTCTTTGGAAGGTGTTTCCAACCCGGCCAGTCATCCCGATTTTGACTGGTTTGAGCCGGAGACCTTCACACCGGCTGCAGGGTCTGGATTTGCGAACACATCGTACCGCGTCTTTTCCCTAAATGGCGCCTTTCTCGAGGGCGGAACCGAATTGGTCTCGATTTCCACCGATGGTGTTTCCGAAAGAAACGGTTCTTGGGTGGCTCTCACAGGAGTCATGGTGGGTACCGGACCTGCCCTTAAGGCCATAGCCTATCCATTGAAGGCAGCAACCCCTTCCGATTTCACGTTGTACATCGGTATCCCTACTAAGTTTGCGCTTAAAACTAAAGGCATTACCCTTAACCTGAAAGCTGAGGTGAAAACGAAGGACAAAGGTCAGCAGGTGATATTGCTAACGTTAAACCTTACCCCCGGAGGCGGAAATCCGGGCATTTGAATTGTGGTAAGTTCGGGGGGTGTTCAGCCCAGCACCTCCCGGACGGCCTGCAGGCAGTGAGCCACATGGTCTTTGTTGGCTCCGCAACCCATGAGTCCGATACGCCATATTTTACCGCTTAGGGTTCCTAAGCCGGCACCCACCTCTAGGTTTGCCTGTTCGAGCAGTTTTTTCCTTAGGGCAGCCTCCTGCGTCACCCTGGGCGGCAGTAGCACCGCGTTAAGTTGGGGAAGGCGATAGGGTTCCTCGACGAGGAACCGAAACCCCAAATCTTCCAGACCCGTGGCTAGGATAAGGTACATTTCCCTGTGTCTGGCCCAGCTTTGCTCCAAACCTTCCGCGCACAAGATGCGGAAGGCTTCGTGTATGGCATACAGGCTATTCACCGGCGCTGTGTGGTGGTAAGCCCGCTGGCCTGCTTGTTGGCTATCTTCCCAGTAGGCCATCACCAGATTGAGGTCTAAAAACCAACTCTGAACCTTGGTTTTCCGTTGGCGAATCTTTTCAGCTGCCTGTGGGCTAAAACTTACCGGGGAGAGGCCGGGGATACAGGATAGGCATTTCTGGCTTCCCGAGTAGAGCGCATCGATGCCCCAAGCTTCCCCCAGGACGGGAATACCTCCCAGGGACGTGACACAGTCCGCAATGGAAAGACAACCTCGGGATGCTGCGATGGCTGCAAGTTGGCGGGCATCACTGCAAACGCCGGTAGAAGTCTCTGCATGAACAAATGCCACTGAGGTGGTATCAGGATGCGCATCGAGCAGTTTTTCCAGCGCCTCGGGGCAAACGGGATGGCCCCATTCTGCTTCCAGCACGACGGGCACTCCGCCGCAGCGCTCCACATTTTCCACCATGCGGCCTCCGAATACCCCATTTCGGCAGACAATCACCTTTTCTCCGGGCTCGATGAGGTTGGCGAAAGCGGTCTCCATGCCTGCCGATCCAGGAGCAGAAACGATGAAAGTCAGCGGATAGGATGTTTGAAAAGCATACCTGGTCATGGTTTTTACCTCGTCCATCATGGCGACGAACTGGGGATCGAGATGTCCCAGTGTGGGTCGATTCAGGGCCTCCAAAACACTGGGCCAAACCGGGGAGGGTCCCGGGCCCATGAGCGTTCGGACTGGGGGTTGAAACGAAGGAAAGCGGGGAGCAACCGGGACAGACATCCTTTTTTGTTCCAATATAGGCAAAAGGAGCGATTTTCGCTCAGCGTCCCCCAGTGGCGATGGAACCCCGCAGGATAGTTCCAGGGGCTATGTATCCGCCCGCTGTGAGCAGGGGATAAATCTGCGCTCTTTTTCCGATCCAAGATCCCGGCAGGATGACACAGTTAGACCCAATTTCCACTGAATCGCCAATGATGGCACCCAGCTTGTTGCGGTGGGTTCGGAACCTGCCGGCTTTATTGCGCAAGGCAATGGTCTTTCCGTCGAAACGAAAATTTGAAAGGATAGCCCCTGCCCCGAGATGTGCCCGGAATCCGAGTATCGCGTCCCCCACATAGTTAAAATGGGGAATCTGCACCTCGTCAAAGAGCAGGGAGTTCTTTACTTCTGTGGCATTTCCAATAACGCAACCTTTGCCTGTGATGACCTGCTGGCGCACGTAGGCACCATGCCGGACTTCTGTTCCGGGTCCGAGGATGGCAGGACCCAGCACGGAGGCCGTAGGAGCTATGCTCACTTCTCCGGCTATCCAAATGCCTTCCCGCCACTCCTGGTAATCGGGCGGAAGCAAGGAGATGAAAGTGGAAAAATCCCTTTCCATTAGGTCCAGCATATCCCAAGGCTGCACCATGTCCCCTAGCAGGTTGCGAAAGAGGGAATGATTCCCCTCGAAAAGATCCTCCAGGGGCTGTGCTGTCATGTTAGTCCTCCGAGGTGATAACCAATAGGGAATCCATCTGTGGAAAATCCCTTTCCAGCCGGCAATACATCTTGACCAGCTTCGCCGAGATGGCAATCAAATCCTTGGTTTCCAATAGTATGTTGAAGACCAGAATGCTGTTGCGGGCACTATAGGTCTCTGTTTTTATGCCGCGAGCCTGCCGGGTGATTAGGTTTTCGATTTCTTCAAGAAGCATTTTTTTTCGTGCTTTCACGTCATCGTACTGGGGGTAATCCCGAGTGCGGGTGATTCGGGAGCAGTCGCGAAAAAAGAGGAAAAGGTCCTGGCTAATCTTACGGATATCACGAGCTTGGTCGGCGTCAAGTGCCCCGAGCATATCCTCCACATGCCTCCGGGCTGTCTCGGTAACAAAGGCGGCCGACTGCACCAGATCTTGTTCGATATCGTAGGCCATCAGGTAAAGGCGGCTTCCCTCTGACAACTCCTCTTGGATACGTCGAATGGAATTGTAGAACGTATATTTGAACTCTTCGTTACTCTTTTCAAGGCGCTCCATGGCCTTTTGAGCTTCCCGCAGCTTACGTCGATCTTCAGTGAGCAGGCCCTCCACCGAGGCGACGAAACCTTCTGCCACCGCATCGAGACTATCCGCGAGGCTATCGGAGGTACTATTGATAATTTGACGGGTGGGAATGATTTCCGTTTTCAAGGTTGATTCCAGGATTCTCGCCCTCGATTTTTCTCGGCGCTGGTGAAGTCGAATCGTAAAGGCAATAAAGCTTATGGTAAAAAGGAGAAGCAAAGCAACACCGGGCATACCTGCCTTTAGCATAATAAGGGCAAATAAACCCGACACACTGAAGGCGATAAAAGCTGTGAGGAGCCAGCCCATGAGGACACTCAGGACCCCGCTGACGCGGAAAACGGCGCTGTCCCTGCCCCAAGCTCTGTCCCCTAGGGAGCTGGCCATAGCCACCATAAAGGTTACAAAGGTAGTAGACAGTGGTAATTTCAGGGATGTTGCAAAGGCGATAAGGGAACTGGACACCGAGAGATTCACGGAGGCACGCACCAGATCGAATGCGGGAGGACCCCCGCCTGCCCCTTCGGCATTGGTATCTCTGAAGGGACTGAAACGGCGGGATATCCAGCCACCAACCCCACTTGCCGGAACTATTGCGGTCCGTTGTGGACGCCAGCCGAGGCGGACCAAGCCCCGGGCCAACTTATTTGACTTAAAGCGCTCCAATCCTTCCGATTGCCGGCCGAGACTGACCTCTGTGTCCGTAACTGTTCGGGCCTTGCGGGAAAACCACAGGGTGAGTATCATGACTACTCCGGAAAAAAGCAACAAAAAAGTTGGGGCAGGATAAGCCCGGGAAAGGGAAACCATGAGGAGGTCATCTGCGGACACCCCGCTGGTTTTCCATGCACCGAATGCTTCAAATCCGGCCACAGATACGCCGATGAAGTTGACCAGATCATTACTGGCAAAGGCCATTGCCAACGCAAAGGTTCCGGCTAGCACCACCAGTTTTAGGATGGCAAACCGGGTGAAAGTAGCTATGAGGAACAGAACAATACCCCAAAAGGCCATGCTCATGCCAAACATCGCCGAAGTATGGCTGCGGGACCAACTCAGAAAATCTGCGGGAATAAAAATAGCGCCCTCAAGGCCCTTGAACAACAAAAAATAGGTGATGGCACTCAGGGAAAGGGCCCCCCAGACAATTCCCTGCCAGCGGGTTTGGGTGGCAGGATTGAACGTGAAAAGAATCCTTACCAGGTACATGACGGTCAGGCCTACAGCAAAGGCTACACCTACCGAAATAAAAATGCCGGAGATGATAGTGAGGGCACTTGCCGAATTGATGAAATCCAGGATTTCTCCGCCGTTTCCCCCGCCGCTCCAAATCTTTAGCATGGCCATCACCACGGCAGCCCCCAGCAGTTCGAATACGATACTCACGGTGGTGGATGTCGGAAGCCCAAGGGTATTAAAAATATCGAGTAGGATGATGTCGGCAAACATGACGGCCAGGAAGATGACCATGACCTCGTGAAAAGTGAACATTTGGGGATTGAATATCCCTTTCCGGGCCACTTCCATCATTCCACCCGCAAACAATGCGCCGAAGAGGATACCGAAACTCGCAACAATCATGATATTTTTGCGCGAGGAGACTTGGGAACCTATGGCTGAATTGAGAAAGTTGACGGCATCATTACTTACGCCGACTACCAGGTCTGCAAAAGCTAGTACCAGGAGTAGAATGACCAGAATGAGATAAATTTCCATACAACAAGACGCAATTTGACAGGAAAACTACACCAGCAATGTTAACTGTACTTTAAGAATGGACCTTGGATACAAGCCTTGCACCCCAGACTGAGCCAAGATACCGAAATATACCCAATTGGGATACTATCGGTGGGCTACTGGCTATCGAAACCTTCCGCCTTGGCGGGGTTTCCCCGGCACCCTGGCACAGCCTGAACCTGGGGCGAAACACGTTGGACCATCCCTGGAATCCAAAGGCCAATGAAGCACTGCTAGTCGCCGATTTGGGCATTCGGGCAGATCGCCTCGCTTATGCCCTTCAATGTCATGGAGCTGATGTTCGATGCGTGGATGAACCTGGATTATACCCTGAAATCGACGCATTGGTTACTCGGCAGAAGGATCTTTATCTCCAGATACTGGTTGCGGACTGTGTCCCCATCTTGATGGTCGATCCGATTGTAGGGGTAATCGCCGCGGTGCATGCCGGTTGGCGGGGTACTGCCCTGGCCATTGGGGCGAAGACCCTGGCGATTATGGCCAAGGAGTATGGAAGCCGGCCGGCGGACTGCCAGGCCTACGTGGGAACTTGCATTGGGAAATCTTTTTACGAGGTGGACAGGGAAGTTGCCTCCCATTTCCCGGCCCGCTTTGCGCCATTCGATGACACTAAGAAGAAATACATGCTTGATCTGAAGGGCATCAACGGCTGGCAGTTGCAGGAGGCTGGACTGCTTTCGGAGCATATCTGCTACTCGCCCTATTGCACCGTAAAGGATAATCGCCTGTTTTTTTCCCACCGGGGGGAGGGCGGAAATACCGGCCGGTTTGGAGTCATTATTGGCATGCAGGCATAAAAAAGCCCGGGTTCCGAAAGAACCCGGGCTTTCCCTTAAGTAGGGAAAAGAATGGTCAGAGCGGATTCTGAGCAGCCAGTTTATTGGCATCCAATTCCCGCCGAGGAATGAGGAACTCCCAGCGATTGTCGCCGGCAGGTACATCGAAAATCAAAGCCACTGCGGCATTGTGCCCGATACCATTCCGGTTGAGTGGTTGATCGAGGCGCTTCAGGTCGAGAAACCGATGTCCCTCGCCCCACAACTCAATGCGGCGGTGGAACATGATTTCCTCAAGAAGGGCTGCACCGGTGAGGGTGGGAGAGACATAAGCCGGATTCCGAGTTTTCACCATGTCGAAGAGTGCCTTGGCCGCCCCGGCCTGATCGCCGCCCCTGGCTTTGGCCTCTGCTTCGATGAGGAACATCTCTGCAGTTCGCATGTAGGGCACGTCGCCCATGGTGCTCGTACTGGGATTTCCAGGGAGGCGGAATTTCTGGACCATGTAAGGGGCACGCACGCCGCCAGCAGGCACAATGGAATTGGCCGCTGTAGGAGTCTTCACCCACATCTTGGAGCGAACGTCGGTGGCGGGAATGCGATCATACAACAGGCGATTGATAGTTTTTGGTGTCTGCCGGTTTACGCTGGAATTGAAGTTGGAGGAAATATAAGAGTGGTAGGCTCCAAAAAATTCACTTTGATCCTCTAAATGGTCAAAGCCCCACATCCACTCGGGATTTCCCAGATCTGCAAATCCATCTTCGTATTGGGTGGCAGTCATCAGGGGCCAGCCCTGGCGAGCTTCCACGGCGAAGGTCGCGGCAGCAGTCCAGTTTTGCTGCACCAGCGCCACACGAGCCTGAATACCCTTGACGACATTCCGGTTGAAGTGGGATTTGGCCGAGCGGGCTGTTCCCAGCAGTTTGGCCGCATCGTCGAGGTCTTTATTTATTTGCACATAACACTCCTCTACTGTGGCCCGGGCTAAACCATCACTGGTTGGAGTGAGCACCAAAGAAACCCCAAGGGCATTGTTCGGCTTTCGCGTGGCGTCGTAGCGCTTTCCGTAATATTGGACCAAATGAAAATAGGAGAAGCCGCGGATAGCCAGTGCCTCCCCTTTAATCTGATTCTTTTCGGCCTGGCTTCCCACCGCGTTATCGATGTTGGCTAAGGCCACATTGGCATTGCCGATGAGGCGATAATACATCTCGTAGGGCATGATGGAAAGCGTGCCCACATCGCTTCGATGGGAAAGCCAGCGCTGTTCGTTGAAATGCCAGCCGTTGGTGGAATTCGAAAAAACCAAATCCTCAGCAATGATATCATTAATCAGCATAAGCGCGGGATATCCGAAATAGCCCTGGGACCCTTGATACCGCACGACAAAGGCTCGGTAGATGCCATTTATGGCAGCAGTGGCATTTTTGGTCGTGGCGTATGCCGACCCCGAATCTACACTGCTGGTGGGCGTAGTATTCAGGTAGTCCTTTTCACAACCCTGTATGGCTATTCCCAGGAAGAGGAGAGTCAGTAGATGGAATCTGTATTTGAACATGACACGTAAGTTTAGAAGGTTAGATTCAATCCGGCGACAAAGTTCCGGTAGAAGGAATAAGTGTTTCCGGTCACCCCGCTGAAATCGCCTAGCCCGTCCATGCCTTTGCGCTTATTCCATAGCGCCAGATTTTCCCCATTGGCAAAAATCTGAAGACCCTGCAATTTGGCTCTTTTCAACACACTAGACGGGAAGGAATAACTCAGGGAGATATTTCGAAGGTTCAGGGACGTTCCGTCGGTGAGCCAGTAGTCTGAGCTGCCCGTGAAATCCACCGCCCGACCAACATCTGCCCGGGGAACGTTTGTCACATCGCCCGGATTCTTCCAGCGTTTCAGGATGTCCACATGTTTGGAAGAGCCATAGCCTGCCGAGGACATCAGCGACTGGTAGTTGGCATCGTAGATGAGGCCACCTATCTGATAAATGAAAAGGACGGATAGGGAGAATCCCTTGTATTCAATGGTGTTCGTGATCCCTCCGGTGAAATCGGGAATCGCCGAGCCATTGTAGCGAAAACGGGCATTGTTCAGGTTGGTCGTAACCGTATCCCCTTTTTCATTAATCCGGGTATTGGCGGCTACGAAATTGGCGGCCCTATATTCGGCATTGCCCGTGGCGGCATCGACACCATACCACTCGCGCAACCAGTAATCGAACAGCGAACTACCTACCTGGAGCTTCTTTGTTCCCGAAATAATCTCCTTGTTGCTATCTGGCATCCGGGTGATTTCATTGCGGTAGGTGGTGGCATTGATGCTAAGTCTCCAGGTAAAGTCCTTGGTGCGTAGGGGTTCTACATCGATCTGAAACTCCCAGCCGCGGTTGAACATGGCACCGATGTTGCGGGTCTGGGTGGACACTCCGGAGGATAGCGGCAGCGGAACGGCGAAAAGCAAGTCATCGGATTCCCGGTTAAAGTACTCCAGCGTTCCACTTACCCGGTTCTTTAACAGACCAAACTCCAGTGCAGCATCGAACTGATTGTTGGATTCCCAACTCAGTTCCCGGTTGCCTAGGCTTCCCTGAAGGATGCCAGCCTCTGCGGCATTGTTCCAGCCCAGGTTATACAAAGGTTGCCAAGCATAGAAACCAATACCGCCGTTGTTGCCTGTCTGTCCGTAAGATCCACGCAGTTTTAGGTTACTGACTAGGCGGGAATCTTTCAAGAAAGCCTCGTTGTGTAACTGCCAGGCAGCACTCGCTCCAAAGAAATTTCCCCAGCGTACATCCTGCGCAAAGCGGCTGCTCCCATCACGCCGGGCGGACAGTGTGACGAAGTAACGATTGCCATAGTCGTAGTTCAGCCTGGAAAAATAACCCTCCTGCCGGTTAAAGTCAGCCCCGGAGTTCAGGTTGGTGGTCGTGGTAAAATTTACCAGTTCGATATTGCCCTCCAGAATCAACTGCGATCGGGATCCCGTGAGAAAATTATCCCGGTAATCGTAGTTTTCATGGCCCAGTAGGAAATCGATGCTATGGGCACCAAACTGCTTTTTGTACGTAAGTTGCTGGTTGATGTTCAGGGTGAGCTGATTCGTAAATACCACCGTGGCCCGGCCTGCCGGAGCACCATCACCAATCACTGGATTGCCAAAAGTGTTGTCGTTGACATTCACGTAGTCAGCCCCTACATTGACCCGAAACTTGAAATCCTTCAGGAAGCTAGCTTCCACGAAGGTCCGGCCACTGAACAGGTTGCGGCGAAAGAAATTCTTATTGAGTTCCGTTTCCGCCACCGCATGCCGGCCCCCATACTGGGGACGGTTGGGCAGGCCCAAGGCGTTTAGGTTGCCAAAATCGTACTGCCGATTGCCTCTGCCGTCGAGCAGGTACTGACCTGGATTTTTGGGATCATAGGCGTAAACCGGATAAATGGGTCCCATACCCCGGGAAAAGAAGAATGGATTTACAAATGCCGTGTTGGAGCCGGCATCGGCCTGGTTCGAAGTGGTGTTCGTATAGGCAAAATTCAGGCCCGTGGAAAGCCATGATTTTATATTGTTGTTGTATTGAATCCGGGCATTGTAGCGCTCATAGTCGGAGCGAATGAGAAAGCCCTTGTCCTCTAGGTAGGCGAAGGAGATAAAGTAGTTGGAGTTGAGATCGCCTCCGCTGAGGTTGGCATTCAGTTCGTTGCGCACACCCTGGCGTATGAGCGGCTTTTCCCAGTCTAAATCCTCCTCCTTGTAAATCAATTTGGCAGAAGGATTGAGCACACCATCTGAGCTGACAAGTTCTCCGGCAGGCACGTTGTAGGCATTGTAGCCGAGAAGGCTCACGATGTTGCGGGAGGCATCGGCACTGGCAGCGGCTTTCGTCAAAGGATTGGCCACCCGGGACATGAGGCTGTTGCGATAAGATTCCCACATGAGTGGATAATAGGCAGCAGCGTCAAGCCGATCGTATTCCGGAAGCCCACGTTCGGAGGAGCCACGGGTATAGCGCACATTGATTTTCCCGTTTCCTCTGGCTCCCTTTTTGGTGGTCACCATGATGACCCCGTTGGCAGCCCGAGAGCCGTAAAGGGAGGTTGAAGCCGCATCTTTGAGGACAGTGATATTTTCAATGTCGTCCGGATTCAGGTTAGCGATGCTCGCATCATAGGGGATGCCATCTACCACATAAAGCGGGGAATTGGATGCCGATACGGACCCAAAGCCCCGAATCCGGATTGCTGGGGTTGCACCTGGCTGGCCACCCCCAATGGTTGCCTGGATTCCTGGCCCGGATCCGGCAATCGCTTGGCTTATATTGGTGATAGGCCTGCGGGCTATCTGCTCGGCTCCTACCGTAGCAGCCGATCCTGTAAACTTCTCCCGGGTCGATTCCCCGAAGGCCGTTACGATGACCTCATCGAGCAGGGCGGCTGAAATCTCCAGGGAAACTTGAAGATTGGTTTGCCCGTTGAGGGCAATGTCTCTGGCGGTGAATCCCGTGTAGCTGAACGAAAGAACGTCTTTTGCCGGATTGGCCATCAGCTCGAAGCGGCCTTCCAAATCAGTGGCTGTGCCCGTGCTGGTACCCCGTAGGAGAACCGTTACCCCGATGAGGGGTTCGCCGTCGTCGGCGGAGGTGACTGTTCCGGAAACCCTAACCTGAGCGGCCAGGGACCAAGTACTGAGCAGGAATAGCCAAAGGATGCTTGTCGTTTTCATGAAAATCAAATTTTACAGTAATAATAAGAAAACCTTTCTAAAGACCTGAAATGATTTTAGGCTAACGATGCCAGTAGCGCTTCTGCTGCTTGCTCCCCGCTGCGCATAGCTCCGTCTAGGGAGGGATGCAGGAGAAAATCTCCGGCCTGCCATACCTGCCCTGCGACCTGGAAAGCCGCTGCTGGCAAGGTATGCCGCAGGGTCGAACAAACGGGTAGGGCCCTGGGGATGACATACCGGGCTAGCGGATTCAAGGGTAGATTCGGCATGTCGAGCAGCTGGCGAATGGTTGCAATCGGGGGGGATTCAAGTTTACTCGAACCAGCCTTTAGGGACACCGAAAGCAGCCACTCACCCCTGTCATTGGGCCCCCCTTTGAGTTCACTGATGGCGGCGATATTGCTCAAGGGGGAGGCAGGGTCGGCGAAGAGCCCGATTTTCCTGCCAAGCAACGGTCGGTCTGTGGTGAAATACCACTGGACATGGCCGTTCCAGGGAATAGGCGGGGGCAATGGAAAAAAAGTAGCCATGCCGCGGCCCTCATTGGCTAGCAGCAGCCGGTCAAAGGGGATGATTTCCCCCGATTCGAGAACAGCCTTTCCGGGGAGAATTTGCCGTACCGCTGCGGAACAACGGATTTCGGTGTGCCGCAGCTTGCGCAGGAGCTGGGTGGGTACGGCGCGAATACCATTTGCCGGAACGGCGGCATAGCCCTCGCTAAATTTCCCGAGAACAAAACGAAAAAGAGATGCCGGGGTATCCAACGCGTCCTCGAGAAAAATACCAGAAAAAAAGGGGCGGAAAAATCGGGCAATGATGCCCTTACTAAATCCGTATTCCCGTAGATACTCCCGTGTGGGTAAGGCCAGGCCGTCGAACACCTGGTTGCCATCTTTTCCCCGCAATGCCCATAAAAGCTTTGCAAGGAGCCATTTGTCTCGAAGGGTTCCTATCCCGGAAAGCAGCATAGACAAGGCTTGGGCTGGATCGCGCAGGGGATCGGAGAGCAAGTAGTCCCCCTTCCCGGTGAACACCCGGGCACCGGGATCAAAGCGTTGCAACTGAAGAGCCTCCGTATTCAGATACTTCGCCACGGTCCCGTACGCTGTAAGCAGGACCTGAAATCCGCGGTCCAAAATGAAGCCGTCTTTCTCCTCAGACTGCATTCTCCCACCCGGCTGGGAATCCCTCTCGATCAAGATGGGATGGAACCCTTCGTTTTCAATGCGCAAGGCAGCTACCAGGCCAGCTACACCTGCCCCAACAATTAGTATCCTATCCTGGCTCACAAGCGGCGCTTTAGCGGGGGAGAATTACCATGGTCCCGAAAGTCGGTGTAGGAAAGGGCATGTATCATTTCCCAAGCCGAAAGGAC
>Ga0172372_10000315_pt1 | contig 76170 bp, 57 predicted proteins | sample LakKiv5m_2_FD_114544 | JGI IMG/M metagenome (GOLD analysis project Ga0172372, IMG submission 114544) | Freshwater microbial communities from Kabuno Bay, South-Kivu, Congo - kab_092012_9.5m | ecosystem: Environmental > Aquatic > Freshwater > Lake | place: Democratic Republic of the Congo...
GAGCGCGCTCGACGCGCGATTCGCGAGGAAGGAGCGTGTCGAGACACGCGACTGACGAGCGGCGGCGACCCCGGCCCGGGGGGGCGAGCATGCGACGGGAGGGTTTTGCAGCATCCTGCTAGTGGCGCTCCTCGGCGCGGGTGGCCGCCTGCTCGAGCGCGTCCAGGCGCGCCGCCATGTCACGCAGGCGGGCGTCCACCTCGTTCGGCGCCGGGCTCGGGGCGGTGGCCCGACCCCGGATGGCGGTCAGCGCCCGACGCGCCGCCTCCTGCAGCTCCCGCACCTCCTCCTCGCGCACGAACTGCTCCAGGACCGGCTCGCTCCGACGCTCCCCCACCTCGCCCAGCACCGCCACGCCGCCTTCGCGACCGCGGAGGTCCAGGTCCTGGAGCAGGAGCTCGGCCGAGCGGGCCACGCGCGCGAGCGCTTCGGTCCGCTCGGTCGACTCGGGCAGACGCTGGGCGACCCGCGCGGCGGCGCGCAGCCCGCCCAGGCGGCGATCGCGGCGGGCCGGCGCCTGGAGGAGGAGGGGGAGGTCGGTGAGCTTCCCGGCGTCGCCGAGGACCCTCGCCGCGACGCTGACCTCGGCGTCGTCGGCCCGACCGGCGAGCACCCGCCGGGCAACCGCGGCCGCCTCGGGGGGGGCGGCGCCGGCCAGGGCCTCGAGCAGGGACGCGCGCACGTCCACCGAGCCCTCGGCGCGCAGCAGGCGGGTGAGGGCCGCCGCGTCGCCGGCGCGGGCCGCGGGGACCAGCGCGCGGGCGGCCGCGAGGCGGATCAGGGGGTCCGGGTCCGCGAGGGCGGAGAGAAGGGGTGCGGTGCTGCGTTGCTCGCCCAGCGCGGCGGCGGCGGCCTCCCGGATCGCGAGCGGGCCGGGACGCTGGAGCAGCTGGGCGAGGGGATCGACCCGGGAGGTGGCGCCGAGCGCCGCGATGGCCTGGAGCCGCGCCGCCGGCGAGGGGCTCGCCAGCTGCGCCTCCCAGGCTTCGGGATCCTGTTGGACCGTGAGGTTCGCGAGGAGCCCGCCGGTGGCGTCCACCGCGACGTAGGCGGGTGGGCTCGTGCGCGGGAGCCGCACCGACAGCTTCGGACCCTCCATCCACACCCGCCGCTGCTCCGCGCCGGCCTGACCGCCGATCTCCAGGTCCAGGGGGAGGGTGTAGACGGGGCGCTCCCCGAGGTCGAGCTGCTCGAGGTCCAGGACCAGGTCCGTCCCCTCCATGCGCCAGCGGGCCGAGAGGCTCGGCACGTACGGGAGCTCCACCCACTGCTGGAAGAACCAGTCCAGGGAGAGCCCGCTCGCGTCTTCCATGGCGACCTGGAGATCGCGGGTGTGGACCAGGTCCAGGGAGTGGGTGGTGGTGTAGGCGCGGATGCCGGCCCAGAAGGTGTCCTCGCCCAAGAGGACCCGGAGCATGGTGAGCACGCTCGCGCCCTTGGCGTAGACGTTGTGGTGGCGCGGCGTGTCCGGGCCCCGCCAGTAGCGACCCGCCAGCGAGCCGTCCCCCAGGGACGCGCGCATCCACCCCCGGCGGATCGCGGCGGCCCGCTCCGGGCCCTGGCGGCTGGCCGTCCAGTCGCCCTCGAAGAAGGTGGCGAAGCCCTCGTTGAGCCACAGCTCCCGCCAGTCGCGGCAGGTCAGCAGGTCCCCGTACCACTGGTGGGCCAGCTCGTGCGCGAAGACCTGCTCGTTACGCGGGCGGGTGGCGCGGGTGCCGGGCGGGGCGAGGAGCCGGTCCGCCTCCACCGTGGCGGTGGTGTTCTCCATGCCCGAGTAGAGGAAGCGCTGGACGAACACCTGCCGGTAGGGACCCCAGGGCCAGGGGACCCCGGTGCGGACGCGGAAGTGCTCCATCATGGGGCCGATCGGGTCCAGCGCGGGGCGCCAGTCGGCCTCCGGCGTGCCCGGTGGGACCCACACCTCGCTCGCCGCGTCCCGGTGGACCTCGTAGGGGCCGGCCGCCACCATCACGAGGTAGTTCACGAGATCGGTCCCGGGGGCGTTGGTGAGCACCTTCCAGCCCGGGGGCGCCGTGAAGTGGCCCTCGTAGACGAACCGATCGTTGGGATGGTCGTAGCTCGGGAACCAGTACCGGTTCTCCTCGGCCTCCCCCTGGGACCAGACCTCGGCGTAGGTGTCCGGCGAATCCGGCCCGGGCGCGCGCCAGTGCAGGCCCGAGCGCGGCGTGGCGCGGTAGCGCACCTGCACCGCGCCGCCGTCTCCCGGGACCTCGATCTCGAGGGTGTCCCCCTGTCGGCGCCAGGTCAGCGCGCGCCCGTCGAGGGTGACCTCGATCCCTTCGAGCTCGACCTGGTCCAGCACGAGCGGGCCGGGACCGAGCCGACGGACCGTCCAGGTGGCCGTTCCCTCCACTGCGCGCTGGTCGGGCAGGAGCGCGAGGTCCAGCCGCAGCGCCGTCATGTCGAAGCTGCGGTCCGGAACCACGGCGCCGCGCGCATCCGGAGCCACCGGGGCGGCGCCGCCGGCGGTCGGGAGCAGGAGCAGAGCGCCAGTCAGGAGGCGGCGGAGCATGGCCGGGCAACATGGCCCGAGGCTGAACGCCTGTCAAGGAGCGCTCACCCGCAGGTGGAGCTGCTCCAGTCGTACAGGTTGTTCCGCTCGTCGCACTCGTAGACCACGCCCACGCCGGTGGCGTCTTCGTCGGCGACCGCGACGGGCTTCGCGTCGCCCAGGGCGCTGGAGTCCAGGTTGAACAGCAGCGGCTCGCCGAGGCCGCCCGAGGGGATGGGGGCGGTGGTGTACTGGGTGGCCAGGACCTCACCCGACGCGCCGGCCCGGATCGAGAGCGGGATCCCCGCCGGGGCCTCGAGGTTGCCGGAGTTCATGATCCACGCGCCGACCCAGACCCGCCCGTCGTCGCACTCGGTCTCGCAGACGTCGAAGATCTCCGCCTGCACGTCCAGGTACTCGCCGGGGGGCACGCCGACGTCGCCCGAGCGGAAGCTGTTGTACTCGGCGTAGTTGGGGTTCGGCCCGGTGGGGACCACGCCGAGGTCGCCGATGTTGGTGATCGAATAGCCGTGCTGGTTCCAGGTCTTCCGGCCGGGGGGCCAGGAATTGTCGGCGTCGCCGTACACGGTGAGGGACCGGCTCCAGCTGCAGTGGCCGAGCACGATGTCCACGTGATCGTCGTTGTCCACGTCCGCCACCACCGGGGTCTCGAGGATGGTGTAGGAGCCGTGTTCCCCCGACATGTACTTCATCGAGCCGTCGAGGCCGGAGAAGAAGCGCACCGAGGCTTCGTCGGCGTAGAGCACCTCCGGGTAGCCGTCCAGCTCGAAGTCGAAGAGCACCGGGCCGGCCGCGCCGGACTGGTCGTCGATGCGGGAGGTCCACTTCTCCCGCCCGCCCCAGTCCAGGGCCACGAGCTCGTTCTGCGCGGCGAAGACGATGTCGGGGTAGCCGTCACCGTCCAGGTCGTCGATCGACGCGGCGCCCACGTTGGTGTAGCCGGAGCTGCCCGAGTAGCTGATCGGGCCCCACACCTCGGTCCCGTCGCTCTCCATCCCGGTGATGTAGATGCCGCTGGTCTTCACGATCTCGCCCTCGCCGTCGAGGTCGAAGTCGGCGATGGCGATGAGCCCGTCGAGCCCCGTGTTCTCCCACTTGGTGGAGCCGTCCATGTTGTACGCGGCGTTGCCGGTCACGAGCTCGGCCTGACCGTCGTTGTCGAGGTCGTAGGGGACGGACATGGTGCCGTAGTAGCCGGAGCTGCCGCGGGGGTCGCCGAGGTAGGGGGCCGCCCCCTTGCCCCGGGCGCCGGTGCCCAGGACCCGGCCGTCCGAGCCGCGCAGGATCGCGTTGCCGACGGTGACCTCGGGGTTGCCGTCGCCGTCCATGTCGAGGATGGAGGGGTAGTTGTACCCGAGCGAATCCAGGCTCGAAGCCAGGTTGTTGGACTGCCAGAGCTGCGCGCCGGTGCGCCCGTCCAGGGCGGAGACACGCTGCGTGCCGACGACCACCACCTCCGGCCAGCCGTCGCCGTCCAGGTCTCCGATCGCGAAGCCGCCGTCCTGCCCGTAGCCCTGGCTGGTCTGCCAGAGCACCCCCGAGTTGTCCCCCTTCAGGGCGACCACCTTGCCGTTGGACGTGCCGTTCGTCCCCCCCTGGTAGAGGAAGATGATGGGCATGTCGTCGTCGTCGAGCACGCCGTTGCCGTTGGTGTCCGCGGTCTGTCCGACGCCGGGCGGGCCGCAGAACGAGCCGCTGCCGTAGTGCCACTTCACCTCGGGCGAGAAGCTGCCGGTCTGGAGGTCCACCTCGCACTCGGTGTTGAGGGGGACGTCGTGCAGGGTGCCGGCCAGCCCCTCGCACACGTCCGCGAAGGTGGTGGAGGTGCCCGGGTCGGTGGGGTTCGTGGTGGTGCCGGTGCCGTCGGCGTCCTTCTTGCCGGAGAGATCGTAGTCCTGCCCGCAGGCGAGCAGCAGGACCAGCGGGAACACGGCGAAGCGGGGCACGGAACCTCCGGGGGCCCCGAAGGCTACCCCATGCCGCATCGCGGATCGACGGGTTAAGCGGGCCGGGATGCTGGCCGTGTGTCAATTCAAGCCCCGGCGCGGGGCGCGGAACGCGAACCTGACCGCGCTGACCCGGCTCGCGTCCTCCGCGCTGGAGGCGGGCGCACGGCTGCTCGTGCTCCCCGAGATGGCCTCCACCGGGTACCGCTTCCCCAACCCCGAGGCCATCCGGCCCATGGCCGAGGCGCCCCGCGGGCCCACCTTCCGGGCGTTCGCTCCCCTCGCGAAAGAGCACCGGGCCTGGATCGTGGTGGGGTTCGTGGAGGACTTCGAGGGGCGGCTGTTCAACGCCGCCCTGGTGCTCAACCCCGAAGGCCGGATCGAGGCCTTGTACCGCAAGCGCCTGCTGTACATCGACGATCACACCTGGGCGAACCCGGGGGATCTGCCCTACCCCACCTTCCGCACGCCCTACGGCACCGCGTCGGTGGGGATCTGCATGGACATCAACGACCCGCGGTTCCTCACCCACCTGCGTCGGTCCCGCCCGGATCTGTTGTGCTTCCCCACCAACTGGGTGGACGAGGGCACCAACCCGCAGTCCTACTGGGCGCTGCAGCTCCGCAGCGTCGGCTGGAACGGGACCCTGCTCGCCGCCGATCGCTGGGGCGAGGAGGACGGCGTCGGCTTCTGCGGCTCCTCCGCGATCCTCCGTCGCGGTGAGGTGCTGGTCTCCGGGGGCCCCGAGGGCGACGGCTTCTGGTTGTGGGACGCGCCGCTGGCCGAGCCCGCCGCGCCGGCCCCGACCGAGTAGGGACCTGGGCGTGCGCTCGCCGGCCGTGTGGTGAGGGTGGCGGGTTAGTCGGCTCGGTGTCGGCGTGGCTGCACCCGCTCTTCGGCTTCCTCACCGTGGGGCTCGTGGTCTGGCTCGCGGCGCGCGGCCTGCGCTCTCGGCAGCGGCACCCCGACGCGGCGGCGGCCCGCGCCGCCCATCGCCGCGCCTCCGTCCCGGTCTGGCTCCTCGCCGTGGGGCTCGCGGTCTCGGGCACCGCCTCGGTGGCCTGGCTGCGGGACGACCTGGAGCTGGCCGCCTCGGCCCACTTCTGGGCGGGGTGGGGGCTCGCGATCTTCCTCACGCTGGGCTTCTCCAGCTCGCGTCAGTTCCGCTCGCACCCCGACGCGCGCCAGGTCCACGCCGTCCTCGGCGTGTTCACCCTCCTGGCGGCGGTGACCGTGCTGCTCCTGGGGCTGGGCCTCCTGCCGTAGGATGCCGCGGCGGACGGGGCGCCCCCGCTCAGGGGCTGCCGCGGCCGGCGTCCTGGGCCATCTGCACCACGGTCTCGGCGAGGTGCAGGCGCGTCGTCGCGGCGACGGCGCCGATGGCCGACCCGGCGGCGCCGGCGCGGACCTCCTCGGCCACCGCCACGAGCTGCTCGGCGTGGCGCGGCCAGCCGTGGTGGCGGCACGCGATCTCGGCCCACCCCAGGTAGTCGAGGAGGCGGGCGCGGGCCTGCGCGTCGAGCGCGGCGTCGGCCGTGTCGTTCATCACCGTGTCCATGGCGCCGCGGCGATCCTCCTCCTCGGGGTAGAGGTCCGAGGTGACGATCTCCGCGATCCGGGAGACGCCGTGCGCCAGTGGCCCGGAGGCGAGCAGGCTCGGGTGCGGCATCCAGGGGTGCAGGGCCGGCTCGTCGGGGCGGTCCGGCGGCGGGGAGCGCAGCGGGTCCAGGATGCGCGCCGAGGTGAGCGTGGCCGGGCTGACGTGCTCGAGGAAGTGGGTCCAGCCGTGCTCGTGGCGGCTCGTGAACAGCCGATCGGCGTAGTGGAGGCCGGCGACGAAGGGGATCTCCACGTGGCCGCGCATCGACTCGGTGGTGCGCACCACGTCGCGGAGCCCCGAGCGGTTCACGTGGGCGTGGCGCGCGTCGCGCACGCCGTCGGGCCCGCCGAGGATGGTGGCGAAGACGCAGCTGCCCTCGTGGTCCGTCACCGCGAGCAGGAGCTGCATGTCCCCCTGGTCGTCGGGGAGGGACAGGAAGGCGCGCGGGGGCACGTCCACCTCCTCCTTGCCGAGCGAGAAGCTCCGGGGCGCGACCGCGGCCTCGACCTTCACGCCCCGGGCGCGCAGCTTGTGCAGGGCCGCCGCCGCCGCCTTGCGCAGGGCCTTGGGCTCGGCGACGGCCTGGAGCGCCGCCGCGTTGCCGAGGGCCTCCGCCGCGGCCAGCGCCAGCATCGGGTCGGCGAGGGAGTCCAGCCGGCCGCTGCCTTCGTGGGCCCACGCCACCGTGGCGGGGTCTCCGGTGCGGTCCAGGATGGAGGCGAGACGGGGGTCCGTCTTCATGGGGTCTCCGAAGGGAGCCGCGTCGCCTGGTGGGCGGTGATCGCGGCCATGTTCACGATGTCGTCCACCGTGCTGCCGAGCGACAGCACGTTCACGGGCCGGCCGGCGCCGAGGAGAATCGGGCCCACCGCGGTGGCGCCCGCGAGGTCGCGGAGCAGCTTGTAGGCGATGTTCCCCGAGGCCAGGTCGGGGAAGACGAGCACGTTGGCGTCGCCCTGGACCGCGGAGAAGGGGAAGTCCTCCTGGAGGTCCGGGTTGACCGCGGTGTCCGCCTGCATCTCCCCATCGATCACCAGCCCCGGCCAGCGTCCGCGGACCCGCTCCGCCGCGCGCGCCACCTTGTCCACCTCGGGGTCGCCCCGGTGCTCCCCGAAGTCCGAGTAGGAGAGCAGCGCCACCCGGGGGGTGTAGCCGAGGCTGGCGGCCAGGCGCGCGGTGTTCACGGCGATCTCGGCCAGCGTCTCCGCGTCGGGGCGCACGTTCACCGTGCAGTCGCCGAAGAACAGCCGCCGGTTCCGGATGATCATCAGGTAGGCGCCGGACACGTGGGAGATCCCCGGGGCGCGCCCGAGGATCTGGAGCGCGGGGCGGATGGTCTCCGCGTAGGCGTGCTCGAGCCCACCGAGGAGCCCGTCCGCCTCGCCGCGTCGCACCATCATCGCCGCGAACTCCACCGGCCCGCGCAGGGCGGTGCGGGCCGCGGCGAGGTGGAGCCCGCGGCGGCGCCGCAGCTCCCAGAGGTCCTGGGCGGCCGACTCGAAGCGCTCGTCCTCGCGGATCTCCACGATCTCGACCCCCTCGAGCGAGACCCCGGCGTCCTCGGCGCGCTTGTGCACGCGCCAGGCGTCTCCGACCAGCACCGGGCGGCAGATGCCCTCGTCCACCAGGATCTGCGCGGCGCGGATGACCTTGGCGTTCATGCCGTCCGGGAAGACGATGCGCTTCGGCGAGAGCCGGACGCGGTTCATCAGGGGACGGAGCACCTCGCGGGACCGCTCGATCCGGCGCTCCAGCGCCTCTCGGTAGGCGTCCAGGTCGGCGATGGGCTGGCGGGCCACGCCGGACTCGGCCGCGGCGCGCGCCACCGCCGGGGCGACCCAGAGGAGCACGCGGGGGTCGAAGGGCTTGGGGAGGATGTAGTCGAGGCCGAACTGCAGGCTCGTGAGCCCGTAGGCGTTGAGCACCTGGTCCGGTACGTCCTCGTGCGCGAGCTCGGCGAGCGCACGCACCGCCGCCACCTTCATCGCCCCGTTGATGGCGCGGGCCCGGCAGTCCAGCGCCCCGCGGAAGAGGAAGGGGAAGCCGAGGACGTTGTTGACCTGGTTGGGGAAGTCCGAGCGCCCGGTGGCCACGATGGCGTCCGGCACAGCGGCCTTGGCCTCGTCGTACATGATCTCCGGGGTCGGGTTGGCCATGGCGAACACGATGGGCCGGGGGCGCATGGTCCGGAGCATCTCGGGGGCGAGCACGCCGCCCACCGACAGGCCGATGAACACGTCGGCCCCGACGATCACCTCGGCGAGGCGGGCGGGCGCGTCCCCCTGGGCGTACACCATCTTCTCGGGGAAGGTGTGCTCGGGGCGGCCCCGGTACACGAGCCCCTCCGAGTCGCACATCCAGATGCTCTCCCGCGGGAGGCCGAGCGCCACGAGCAGGTCGGCGGTGGCGATGGCCGCGGCGCCGGCGCCCGAGAAGACCACCTTGAGGTCGGCCCAGGTGCGGCCGGTGAGCTCCAGCGCCCCGAGCAGTCCGGCGCAGGCGATGATCGCGGTGCCGTGCTGATCGTCGTGGAGGACCGGGATGTCCAGCTCCTCCTGCAGACGGCGCTCGATGTGGAAGCAGTCCGGGGACTTGATGTCCTCGAGGTTGATCCCGCCGAAGGTGGGCGCGATCGCCTTCACGGCGGCGATCACCGCCTCGGGGTCCGTCACGTCCAGCTCGATGTCCACGCCGTCCAGGTCGGCGAACTTCTTGAAGAGGTTCGCCTTGCCCTCCATGACCGGCTTCCCGGCCAGGGCCCCGATGTTCCCGAGCCCGAGGACCGCGGTGCCGTTGGTCACCACCGCGACGAGGTTGCCCTTCGAGGTGTAGAGGTAGGCGTCCTCGGGGCGCCGGTGGATGGCGAGGCAGGGCTCGGCCACACCCGGGGTGTACGCGAGCGAGAGGTCCCGCTGGGAAAGGAGCGGCTTGGTGGGGACGACCTCGAGCTTTCCGGGCCGGCCCTGCCGGTGGTACTCGAGCGCGTCACGTCGGAGCGACATGGGGCGGCGCGTAACCCGATGCGGAGCGGGCGGGGCTCGCCGCGACTCAGGCGGCCGTGGGCGATCCCCAGGCCCGGACGATCCCGAGCTCGTGTCCGTGCACCACGGTGGCGCGTGGGCTCCCGCACGCCGGGCAGGGGTGCTCGTCGGCCGGGTACTCGGCTCCGCAGTCGTCGCAGCGGACCACGGCCGGGACCTCCCGGATCCGCACCTCGACCCCGGGCAGGCGCGCGGTGAGGGCGGCGTGCAGGTCGGCGGCGGCGAGCTCCACGAGCGCGCCGAGCTCCACCTCCACCCCGGCCAGGATCACGGTGGGGGGCAGCTGGTCGCGCAGCGCCGCGACGAGCGTGTCGGCGATCTCGGAGAGGGGGTCCACGGCGGGTGCGTAGCACGGCGGTGCGGGGGGGCACCCCGCGTCGCTCACTCCTCGTGCCAGGTCAGGCTGCCCCAGGCGTGGGGGAGCTGGACCAGGCCGTGGTCTTCCACGTCCTGCACGATCTCGAAGCCGTAGAGCTGGTTGTGCCAGACGTGCGGGTGCACGTGGCCCTGATCGAAGATGGCCACGCTGACGCGGTAGGTGCCGGAGAGCAGGGGCAGCTTCCGGTAGTGGGCGAACACGGTGTAGACGCCGTTCCACCGCCCGTCGAGCACCCCGTCCCACCGGGTGTTCGGCCCGTACACGTAGGTCCCGTCGTTCCGGAACAGCGCCACCCCGAAGATCGGGGAGACGACCGGCTCGGTGGTCCGGAAGCTCACCGCCACCACGAGGGACTCTCCGGTGCGGAAGCGCTCCCGCTCGATGCCCATCGCGTCCAGGATCTGGACCCGCAGGATCCGCACCTCCCCGCTGCCGGCGACCAGGGCCCGCCCCTCCTCGAAGAGGTTCTGGGCCTCGCCCGGCGGGTCGGCGAAGAGCCCGGCGGCGTCCTCCACCGCGCAGGCGCGGCGCAGCGTGTCGAGGAGCCGGGGGTCGTCCTCGGCCATCCGCGAGGCCGGGTGGGTCACCACCCGCCGATTGGCGGCCGCGGCAGGAGGGGCCGCCGCCTCCTGCACCGGGAGGAGCGCGGGTCGGGGCGGCGCGTCGGGGCGGGGCGGCGCGGTGCGCAGGCGGTCCAGCTCCAGGTAGCGCTCGACGATCTCCCGAGGCGGGCCGACCGCGCGGGCGCGGCCGTGGTCGAGCCAGAGCAGCTGGTCGCAGAGGGACCGGGCGGCGTGGAGGTCGTGGGTGACGAGGACCAGGGTGGTGCCGTCGGCGAGGGCCTGCTCGATGCGGCGTACGCACTTCCGCTGGAAGTAGGCGTCGCCCACGGCGAGCACCTCGTCCACCAGCAACACGTCCGCGTCGGCGTGCACGGCCACGGCGAACCCGAGCCGGAGGTGCATGCCGGTCGAGTAGGTGCGGACCGGGTGGTCGATGAACTCGGCCAGCTCCGCGAAGCGGATCATGTCGGGGATCCGCTCCTCCACGTGGTCGTCCCCCATCCCCAGGAGCGAGCAGGCCAGGCGGATGTTCTCGCGGCCGGTGAAGCTCGGGTGAAAGCCCACCCCCAGGTCCAGGAGCGAGGCCACCCGGCCCTTCACCCGCAGCTCCCCCTCGGTGGGCTCGATGATCCCGGCCAGGAGGCGGAGCAGGGTGCTCTTGCCGGCCCCGTTGGCGCCCACGACCCCGAAGGCGCGGCCGCGGGCCACACTGAAGTCGATCCCCCGCAGCGCCCAGTGTTCGACGTGGTGGGTGCGGTTTCCGAGGAACTCGTAGAAGCGGCTGCGGTCGTTCGGGTAGATGTCGAAGCGCTTCCCGACTCCCACGAGATCGAGGGCGGGTTCGGGTGCCGGGGTGGGGCGCTGGGACATGGCTCGGGGAGGTACCGCGGGGGCGGCGCCGGGGCGAACATGGTAGCCTGTCGCGGCATGTGGTTGGCGGTTCCCCTCTTGGCGCAGCTGGCGGGTTGTGAGGGTCTGGACGTGGTTCCGGTCCTCGAAGGAAGCCACTGCGCACCGAGTCGGGAGGAGGTGGTGGCCTGCACGCTGGACGGGGACACCTTCCAGGTGGGCACCTGCGGGGGCGAGTCGATCCGCCTCCTGGGGGTGGACGCCCCCGAGATCGCCCACAACGACAGCGAGGTGGCCGAGTGCTGGGGGCCGGAGTCGGCTTCCTACCTGGCGGAGCTGCTGGCGGACCTCACGGTCCGGCTCGAGTTCGACACCACCTGCACCGACACCTACGGCCGTACCCTGGCGTATGCCTGGATCCCCGAGGGGGATCCCGAGGAGACCTCGGACGACCTGCTCGTCAACCGCGACGTGATCCGGCAGGGCATGGCCACGGTCTACGAGGAGTTCGACGACATCCGGCGCGCCGACCAGCTGTACTCGGACGAGTACGCGGCGCGGCAGGCCGGCCTCGGCCTCTGGAGCGCCTGTGAGTAGCGGGCGGCCAGCGGGAGACGCCAAGTGAGCGGCGTGGAAGGCAGCGTGTTGGTCACGGCGCTCGAGCGCATCGGCCGGGCGCGCGCGCGGGTGGAGAACGAGATCGAGCTCGCCCTGGCCGAGGTCGCCCGCGAGGAGTCGACCAACCGGCGGGCGATCGAGGAGGGCCACCGGCGGCTCGTGGCCCTGCGCTCGCTCCGTCGGGAGCAGGAGGCGCTAAAGGCCGGCCTGGTGGCCGATGTCGCCGCGGAGGAGGCCGCCGCCGTGGCGGCGGGTCTGGAGGCGGACACTCGGCGCTTCCTGGAGCGCGCGGCGGTGATGGCGGAGGCGGTCGCGGCCCGCGACGCCCGCCTGGAGGAGGACCTCAAGGCCCCCGAGCTCGCCGCCGCCCTCGTCGAGTACCAGAACTACCAGGACGTGGAGCCCACGCTCTCGACCATGCCCCCCCCCATCCGCAAGTCGCTGGTGGAGAAGCACGAGCGGGTGCTGCGTCGGCTCGAGCCGATCATCCGGGCCGCCAACGCCGGTCCGCCCCCGCTGGCGGCGCCGGCCATGGGCGTCGGGGTGGTGGCCGCGATGGACCCGCCGGAGGGGCCCCCCGAGGCGCTGGTGGTGGTGTTCCCCGTCCCCTACGCGGCCTACTCCGACTGGCGGGACCGCCCCGAGGACCTCGCGACCTCGCTCTGTCACCGGCTCCTCGCCGCGCTGTTCCGGCTGCTGCAGGAGATCGGGGCGGCGGACGCTCCGGTGCAGTACGACTCGGTGCGCGGCAACCTCGCCGTCCAGGTCTGGCTGGGGGATCACCCCGTGCCGGTGGATCTCCGCGAGGCCACCTTCGAGCACTTCTCGCAGGTCTACGAGGAGGCGATCGAGCTCTGGGCGGCCGGGGTGGAGGTGTACACGGTCTGGGTGCGGCCGGAGCTGCTGCTGGGCGCGGAGGGCGACCCATGACCGGCGTCGACGCCTTCCGGAAGATGACCGTCGGGCAGGTGGCCCGCTGGCTCGAGCTCCACCCCTTCGACGTCGTGCGCCTCCTCGCCGCCGAGGGGGTGTTCCCCCGCGATCTGCAGCTCGACACCTCGCACGTGGAGGCGGTCCGCCGTCGCGGTGGGCTCGAGACCTGGTGGGAAGGACGGCCCGCGGAGGTCCCGGGGGAGGCCTACCCCCGTACCCTCGGCAAGGCCCTGGTCCGTCAGCTCCTGGACCGCGGGGTCGTGGAGCCGACGGCCACCCGGGACGACAACCTCTTCCGCGGCCTGGACAGCGACGCCCAGCTGATCCTCCGCCGCGCCGTGAATCTGCTCATCAAGGACCAGTTCCTCACCACGCGCATGGCCGCGGAGGGCCTGATGGTCGCGGTACACCCCGCGGCCGTCCGCCAGCTTCGCGAGTTCGTCGGCGGTGACTCGCGCGCGCTCGACGCGCTTTGGGATCGCCTGTGATCAAGAAACCAGTGGCAGGCGCGAAGCCGCGCAAGCTGTTCACCCGACCGGGGACCCTCCTGGTCGAGGAGAGCGCGCTCCCCGCGTCCTCCGCCGTCGCCCCCCTGGCCTCCGAGGACCTCGAGGAGGAGGCCCTCGCCGCCGAAGACGGGGAGGAGCTCATCGAGGCGGCCGAAGACGAGCCGGACGAGGACGAGGAGCTGGAGCTCCGCGCGCCGGCCGCGACGCGGCGCATCGATCTGGACGGCATGCGCGCGCGGACCGCGCGCCGGGTGGCCGAGGACGAGGCCGAGCTGCGGGTGCCCGTCGACCTCGAAGAGCGCATGGGCGAGGGGGTCCACGTGATGGACCTCTCCGACGGTCCCGCGGCCGCGCTGGAGCCCGAGACCAGCTCGGGTTGGGACGATCCGGAGGACTCCAACGAGGGCGCGGGCGGGGTGGTCGGCGCGGCGGTGCGGGTCGGCGGTGTGGCCGCGGCGGCCGCGGGCGCGGTGCGCCTCGCCGCCAACACCGTGCCGCCCAGGGAACCCCCCGGACCGGCCGAGACCGCGGCGGCGGACGCGGCCCCCACCGAGCGCATCCCTTCCCGCATGGAGCTCAAGCTCACCGAGCCGGTGGAGCGGCGGGTGGAGACCCCGCCCACCCAGCTGCTGGAGCCGGTGCTCCCGCCCCCGGCCGCCCCTCCCGTGGCCGGTCCGGTCCCGGTCCCCGTACCGGTCCCGCCCGCGGCCTCGCCGTCCGCTGCCCCCCGGGGCACCCACTTCGGTGAGCCCCACCAGGCCGAGGTGGTCCGCGGCCTCTCGCGGCCGCCCGCGCCGCGGGAACCGGCCGCTCCGGTGGCTCCGGTGCCGGTGCCGCCGCGCGCCCCGCCGCCGACCCCCGCCGCCGCCACCCGCCCGGTCAGCCCGGCCGAGGCCCCGCCTCGCCGGAACGAGCCGATGCCCCTGCGCGATGCCCGGGCCGCGGACGAGGGAGTTCCGGCACCCTCCCGCACACCGCGGTGGATCGCGCCGGTCGCGGTCGTCGCCGTCCTCGTGGCGGTGGGCTCCTACGGGCTCTTCCGCTTCCTCGGGGGCGATCCGGCGCCGGTGCCGGTCGCCGCCCCCGCACCCCCCGCCGTCCCGGCTCCGACCGAGGCCGACCCTGGCGCCCCGGCTCCCGCTGCGCCCGCCGTCGTCGAGACCCCGCCGGCGGCGGTCGAGCCGGTGGCCGCCGCGACGCCTGCGCCCGCCACCCCCGCGCCGGCCGCCCCCGCGAGCCCCAAGGCTCCGTCCGCGCCCGCCACCGCGGCCGAGACCCTGGCGTCCGCGACGCCCCCCGCCGCGGCCGGGTCCACCGCCTCCTCCTCCGCCTCCGCGGCGGCCGAGGCCACGCCGACCGGGCTCATCCAGATCGTGTCGAACATGAGCTGCCTGATCATCGTGAACGGCAAGCAACGCGGCTACGCCCCGGACCTGGGCCCGATCGAGCTGCCGGCCGGCACCCACGTGGTGCGGGCGGTGGTGCCCGGGAAGGGGTACTCCCGGACCGTCGAGGTGCGGGTCGACGCGGGGCTGCTGCGCCAAGTGGAGATCCGCTTCGGCGACTGAGTTTCCAGAGGGGGGCCCCCTGCAGGTCCCCCCTGCATTTCTTGGCGGGGACCGCCAAGAAAAGCACCCCCTCCGGCGACTCAGCACGACCCGCGAGGGGCGGGTCGGCGGCGAGGGCGCGCGACGAGGACGGGATGGAATCCCGACCCCTGAGCTTCCCGAGGGGGGGGGCCCCTCCGGCACCTCACGGCGCCCGGGTCGGTCGCGCTCCGAAGATGGCCGTGCCCACGCGGACCAGGGTGGCCCCGTGGCGGATGGCGACCGGGTAGTCGTGGCTCATCCCCATGGAGAGCTCGTCCAGGGGCAGTCCGTCGGCCCGGCCCCGCGCGGCGAGCTCGGCGAGGGCGGCGAAGTGGGGGGCGGGATCGCCTTCCGCGGGCGGAATGCACATGAGCCCACGGAGCGCCACCCCGGGCACGGCGTGGACGGCGTGGGCCAGGTCCAGGAGCGCCTCGGGGAGAATCCCGCTCTTCTGGGGCTCCCGCCCGACGTTGACGCCGAGCAGGACCCCGATGGCGCGGGGGAGGGCGCGCTTGCCCAGCTCCTCGGCGAGCGCCAGGCTGTCCACGTCGTGCACCAGCTCGGCCCGCCCGACCACGTACTTGGCCTTGTTGCGCTGGAGCGCGCCGATGAAGTGCCAGCGGGGCATGGGCCCCAGCTGGTCCGCCTTGTCCCGCAGCTCCTGGGCGTAGTTCTCCCCGAAGTCGACCTGTCCGGCCGAGAGCGCGGCGCGCAGCGCGTCGACCGGCTGCAGCTTGGAGACCGCGATGAGCCGCACCGAGCCGTCCGGGCGGCCGGCGGCGAGCGTGGCGTCACGGACCTCGGCCCGCACGCGGGCGAGGTTGGCGGCGATGTCCACCGGGACCTCCATCAGGCCACCCCGTGGCGGCGCAGGAGCTCGAGGGTCTCCCGGAGCGGGAGGCCCATCACGTTGGTGTAGCTGCCCCGAACCCGGTCCACCACGGCGCCGCCGGCCGACTGGATGCCGTAGGCGCCCGCCTTGTCCAGCGGGTCCCCCGTGGCGACGTAGGCGGCGATCTCCGCGTCGGTGAGCGGGCGGAACCAGACGGGGGTGTGGGCGACGAAGCCGTAGGTGCGGCGGCCCACGCGCAGGGCGACGCCGGTGTGCACGAGGTGGCGGCGGCCGGCGAGCCGGCGGATCATCGCCGCCGCCTCGGCGGCGTCGGCGGGCTTGCCGAGGATGGTGCCGTCCAGGTCCACCGTGGTGTCGGCGGCGAGCACGGCGGGTCCGGGCACGGCGCCGGCCTTGGCGCGCGCGAGCCGACGCACGTGCGCGGCGGGAGACTCGTCGGGGAGCGGACTCTCGTCGAGGTGCGCGGGGCGTACCTCGAAGGCGAGGCCGGCCCCGGCGAGGAGGGCGCGGCGGCGGGGCGAGGCGCTGGCGAGGATGAACACGAGGCCGATTAGCGCTCGGGGGCGCGCGCGGCGAGGCGCGCGGCGCGCCGTGCGTCCGCGGCGGCCCGGCGCTCCAGCTCTTCGGGGGTGGAGGCCTCGAGCCGGGGGACCCGCGCGGGCCGACCGTTGGCGTCGAGCGCCACGAAAGTCGCGAACGCGCTGGCGGTGTGGGTGCGGTCGCCGGTGAGCGGATCCTCGCCCTCCACCCGCACCCCGATCTCCATGGACGAGGTCCAGGCGGCGTTGACCTGCGCGACGAAGATGGCCACGTGGCCGCGGTGGATGGGGTGGAGGAACTCGAGCGTGTCGATGCTCACCGTCACCACCTGCCGCCGGCAGAAGCGCTGGGCGCTGATGGCGGCGCAGATGTCGATCCACGCCGCGACCTGCCCGCCGAAGATGGTGCCCAGCGCGTTGGTGTGCTCGGGGAGCACGAGCTGGGTCATCTCCACCCGGGTCCGGGCGGGCTCCACCGAACCGTCCGAGGGCGTCAGTCGGTGAGCCAGGCGCTGACCTGCAGGCCGCCGCCGTAGGCGAGGTGCACGTCGCCGCCGCCCAGGGTGGAGATGCCGAGCTGGGGCACCACGTAGATGCCGAAGCCCATGCCCTTCTTCATCTCGGCGCCCATGCGCATCTGCGCGAGCACGTTGAAGCCGATGTCGCCCTGGTCCGCGATGCGGATCGAGCCGCCGGGCATGATCACGCCTTCGGTCTCGGCGGCGACCTGCTTCTTCAGCGCCGCGTAGGTGACGTCGACGCCGGTGTTCAGGCCGAACTTGCCGCCGGCGGCCATGCTGCCGAAGGTGTCGAGCAGGTGGACCTGCACCAGGATGCCCTTGGCGCGATAGTCCAGGCTGGGCACCCAGGAGGTGCCGTCGGTGGCGGCGGTGAGGTGGGCGGTGGTCCCGACGCCGGCGAAGGCGGACGCGGGGGCGAGGAGCGCGGCGAGTACGAGGAGCTTCTTCATGTGACCTCCGCTCCGATCCTGACCGTCTGCCCTTGACTTGTCAAGGCTGGCCGGACTTCGGAGGCTGTCCGTCCCACTCCCGTGCCTGCGGCTCGGCGTGGGCGGCGGGCTTCGCGTAGCCGAGTCCGGCGGGGTCGAGCCCGTCGAGGAGACCGATCAGGTCGCGCAGCAGCGAGCCGTGCGCCACCACCAGGGTGGGGGTCCCGTCCGCCCAGGGGCGCAGGGCGGCCACGGCACGGCCCACGCTCTCCGCGTGGCTCTCCCCCCCCGGGGGGGCGGCGTGCCAGGGGAGGATCCAGCGCTCCATCCGGCCGTCCTCCCGCGCTTCGGCCGTGCGGATCCCCTGCATCTGGCCCATGTTCCGCTCGCGGAGGTCGGGGAGGACGTGTACCGGCATGGGGTGGGGCATGGCGAGGCGGGCGGTGTGCCGCGCGCGCCCGAGGTCGCTCACCAGGCACCGCCGCACCGGCCAGGTCGCGACCAGGGCGCGGGCCGCCTCGGCCTGGGCCTCCCCGCGGGGGGTCAAGGGCACGTCCTCCCAGCCGGAGAGCCAACCGCCGGCGTTCGCCACCGACTCGGCATGACGGAGGAACACGAAGAGCGTGCGGGTCATGGCGGGCGCGCCTATCCCGCGTGGGGAGGGGCCTGCGAGGAGCCCCCTGTTGTAGACTCTCCGGGCGTACCGGAGACGCGCGTGCTGCTCTTCGCCTGGCTCGCCTGCACCTCGGATCCCGAGCCGAAGACCACCGACCCGACGACCGCCACGGACCCGGCCGGCGACAGCGGCGACCCGGTCCACACCGTCCCCGACGTCACCGACTCGGGCGAGGAGACGGGCGGGAGCACCGACACGCCCACCGACAGCGTGACGGCCGACACCGGCACCACCGACACCCCCACGGACACGGCGACCGACGCCCCGCTCACCGCGGCCGACTGCTTCGCCGACATCGGGATCGTGGCCGACTACGACCAGTTCGCCCCCGTGCTCAACTCGGCCTGCATGGGCACGGACCACCAGGACATCACCGGGGTGGAGCACGTGGTGTTCGTGGGCGACTCGGTGACGGTCGGGACCCCGCCCACCTCCGCGGACGAGTGGTACCGCAACGTCGTCGCCGACGCGCTCGTGACCCGGTTCGGCCTGGAGGCCCCCGGCTGGCAGTGGGAGAACGTGAACCTCATCGACGGGGTGACCTACGTGCAGGACGACGGGGACTTCTCCTCCTGCGCCAAGTGGGGGGCCCGCACCGACGACGTCCTCCAGGAGCCCCACCAGCAGATCACCACCTGCATCCCCGAGGAGCGCCGGGATGAGGTCACGCTGGTGATCATGACCGTGGGGGGGAACGACTTCTTCTCCCTCCTCGAGGACATCGGGGAGGGCATGGACGAGGCCACCCTCGAGGCGACGATGACCGAGGCGATGGTGCTGATGCGGGAGGCCGCCGAGTGGGTCGCCGACCCGGCGAACCTGCCCAACGGCGGCTACCTCGTGTTCGCCAACACCTTCGACTTCAGCGACCTGGACGCCGCCGAGGACTTCGCCATGTGCCCGGGCGCCGAGCTGATCGGGATGGACGCGGCGCTGGAGAACCCGGTGCTCAACGACATCTCCCGGGCGGCGCAGGAGGAGTTCATGTCCATCGCGGTGGACACGCAGACGGACATGGTCTTCATGGGCGAGGCCTTCTGCGGGCGCGGCTACGGCTACGAGTCCAAGGACCTCCGCTGCTACCGCGGCCCGGACCAGGAGCTCTGGATGGACGTGACCTGCATGCACCCCTCCGGAGCGGGCCACGGAGGGATCGCCGAACTCGTGCTCTCGGTGGTGGAGGAGTAGCCCCTCACATCACGGCGCGGATCTGCTGCTCGGCGACGAGGAGGTTCGGGACGTCGGGAGCCTCGCCCACGATTTGCTCGACCACGCGGGACACGCCCTGCAGCGAGCCGGCGGTCAGGGTGGCGGCGGCGCGGTCCACGCCCAGGCGGATCTGCTCGGTGGAGAGGGTGGTGCGGCCCACCAGCTCGCGCAGCAGGCCCGCGTAGCGGAGCTTCAGGATTCCGCGCGCCACGGGGTCCCAGCGGCCCTCGCCGCGCCGGGCGCCGATCGCGCGGACCGTGGGCAGCAGGCGGCTGGCGTGCCCGACCGCCTGGTAGCGAACCGCGGCGTCGTGCATGGACTCCCCGCGGGCCCGCGCGAGCGCGGCGACCTCGCTGGCGAGGCCGGCGTTGGCGGCGTCCACGATGCGCTGCGACACCGACTCGGGGATGCCCTTCGCGACGTGCGACTGCACGAGGTTGCGGGCGAGGTTGGCGTCCGCGGCGGAGCGGGTGTGGGCCAGGGCCCGGATGGCCTCCTCGAACTGGGCGGGCGCCTCGGCCGAGGGCCCGGCCGAACCGGGCGCGAGCCAGGAGGCGACCAGGTCGGTGAGACCGTCGGTGAAGAGCGTCCAGGCGTAGTGCGCGCCCTCGGGGCGGGCATGCGCGCCCGCGAGGGCCTCGCGGAGCGTGTCTCCCTGGGCCAGGCGGACGGCCTCGAGCCACGCGCCGGCCACCCGGGCCGCGGAGGCGCCGGTGAGGTCCATCATCATGGGGAAGAACGGCGCGCCCGCGTCGGTGCACACCGAGGTGAGCACGCTGGTCATGCCGATCGCCTTGGCCAGCATGTGGCCCGGGATGTCCGCGCCGTAGGTCTCGCGCACCGCGCCCGGGAAGTAGCCGCGGAGCACCTGGTCGAAGGCGGGGATCTCGGCCGGATCCGAGGCGAGCAGCATCTTGTAGACGTGCATCTTCACGTGGGCCTGGAGCGTGCAGAGCTCGGGGCGGACCAGCCCCTTGCGCTCGGCGGCCCGGCGACGGAGCTCGTCGTCGGAGGGGAGCGACAGGAACTGGCGCGACACGTTCCCGCGCTGGCAGACCCAGTCGATGGCGCGGCCGTAGGCGTTGGGATCCCGCGCCGAGCGCACCACGTCGAGGGAGACGAGGCGCCCGTTGGCGTTGCAGTCCTCGAGCACCGCGTCCGCGACCTCGTCGGTGAGAGAGCGCAGGAAGTCGTTGCGCTGCTCCGTGGTGATCCGGCCGGCCGCCACCATGGGGTTGAGCAGGATCTTGAGGTTCACCTCGTGGTCGGAGGTGTCCACGCCGCCCGAGTTGTCCACGAAGTCGGTGTTGAGCCGCCCGCCGCGCAGCGCGTACTCGATGCGGGCGGACTGGGTGAAGCCGAGGTTCCCGCCTTCGCCCACCACCTTGCAGCGGAGCTCGGCCGCCGACACCCGCACCATGTCGTTGGGCGGGTCGTTCGCGTCGGCGTTGGTCTCGTGGGTGGCCCGGACGTAGGTGCCGATGCCGCCGTTCCAGAACAGGTCCACCGGCATCTTGAGGATGAGGTTGATGACCTGATCGGGGGTGAGCTCGTCGTCGAGCGTCCCCAGCATCTGCTTGACCTCGGGGGAGAGCGGGATGCTCTTCGCCTTGCGGTCGAAGATCCCGCCGCCCTTGGAGATGAGGCTCCGGTCGTACCCGTCCCAGCCCTTGACCGCGTCGAAGAGCCGGCGGCGCTCGGCGTAGGTGGCGAGCGGGTCCGGGTCCGGGTCCAGGAAGATGTGGACGTGGTTGAAGGCCGCGAGGAGCTTCATCCGGTCGGTCTCGATGACCCCGTTGCCGAAGACGTCGCCGCCGCAGTCCCCCACGCCGAAGCACGTGAACACGTCCTTCATGGCGTCCATGCCCATCTCGCGGAAGAGCCGCTTGACGAGCACCCAGGCGCCCCGGGCGGTGATGCCCACGGCCTTGTGGTCGTACCCGTTGGAGCCGCCGGAGGCGAAGGCGTCGCCGAGCCAGAAGCCGTACTCGATGGACAGGCGGTTCGCGGTGTCGGAGAGGTGGGCGGTTCCCTTGTCGGCCGCGACCACCAGGTAGGGGTCGTCGCCGTCGTGGGCGACCACGCGCGGGGGGCGGACCACCTTGCCGGCCACGATGTTGTCGGTGACGTCGAGCAGGCCGCGGATGAGCACCTGGTAGAGCTCGTCGCCCTTGCGGCGCCGCTCGGCGGCGTCGTCGATGGTGTACTTGATGTAGAAGCCGCCCTTGCTGCCCTCGGGCACGATGACGACGTTCTTCACCATCTGCGTGGACACCAGGCCCAGCACCTCGGTGCGGAAGTCCACGCGGTCCGAGAAGCGGATGCCGCCGCGAGCGATGGGTCCGCCGCGCAAGTGGACGCCCTCGACCTCGCGGTGGTGCACGTAGATCTCGTACATCATGCGGGGGAGGGGCATCGTCTTGATGCGCGCGTGCTCGACCTTGAAGCTCAGGTAGTGGAACTTGCGGTCGGTACGGTAGAAGTTCGTGCGCAGCGTCGCGTCGACCAGGTTGGCGAGCGTGCGCATCACCAGGTCCTCGTCGTTGGTGCGGATCAGCCGCAGGAGGTCGTCGACCCGCGCGGCCGCCGAGGCCACCGCCGCGGCGCGGTCCCCCGCGAGGTCGGGGTCGAACTTGGCGTGGAACAGGTCGACGATGGCGTGGACGCAGTCGGCCTGGTTGACCAGCGTGGCCTGCATGGCGGGGATGGTGTGCCGGATCCCGAGCTGGCGCGCGTAGCCCACGTAGGCGCGGACCAGGTCCACCTCCTGCCACTTGAGCCCGGCCCGGAGCACCAGCCGGTTGAAGTTGTCCGAGGCGATGTCGCCCCGGAACACGGCGGCCAGGCCTTCGGTGAGCAGGCTGGCGCGGCCGAGGAGCGTGGTCCGGTCGATGCCGGGGACCGAGCTGACCCGGAAGTTGTCGATGTGCTGCTCGCCCAGGCCGCGCGGGTTGACCGTGACGGAGGAGGAGTCGGTCACCACCACGCCGAAGGCGTCGATGATGGGGAGGAGGTCGGTGAGGAGGAGGTCCCGGATCTCGTAGGTGCGGATGACGACGTCCTCACCTTCCTCCCCCACCCAGGCCAGGGTGTGGCCGCTGGCTCGGGAGCGCTCGAGGAAGTCGATGTCGAGGGCGGAGATGTCACCGGGGGTCATGCGCACGTACTCCGTGGGGAAGGCGTCGGCGTAACGGGAGAGGAGCTCCGGGCTCCGTTCGCCGAATCGGTCGTCGAGCGCGCCGGAGACTCGCTCCACCCAGGGGGCGGTGAGCTCGACGACGTACTGCTGGACCCGGCGCACGTCGTCCGCGGCGAGGGTGTGGGTTCCGGTCTGGAAGACCTGGACCAGGACGGTGTCGAATCGTCCGGCGAAGATGCCGGAGTCCGAGTAGGTGGCGCCGGTGAGCGAGGTGAGGAAGCCGAGGATCCGGCTGCGGACGTCCTCCGAGTAGCGCCGCTCGGGGATGGCCATCAGCGTGAGCGTGGTCCCGCCGCCGTCCTGCTGGGTGACGTGCACCCGGGCGGTGCGATCCTGGTCCGCGTCGAACACGAGCTCGATCACGTCCCGGACCTGGGCGGGGGTGGCGGCGAAGAGCCACTCGGTGGGCAGCGCGTCGAAGACGTTCGCGAGCCCGCGGTAGCGATAGCTGTTGGGGCGCGAGCGCGTCTCGGTGAGGACCGTGGCCAGCACCCTGCGGAGGATGGGCAGGTGACGGCAGGCCTGGGTGAGCGCCCGGTGGGTGAACATGCCCCGGATCACCACCTGCCCGCTCGGCAGCGCGACCCGCACCTCGTCGATGCGGCCGTTCCGGTGGATGGGGGCCTCGGTGGTGCCCTTCCGCACCTGGACCACGCCGTCCACCAGCCCGGGGTCCGCCTTGGGCCAGAGCCGGCGCTCGCCGAGGCGGTCGGCGCCGAAGAGCTGCGCTTCGGCGGCGTGCCGGGTCAGCCCGAGGAAGACGAAGTTGTCGGAGAGGAGCCAGCGGAGAAACTCGGCGGTCTCGATGCCGTCCTCGCCGCCCACGTCGAAGGCCGCGTCCGCGGCCGCCTCGACGAGCGTGGTCATCGCTTCGAAGTCCGCCACGCAGGCGCGCACGAGCTCGAGGCGCTCGGCCAGGTCGGCCCGGACCGCGTCGGCCTCCGTGGGGGCGATGCCCTCCACGGTGAGGCGGACGATGGACTCGGGGCGCCCCTCGGCGTCCTCCACGAGGCGGCAGCCCCCGCCGTCGCGAACGATGCGATGGATGACGTTGAACCCGTGGATCTCGGTCGCCCCGAGGTGCCGGAGGCCCTTGCGGATGGTGTCCACGATGAAGGGCTGGTCGGGGAGGACCGTGGTGACGGCGAGGTCGCGGCCCTCGGCCGTGACGTCCACCACCGGGCCGCGGGCGTCGCGGAGGAGCTCCCAGGTGCGGAGGAGCGCGAGCGCCGCCTCTTCGGGGGACGAGCCCGCCAGCGCCGTGGGGCGGGTCTGCGCGAGGGTGGCCGCGGCGAAGGCCCGGTAGCGCTCCGCCTCGGCCGGATCGAGCCGGCTCTGGAGCGCGGCGGTGGAGGTGTAGACGCGGCTCAGGACGGGATCCGACAGCGTGGACATCGGGGCCTCTGCTCCGCCGCCGGTGGGCGGCCGGCCGGGAGGCTATCTCACGGAGGGGTGTCCGGGTAGAGCGCACGAACGCGCTGGCCGACGATCTCCAACGCGGCGAGGTGCCGCCCGTAGTGCGCGGAGATCCCGGTGTCGATCCCCCAGAGCCGGCCGCCGCAGCGCTCGGCCACCCGGCCGTCGCCCTGGGTCGTGTGACCGACCACCATGCGATCGGCGCCGAGCGCGAGCAGCGCCCGCTCCAGCTCCGCGCACGCGGTCACCGGGTCGTCGAGGAGGTACGCCCGGTTCCAGAGCGGCCCGTCGTCCCCCAGGACCTCGAGCGGGCCCTGCCGGGTCATGGCGGCGCGGGCGAGCCCGTTCAGGCCGCGCACCCCGTAGGCGGCCCAGCGGGCGTTGACCCCGCCGTGCGCGAACACGGTGCCGTCCACCTGCGCCACGATGTCGCGGGCCAGGACCCACGCGCCCTCGGGTCCGTCCGGCCCGAAGGCGGCCTTGCGCGCGGCCTCCCCGCCGTAGCCGGCCAGGTCCTCGGGCGAGACGTAGCGCCAGTCGCCCATGAGGTTCATCACCTCGTGGTTCCCGTTGAGGGACACCACCGCGCCCCCCGCCGCGGCGGCCTCGTCCCCGAGCCGGGTGAGGAGGCGCATCACGCCGCGGGAGTCGGGCCCCCGGTCGGTGACGTCCCCGGTCTGGACGAGCCAGGTGGACCCCCCGGACCACGTGCCCGCCTCGTCGGCCACGCCGGCCATGCGGAGCACCGCGAGGGAGGCGTCCACGTCGCCGTGGAGGTCGCCCACCGCCACGAGGCGCCCCGGAGCGTGCCGGCGCTCCGGGGCGGGGGCGGGCGCGGGCGCCGCGGGCGGGGGGGCGGCGGCCTCGGCCGGGGCGGGCCGGGGGGGCGAGCTGCAAGCCACGAGCAAGAGGAGCATTGGCGGTCCACCGTTCTCGCGCCACAATAGCGCTGCCATCGGAGGACGAGTTGGAAGGTCGCGGCGAGCTCGCCTCGTTGCTGGAGTCGGCGCGGGCCGCGGGCGCCCGTGCGGCCGAGGTCGTGCGCTCCGAGTGGGTGGCCGGCGAGCAGCGCGGCGCCCGGCAGAGGCTCGAGGAGTCGCGCGGGCGCGCCTACCGGGTGCGCGTGTACCGGGCCGACGGAGCGACCGGAGAGGCGGACGCTTCCGACGGCCCCACCGCCGTCCGGACCGCCATCGACCGCGCCGGCGTTGCCCCCGCGGATCCCCACGCCGGTCCGGTGGAGCGCATGTTGGCGCGGAGCGGCGCCCTCGGGGTCGACGACCGCCGCTGGAGCGGGGTGGAGGCCGAGGACCGCAGCGAGCTGCTGCACCTCGCCGAGCGCGCCCTCGAGCGCACCCGCGGCACCCTGGCCGAGCTCTGCTACCGGCAGGAGCGCCGGCGGCGGTGCTGGATGTCCACCCGGGGCATGGAGGCCGAGGAGCACGCCACGACCTTCCGCCTCTCCGCCCTGGCCCGCCTCGACGCGCTGGACGTGGCCCAGGTGTTGGAGTCCAGGCACTTCTCGGACGTGGCCAGCCTGCCCTTCGGCCCCGAGCTGCGGCGGCGGGTCGAGGCGCTCGGCCTCCCGGGTCAGGCCCCGACGGGCCCTCTGCCGTGGGTGCTCGAGCCCCGGGTCTTCGCCGGCCTGGTGCGGGAGCTGGCCGCCTGCTTCACGCCCGCGAGCGGGAGCTTCGTCGAACTTCGGCACGGGGAGCCGCTCGCCGGGAGCGCCCTGCACGTCACCGACGACGCGGGCCTCTACGGCGGGCTGCGCAGCCGCAGCTTCGACGACCGGGGGGTGCCCCCCATCGCGGTCACCCTCCTCAAGGAGGGGGTCGTCCACGGCTTCTACCACTCCCCCGAGAGCGCCCGTCGGCACGGGCTCCGGCCCACGGGCCACGTGTGGGGGGAGGTGCTCCGTCCCTCCAACCTCGTGGTGCGACCGGGCGCCCGAACGCGCAACGTGATCCTCGGCGAGCTGGGGGCGTACCTCGCGCCCGACCGGCTCCCCCCGCTGGACCCGGCCACGGGGAGGCTCCGCGGGGTGGTGCCCGTGTTCCTCTGCGACCGGCACGAGCGGCGCAGCTGCGTGCGCATGCAGGTGGACTGGGCGGTGGACGCGCTCCTGCGCGCCATCGACGAGCTCGCCGCGGACCAGGAGCGCAACGACGACGTGGACGCCCCCACCGCCGTGCTGAACGCCGCCGTGGGCGAGGGGGCGGCCCTCGCCTGAGGGTCCCCCTCAGCCAGCTCAGTTGCTGACGTTCACCGTGATGCTGTCCTCGGCGGCGGTGCCGGTCTCGAGCTCGTAGCCGACCACCCGGATCACGTGTTCCCCGTCCGCGACCGTGCCGGAGTCCCAGAGGATCTTCCACTCGGGCGGCTTCTTGTCGGTGCCCACCAGCACGTCGTCCACGTAGAACTCGGCCCGCGCCGGCCCCCCGTTCTCGCCCCCGCCGATCGCCGCCTTGATGGGCACCTCGCTGCCCGACACGGTGTCGCCGTCGGCCGGCACGGTGATGGTGGTGGAGAAGAGGCCCGCCGCCGGGTCGATCGTCACGGTGACGGTGTTCTCGCCCACGCCGCCGTCCTCGGCGGTGCACACCGCCCGCAGGCTCACCGTGGTGCCGTCGTAGGGAGAGGTGTCCCAGGTGAAGCCCCAGGGGCTGCTCGTGTCCACCGCCACCGACTCCTTGCCGACGAAGAACTCGACCTGGGTGGTCCCGGCGCTGGACCCGAAGCCGGCGGTGACGTCCACGCTCCCGCCCACGGTGCTGCCGTCGCGCGGGTTGGTGATGGTGCACTCCACCGCCGCGATGTCGGAGACGGTGACCGCGACGACGTCGCTGCCCACGTTCCCGGCCAGGTCCGTGGCGGTGGCGGTGAGGACGTACTCGCCCTCCACCACGTTCTCCCAGGCCAGCTCGTAGGGGCCCTCGGGGGCGATGGTGGCGAGCAGGCTGTCGTTGGCGAGGATCTGCACCGACGCGACGCCGACGTTCTCGTTGACGGTGAACACGATGGGGATGAGGTCGCTGCCCAGGACGTCCCCTTCGTGCGGGGTCTCGATGCGGACCTGCGGCACCGAGGAGTCGCTGGCGGACTGGTCCACCGTGACGGTCTGGTTCACCTCCACGGGGTCCCGGCTGCCGAGGTAGCCGACGGCGGTGACGATGTGCTCCCCGTCGGTCACCGTCCGGGTGTCCCAGTCGGTGCTCAGCGCCGCCAGGGGCGCCGCGGCCAGGGCGCTCCCGTCGACGAGCAGCGCGAGCTGGTCGAAGTTGCCGCTGGCGCTCACCTCGACCACGCCCGAGAGGGTTCCCGCCGGGATCAGGAGCTCGAGCGGGGGTGCCTTGTCGGCGCACCCCACCGCGAGCGGCAGGGCGAGGAGCCAGCGACGCCGGCGGGCCACCAGCGCGGCCGCCACCAGGGTCGCGGCGAGGCCGGCACCGGGGCCGGTGGAGCATCCCCCGGAGGTGCAGGGGTCCTCGTCCACGCGGAAGTCACAGTCGTTGTCCGTTCCGTCCTTGCACACTTCGTCCTCCAACGGCGAGCGCCGTGGGTCCGTATCGTCGCAGTCCTGGGCCTTCGGGGCGCCGTCGCCGTCCCCGTCGGCGGCGTCCGGATCCTCCCACAGCGGGACGGTCGCGTTCGCCACGTCGAGCCCGGAGAGGAGCGCCGCGACGCCGTTGTCTTCGCGACCGAGGCCGCTGGCCTCGTGGGCGACGATGGCGACGTCCGAGACGCGGTCCCCGTTCAGGTCCCCGGGCCAGCCGACGTAGTAGCCGAAGCCCTTCTCGCCCTGGAGCACGTACTCCACGGTCAGATCGGTCGCGGCCACGGTGACGCGGTTGGAGGTCGGGGCGCCGATGAGGAGCTTCGGACCGAGGGCGAGCGAGTGACCGAAGGCCGAGCCCGGGTCCCCGTCCACCCACGCGATCGCGGCCGCGTCGAGGACCTGCTGCCCCCGAGGGGCGCCCTCGAGGTGCCACACGCGCCCCCGGCCGCCGTTGAGCGTGTGGGACCCCACGTAGACGTCCACCACCCCGTCGAGGTCGGGGTCGCCGCAGGCGAGCCCGGTGCCCGCGAAGGCCTCCCAGCCCTCCCCGATCCACGTGCCGGTGGCGTCGTCGTCGGTGACGCCCATGCCCTCCCGGACCTCGGTGTAGACGTGCAGCTCGCCGACGAAGCCCAGATCCTGTTCGGCCGTGCCCACCACGAGGTCGCCGTTGCCGTCCCCGTCGAGGTCTCCGGCCGCGCAGGCCCGCCAGCCCACGAACAGGCTCGGGCGTGAGCCGGTGATCGTCCCGGCGGCGGCCTCCCCGGCGTTGACCGCGCCCGAGAGGCCCTCGAAGCCGTCGAGCACGATCCAGAGCCGCCCCGCTTCGCGGTTGGTGACCGACTGCCCGGTGGCCGAGTCGGTGTAGGTGTTGTCCCGGCCGGGGGCGCCGATGAGCCAGTCGTCCTGCCCGTCGCCGTCCAGGTCCGCGGCGCGCTCCACGACGCGGCCGAAGAGGTCGGCCTTTCCGTCGCCGCGCACCACCACGTCGGCGAACTCGGCGGAGCGCCAGCCGGGGGTGACGAGCGGCTCCTCGAAGAGCAGCACCTGGCCCTGATCGTACTCGGTGAGCCCCGAGTGGTCGGCGCCCACGAGCAGGGCCGCCGGCGCCCCGTCGCGCTCCATGGCCCAGGGCCCGGTGCCCAGGTAGTCGTGTTCGCTGCCGCCGTGCAGGTTGGTGGGGGCCTCGCCCAGGTCCAGGTCGCCCGAGACCGTGGCGCCGGGGAGGATCTGGACCTCGCCGGCGACGTAGTAGTACGCGGCGCCGTTGAAGTTGGCGACGGCGGTGTCGGGGAACCCGTCGCCGTCGAAGTCGCCCGCCGCCACCGGGCCGCGGAGGTACTCCCAGCTCGCCGACCCCCACAACCGCGCGTAGGCGCCGCCCATGCCGTCGCGGAGGTCCACCTCCTGCGCGTGGAGGGGCAGGGAGAGGAGGAGGATCATCGGCGCCTCCGTGCGAGGAGGCCGAGGCCCAGCGCGACCGCGGCCCAGCTCGCCGCCCCGGCCGCGCCGGCGCAGCCGCAGGACACCGCCGACTCACCGCAGGCCTCGTCGATGGCGTCGTCGCAGTCGTCGTCCGCGTCGTTGCCGCAGACCTCGGGGGCGCCCGGCCAGACCCACGCCGCCGCGTCGTTGCAGTCCTCCGAGGCGGCCCAGCCGTCGCCGTCGGCGTCCGGGTCGGGGATCTCGTCGCCCTCCCGGCAGGGGGCGTCGCCCAGATTGCCCAGCTGGTCGGCGGTGAGCACGTAGCCGTAGCCGTAGCCCTCCTCGTACCACCCGAGCCCCGGAGCGCTCATGCCGATCCAGGCCGCGTCCTCGCCGGAGGGGTCGGGGCCCGCGTGGGCGCGTACCTGGGTGCCGGCGAGGTCGCCCGAGCGGCAGCCCTCCAGCGCCACGATCGTCCGGTCCTCGTCCACGAGCCGCACCCGACCGCGTCCGCCGCTCCAGCCCGGCTCGCCGATGGCGACGAGCGCGCCGGCGAGGCCGTGGGCGGCGGCGAGGCCCCAGCCGGACTGGTCGCCGGTGCCGTCCCCGTCCCAGCGCACGGCGGCGTCGGTCTCGGTGAGCGTGCCGATCAACGTGTCGTAGAGCAGCACCGCGCCGCCCTGGTTGTTGGCGAGCGGCACCCCCAGGGCCACCCGACCGTCGTCGAGCGCGGCCATCACCCAGGGGAGGTTGGCGGTCTGGTAGTTCCCGGCGATGAGGCCGATGGTGTCGTCCTCTCGCAGGACCTGGCTGGTGCGATCCTCGGGCGAGGGGCAGTCCAGCCCCTCGTCGATCTCCCCGTCGCCGTCGTTGTCGAGCCCGTCGCAGGGGTCCGGCACCAGGGCGCAGGGAGGGAGCTCGTTCGGACAGTCGTCCTCGGCCTCCTCGGCGGAGCAGTCGGGGATGCCGTCCCCGTCGACGTCGAAGTCCTCGTCCACGTCGCCGTCGCCGTCGTCGTCGATCCCGTTGCAGGACTCGAAGGCGTCGCAGTCGGCCCGGCCGTCCCCGTCCAGGTCGAAGCCCTCGTCCACCTCGCCGTCGCCGTCGTTGTCCCGGGTGTCGCACACCTCGGTGTCCTCGCAGTCCGGCAGCCCGTCGCCATCGGCGTCGAGGCCTTCGTCCACGAGCCCGTCCAGGTCGTTGTCGACGCCGTCGCAGCTCTCGCGGTTGGGGGTGGAGTACACGTAGACGGCGCCGGGCGGCTCCAACGTGCCGATGTTCTCGTCGAGGCCGGTCAGGTCCGTCTCGGTGTCCACCCCGGGCGCGCCGACCAGGATCTCGGGGTTGCCGTCGCCGTTCACGTCCGGCACGACCGCCGCGGCCCGGCCTCCCAGCGAGGTCGTGTAGTTGATCCAGAAGGCGATGTCCGCGGTGGTGCCGGAGGTGGTGGAGGAGACGTCGGTGTCGAGCCGGGTGTCGTCCGGCCAGCGGCTGCTCCGGCCGTAGAGCACGCCGAGCCAGCCGGGGGCCGGGTCCCCGGAGGGGTTCGCGTAGGGCACGCCGAACAGGAGGTCGGTCCGGCCGTCACCGTCCAGATCGCCTCCGGCGTACACCCGCGCTCCGACGCGGTCCGAGTTCTCCACCCCGCGGATGGTGGGCTCGTCGCCGAGGGGCTGGTCCGCGTACCGGGTGCTGCCCCCGTACAGCGCGTAGATCTTGCCCGCCTGGGTCTGGCCGATGGTGGCGTTGGGCGCGCCCACCACGACGTCGTCCAGGCCGTCCCCGTCGGAGTCCCCGAGCGCGGCCACGTCGGCCCCCGCGTTGTCCTGGGTCTCCTCGCCCCACAGGTGGGCGCCGAGGTCCCGCAGCGGGGTGAGCCCGTCGAGCAGCAGCACCTCGGGCCCGTAGACGATCCAGATGGCGCCCGCGGTGTCCCCCGCCCTGTCGTCGAGGGGGACGCCGATGACGAGGTCGCCCGTGCCGTCGCCGTCCAGATCGCCGGCGGGCTGGACGATGTCCGGCGGGGCGTCGGGCTCGGTGCCCGCGAAGGAGTGCACCGCGTCGATGCCGCCGGCCCAGGCCGGAGCGAGCAGGAGCCACATCAGCGCACCGTCACCGTGCCGGACATGCAGCGGTAGGGCCCCTTGGCGCGGTGGAAGGCGTGCGACTCGGGGATGTGGTCGGTGGCGGTGCCCGTGCCGCTGTGGCGGTGGCACACGTAGTGGAACACGCCCGGCTCGTTGAAGGTCCAGGTGAAGTACCCGGAGGCGTTGAGCGTGTTCATGTTCGTGATGTTGGAGCCGTTCTCGTCGGCGAGCTGCACGTCGTGGGGCTCGTACTGCAGGTTTCCGGCGGCGACCGGGTCGTTCCACCAGGACACCGGCTCCCCGCGCTCCACCACCACGTGGGAGGGGTGGAAGCTGTTCACGCCGAAGGGCACGTGGACCACGTTGCTCGGCACGGCCACGTGCAGGACGCGGGCGGCGGTCGCCATCTGGCCCCCGTCCTCGCCCAGGCCCACCAGGCGCCAGAGGAGGGGCTTGGAGCCGTCGGCGAAGGCCAGGACCCGCTGCCAGTCGGCGTCGTCGAGGGTGTAGGAGGTGGCGTCGGCGAAGGGGCCGAGGTCGAGCCGCCCGTGGGGCCCGAAGTGCCCGCCGGTGGCGATCTGGAGCACCACCGAGGCCGCGCTGCCCGCCCATGTGAAGGTGTCGGGCTCGGAGAGCAGCTGCTCGTCGACCGGGGAGACGAGACCCAGCTCGACGCCCCCGCGCTGGGCCGGGGCGCAGCCCTCGCCGTCCCGGAGCGCGCCCACCGCGGTCTCGGGGCAGCGGTCCCAGTCGTCCTGGACCCCGTCCCGGTCGGCGTCGGGGAGCACGTCGGGCTCGACGATCTCGATGGCCTGATTGGCCTCCACGTCCTCACGGACGGCCTGGACCCCGTTGGTGAAGGTGACCCGCACCTCGTCGGCGACGGTCGCGGTCCCGAGTCCCACCGTGATCGGGAGGGGGCCTTGGGAGTCGAAGGAGGACCAGTGGCCCACCCAGCGGGTCTGGGTGACGCCGCCGGCCACCACCTCGACCTTCGCGCCGAGCTGGGAGGGGTTGTGGCTCACCCCCGTCACTTCGACGGTGAGGTGGTTGTTGGTGCCCCCGGCGTTGCGGAAGAGCTCGTCGTCGCGGGGGCGCCGGCCGAGCCCGTTGGCGATGTAGATCTCCGGGTAGCCGTCGCCGGTGAGGTCCGCCCCGGCCACGGCCCAGGTGAGACCGTCGTCCTGCTGGATGCCGCCGCCGTCGCAGACGCGGGTCCAGCGGCCGTCCCGGTCGTTGAGGAAGAGGTACGGCGGGACCTTGATGCCGGCCATGACCACGTCCAGCCAGCCGTCGAGGTCCACGTCGATGAGCAGCGAGCCGTGGCCGTCGATCTGCTCCATGAGCCGGGCCTCTTCGGCCACGTCCACGAACACGCCGCCGTCGTTTCGGAAGAACTGGTTCCCGGTCCAGGTGCGGTCGTGGGTGATGAGCAGGATGTCGGGGTCGCCGTCGTTGTCGGTGTCGCCGCAGGTGACGCCCACGCCGAAGCGCAGGGCCGGGTCCACCAGGCCCCGCTCGAGGGCCTCGTCCTTGAAGGTGCCGTCGTGCTGGTTGATGAAGAGCTGGTTCCCGTACTCGCGACCGGTGGTGACGAAGATGTCCATCCACCCGTCCACGTTGGCGTCGAGCACGCAGGTGCCCTTGCCCGACGGGACCCCGGCCACGCCGGCGTCGAGGGTGGTGTTGCGGAAGGTGCCGTCCCGCTGGTTGCGCATCAGCAGGTTGTCGCCCGAGCCGTCCTCCGGGCCGTTGGTCCAGAAGGCGTCGAGGAAGCCGTCGCCGTCGTAGTCGAAGAGGAAGCCCTGGTGACCCCAGGCGGGGGTGTCCGCCTCGCCCGAGGCGGCGGTGACGTCCTCGTAGTGGGCGTAGCTGTGGTTGCGGTACACGACGGAGCGCCCGTTCACGGTGACGAAGAGGTCGGGGAGCCCGTCGTTGTCGAGGTCGCCGAACATCGGTGACCGGTTCTCGCAGCCGTCGTCCACGCCGAAGGCGTGCCCGTCCTCGCGGTACTCGAGGTCCCCCGGCTCCTTGAGGTAGAGCATGTCGTCGCCCGACCAGGTGGGCCCATGCACCTCGCGGGAGACCGCCTGCGCGACGAAGAGGTCCAGGTCCTCGTCACCGTCGAAGTCGTTGATGTTGATGCCGCGGCTGTTGCCGTACCCGCGCACCCCCGAGTCCGACCCCTCCACGAACTCGAACATGCGGTTGGAGAGGGACCAGCAGTCGCCGGTGCCGTCGGCGCTCCACTCGTCCGCGAGGGCAAGTTGGACCAGGAGGGCGATCACCAGTTCACCTCACGCGGGTCGGTCGCGAAGCCGGTGGAGCCGCCGCGGACGCCCCCCACCACGCGCCACCAGCGCTCGGTGCCCGTGGCCGAGACGGCCTGGTCCGGCGTGTTGACGGCGGTTCGGGTGGCGCCGGGCGGGAAGGTGGGGTCGTTCGAGAACTGCAGGAGGTAGGCGTCGCAGTCGCCGGTCCAGCGGAACACCTCGGGCGCCCGGGTCTTGTCGGCGGGGGAGGCGAGCACCACGGCGCAGCCGGCGGTCTGCCGCTCCGAGCAGCCCACCCGGTCGGTGAGCACGCCGATCTCGGTGTCGGGGCAGAGGTCGGAGGCCTCGACGACCCCGTCGCAGTCCGGGTCGCCTTGGCGGCCCTCGCACCACTCGGGCTGCGCCGGGGCGCACGAGAACCAAAGGGCGAGGATCATCCGCATTCTCCGTCCAGGGACACCACGGAGGCCGACGACTGGGCGGCGTCGAGCTCCTCGATCTTGGGGCACAGGCGGTCCCACCAGCCGGCCTGTTCGGGGTCGTCCGCGTCGATGAGGTTCACGAGCTCGCCGGGATCGGCGTCCAGGTCGTAGAAGTAGAGGGGGCCGTCCAGGAGCTCGCTCTGGTCCCACCTCATCATCAACTTGCGGTGCGGATCGGCCGCCGCCTGGTGGGTGCGCTCGATGCGCCAGGTGGTGCTCGTGACGTACTCGTACGGCGCGTCCGTGCCGATCACCTTCCCGGTGAAGCCCACGTGGTGGGCGGAGGGGGTTGGGTCCACCCCGAGCACGGCGAAGAGGCTGGGCACGAGATCCTGATGCAGGGTCATCTCATCCACGGAAGCGGGCAGGAGGTTCCCTGGCTGATAGAAGGCCGCCACCGTGCGGGTGACCTCGTCGAACTGGTTGTACCCGTGGTTGAAGTTCTCGTGGTCGTAGAACTCCTCGCCGTGGTCCACGGTGAAGAGGAGGACGGTGTCGTCCCAGAAGCCGTTCCGGTCCAGGTAGTCGAGGAGGAGCGCGGTCTGGTCGTCCGTGTACCGGATCTCCCCGTCGTAGAGGGCCAGCATGTGGGCCAGGTAGAGCTCCTGGTCCTCGGCGCTCATGCGGCTGAACTGGGTCCAGACGGCCACGGTACCGGCGGCGGTGTCGAAGTTGGCGCTCACCGGATCGAGCGCGTCGGCCCACTCGCGGTAGGGCTCGGGCGGGATCCACGGGCTGTGGGGGTCGATCAGGTGAATGTGTAGGTAGAAGGGCGTTTCCCGGTCGGCGAGGCGGCCGTCCAGGTACGCGAAGGCGTCGGCGAGGATCTCCTCCGCCTTGGTCTCCTCCCCGTCCTGGTCGAACTGCCCGTAGCCCTCGTCGTAGCCCTGCTGCATGTTGGCCGCGACCCCCAGGAAGCCCGACGCCGAGTAGATGCCGGTGTGGTACCCGAGGTCCTGGAAGATCGAGGAGAGAAGCGGGAAGCCGTCCGGTGCGCGGGGGAGGTTGCCCGAGCCGTCGTCGTAGGGCCAGAACGCGTTGTCCGCCTGGTCCCGGCCCGTCAGCACGCAGGTGAAGCTGGGGAAGGTCCAGCTCGAGCAGGAGCGGTGATCCTCGAAGCCGACACCCTGGGCGAGCAGGGTGTCGAGCGTGGGGGTGACGTCGCGCTCGTCGAAGCCGAAGTGGTTGATGCGATCGCGCCGGAGCGTGTCCCAGGAGAGGAGGATCACGTTGCGCGGGCGCTCGTGCCGGAGCCGGAACACGTCGTTCACCTCGATCGCGACGTCGGTGTCCGTGTCCGTGTCGGTGTCCGCGTCGGTGTCTGCGTCGGTGTCCGCGTCCGCGTCGGTGTCCGTGTCGGTGTCCGTGTCCGCGTCGGTCTCGGTCAGCGCCGTGTCGTCCGTGGGGTGACGGCGTTCACAGGCGAACAGGTAGAGCAGGGTCCACGACACGCTCTGGAGCTTAGTCACCGTTGCGGGGGACCGGCAATGACGCGCACATCACCGATTCCCGGCCTGCCGTCATCGGGCGGGCGTCCACCCGACGACGAGGGACCACCGGGCCGCCACCGCCGCCAGCTCGCCGGGCACGAGCACCTGGCCCACCCCCGCCCCGAGGCCCACGCTCCACTCGCCCCCGCCCAGGCCCACCCAGGGTTCGACCAGCAGCGGGACCCGCACCTCGTCGAAGTCCGTGGCCGCGGGCACGGCGATGTCCAGCCCGGCGTACCAGCCGGGGCGGCGCCACCCGGCTCCGAGCCAGAGCGCGCCCTCGACCACCGGCGCCGGCGCGGGGATCCGCGCCCCGGCCCCGAGCGCGGCGCCGAGCTCCACCGTGAAGCCCGATGGCCGGTCCACCAGGGTCCATCGGGGTCCGGCCGCGACGTCCAGCGTGCCGCCGGTGTTCCCCCCCATCGCCACGCCCCAGCGCACCGGGCCCTTGCCGGGCAGCCAGCCACCCACCCCGAGCTCCGGAAGGCCCCCCACGATCACCCACCCGTCCGCCGGCGCCCGGAGGGCCACCGGCTCCGCCCAGGCCGCCGCGACGAGGATCACCGCGCCTCCAGCTCGACGCCCGGGTGGGGGGCGTCGAGGCGCTCGGCGGCGGTGGGGTCGGCGCGCAGGGTGAGGTCGAGCCACGGGTCCAGGACCGAGAGCGCCGCGCGGCGGGACTCGTCCACCGGCACCGCCGAGGTGGGCTCCCTCGCAGCCTCGGACTCGCTGACCCCGTCGGTCCAGCCGTAGTGGGTGAGCCCCGCCACCACACCCAGCCGGCCATCCTCGTAGCGGTCGATGCCCGCGCGCACGTCGTCGACGGCGGCCTGGGCGTCGAGCTCCCCGGTGAGCGAGAGCGCGGGCCCGCTCCGCCCCTCGACCTCGGTGCCGGCGGCCGGGAAGGAGGCGAGCAGGAAGTTCGCCTCGAAGCGCGTGTCTGCCGCCCACGCCATCGCGCCCGTCACCCCGCCGAGGGAGTGCCCACCCACGGCGGCCGGGAGCACCGCGCCGAGATCGTCGGCGAGGGCGCCCTCGAGCGCGGCGGGGCCGTTCCCGGGAGCGGTGATGGCCAGGCGCAGGGGGAAGCGGGGCAGCGCCACCACGTACCCGCGGGTGGCGAGGTGCGCGGCCAGCCAGAGGTACCGATCCGCCTCCACGAAGCCGCCGTGATCGAAGACCACCGTGGGGGCGTCCGCGAGCGCCGGGCGGTCCGTGTCGTCGCCGGGGTACACCACCAGCGTCTCCACGGTCTCGGTGACGCGGGCCGGGTACCGGCGCTCCACCAGGACCGCCCCCCAGGGGCCGTCGTCGCCGTCGAGGCCGGCGCGGGACGCGTCCGGAGCGACCAGTCGCTCGGGAGGCGGCGCGCAGGCGAGGAGCAGGGCCCAGATGCCGGTCACTTCTTCCGCTTCGAGCGCGGCAGCACCTGGTAGTGGTGCTGGATCCTCTTGCCGCCCCGGCTGAGCTTGATGGTGACGTGGGGGTCGTTCCGCAGGTCGAACCAGGCCGCCACCGCCTGGAGCACCGTGTTGATGCGGATCCCGTTCACCTCGTGGATGACGTCGCCGCTCTTGAGGCCCCCGCGACGCAGCACGCTGCAGCGGGGCAGGCCCAGGCGGAAGCCGTCGGGCTTCCCGGCCTCGTCCTCGTGGGGGTAGGTGCCCGCGAGCTTCATCAGCTCCGCCAGGTGCGAGGCGTAGTAGTCGATGAACTCGCGCTCCACGCTCCAGGAGGTGGGGCCGAGCTGGACGACCTCCTCGACCTCCGGGCAGGGGGGCTTGTTGGTCTTGCTGGTGGGGCCCTTGGCCTGGCGCTGATCGGCCCCCTGCTGGTCCGCCGGTGTGTCCGTGCCCGGGGTCCGGTCCTTGCGCGCCTGATCCTCGGGGGGCTTGGGCGCCTTCGTGTCCCCGCTGGGCTCTTCGCCCGTGGGGCGCGGCGGCTCGTCCGTCGCGGTGAGCGAGCCGATGGTGGGGTCGGGGTTGGTGTCCTCGGAGGCGGTGAGGTCGCCGTCCACCGCGAAGTGCGCGGTGACCGCGACGGGGCCCTCGGTCTCGGGCACGGGCGCGAGGCTGGGGTCGAGCAGGGCGAGGTAGGGGGCGACCGCCATCAACAGCGCGAACAGCCCGCCGTGCAGCCAGATGCTCGCGAAGAGGCCGACGGCGAGGCGGAGGACACGGCTCACGCCGGCGCTCTATCCCCCCACGGGCTCGGACGCGCCTGCGAGCGGGCCGCGGGTGTAGCAGCGGCCGGGGTGGTGCTGGTGGACGTCCCGGGCGAGGGGGCCGGGGGCGAGCTCCCAGGGCAGGGAGGCCAGGCGGAATCCGCGCCGATGGGGCCGCCAGTAGAGCATCGGCGGGTCCGCGTCGAAGCGGTCCCGGAGGAGCCAGCCGGCGTCGGCGAAGGCGGCGTCGAAGGCCGATTCGGACCAGAGCACGCGGGGAGCGCTGTCCTCCAGCGCGCTCACCAGGCAGGCGCCGCGGGTGGGCGCGATGAACCCCGCCACCACGAGGTGCCCCCCGACAGGCACCACCTCGGCGAGATCCCGGGCGAAGCGCCGCACGTCCAGGCAGTGGTCCAGCCCATAGCGGCTGAGCACGAGCTCGAAGGGCCCGTCGACCACGTCGGCCAGCCGATGGGCCTGGAAGTCGTAGGTGCGCGTGTCCACCCCCAGCGTGTCCCGGGCGAAGGGGACGATGTGGGCGGAGACCTCGGTGAGCACCACCCGCCGGGCCTCCTGGGCGAGCGCGGCGGCCACGAAGCCCGGCCCGCCGCCGATGTCGAGCACCGCGCCGTCGGAGCGCAGGCCGAGACGCGCCAGCAACGCCCGCACCTTCTGCGGCTCCCCCTCGTAGGGCGTGCCGGTGGGGTCCGCCGAGAGGTAGCCGTCGGCCCGGAACCAGCAGGTCGAGGGGTCGGCGTGCGCCTTCGGGTCCACCCTCAGCGAGCGGGGGAGGGGGATCCAGCCGGGGAGGTGGTCGGCGGGGGCCCGGGCGGGCGACTCCCGGACCGCCGACCCGCACCGCGCGCACACCCACCACCGGTGCTTGTAGACGCGGTAGGCGCGTCGCGGGGTCTCCTCCCGGCAGGCGGGGCAGCGCGGCGGGCTCACCCCGCGAGCGTAGCGCCCCTCCGACCAGGGTGCGGTCGGATTAGAGGCCCGCGTGCGTATCGTCATCAACGCCGACGACCTCGGCATGGACCCCGCGCAGGACGAGGTCATCCTCGACTGCCTCCGGCGGGGCGTGTGCACCTCCGCTTCCGTGCTCCCCAACGGGCCCTCCACCGCCAGCCTGCGCGGACGGCTCGAGGTGCTGGACCACGTCTCCTTCGGGGTGCACCTCAACGTCACCGAGTTCCGGCCGCTCACGCCCGTCCGCGCCCTGGCGCCGCTCCTGGACCACGGCGCCTTCGGCCCCCGCACCCTCCAGCTGGACCGCACCCAGGTGGACGCGGTGTACGAGGAGTGGTGCGCCCAGGTGGTGGCGGTGCGGGAGCTCGGGGTCACCCTCTCCCACCTGGACTCGCATCAGCACGTCCACTACCACCCCCTTCTCCTCAACGCGCTCAAGCGGGTGCAGGCCCGGTTCGGCATCGACCGCCTGCGCGGGATGGCCACGTGGCGCCCGGGTGGGGGTCCCTCCGCCTGGCGGCAGCTCGCCCGGGGGGCCTGGTTCAACCGCACGCTCCGGCAGGCTTCGCCCGAGGGGATCACCACCGACGGCTTCGCCTCGGTCAGCCTGTTCCGCGAGGTGGTCCAGGCGGGTCGGCTCCGCGGCCACAGCTTCGAGCTGATGTGCCATCCCGGGAACCCCCACTCACCGGACTACGCCGAGGAGCTGCGCTGGCTCGAGGGCGACTGGACCCGCTCGCTCGGGGTGCCGGTGGAAAAGGTCAGCTGGTGGGGCATCGGCTGAGCCTCCGCCCGGCTCACGGCCCGCGCCCCAGCACGTCGCGGTAGACGGCGTCCACCGCGTCGGTCAGGCGGTCGAAGGAGAGCGCCCGGTCGAACCACCCGCGGACGTCCGCGCGGGGCAGGGGGCCGAGCGCGGCGGCGTCGGCGAGCGCGTCCGCGTCCCCCACCGGGAAGAGCCGGCCGAACCGGCCCTCGGCGGTGAGGCGGCGGAAGGGGGGGATGTCCGTCACGACCGGGGTGACGCCGACCGCCAGCGCCTCCATCACCGCCATCCCGCACACCTCCCGGAGCGACCCCTGGATCAGCAGGTCGCTGGCGCGCAGGAGCGTCTCCACGTCGGAGCGCCGGCCCAGGAAGTGCACGGGCAGGCCTTCGGCCGCGGTGCGCACGGCGTCCTCGAGCGGCGCGTCCGTCCACGCGAGGTGGAGCCGGGCGTCGGGGCGCCGGGCGTGGAGGCGGCGGAAGCCGGCCAGGGTGGTCAGCGGGTCCTTCACGCCGTCCAACCGTCCCAGGTGGAGGCAGGCGGGGTCCCCGTCGATGCCGGTCTGCCGCCGCGCCTGGGCGCGATCCCCCGGGGTGAAGACCGAGGAGGACTCGAACACCTCGACCACCCGCTCCGGGGGGATCCGGCTCCACGCCTCCGCGCGGGCACGGGTCGTGAACAGGAAGCGGTCCACCCGCCGGAAGGCCGCCGCCTCGACTTGGGCGAGGACCCCGTTGCGCGCGGGGGCTCCGCCGTGGAAGTGGGCGACGAGCGGCACTCCCAGCGCGCCGAGGAGGAGCAGGGTGGGGGTGAAGGCCAGGTCGAAGCTTTGGATGAGGTCGGGAGCCAGCGCGCGGAGCGCCCGGGGGAGGGCGTCGGCCGGCGCCTTCACCATCGCGTCCGGGCGTGGGGCGAGGAGGCGACGGCCCCAACGGGTGGGCGCCGACGGCGGCACGAAGTGCCATCGCACCGCCCCGTCCACAAGCGTCCCGCGCTGGGGGTGCTCCTGCACGACGTGGGTGTCCCAGCCGCGCGCGGCGAGCCCGCGGGCGAGCTCGCGGCGGAGCGCATCGCCGGCGACCACCTCGGCATGCCCGAGGGGCGGGCACCAGTGGTTGGCGAGGGCGATGCGCACGGGGGGTGGGTCGAAGGGGCCCGTAAGCGGAGTTCTGTTCCCCGTCCCGGTTGCCCGAGGCGGGGTGGAGACCATTCGTCTAGGCCGGTCGTCACCGACCGGCTCCAGCAGCCAACCCGGACACATAGGCGGGCCGCCCGCGTCCTTCTCGGCCTTGCTCCGGAGGGGGTTTGCCTGGCCGGCCCGGTTGCCCGGGCCGCCGGTGCGCTCTTACCGCACCCTTTCAGCCTTGCCGGAGATTGCTCTCCCCTGCCTCGCCGGTCCACGACCCTCGGGATGGGGCCGGCAAGTACGGCGGCGCCTCGCGGCGTCCGGGCGGTCTACTCTCTGTTGCACGTTCCTCCAGCTCACGCTGACCGGGCGTTACCCGGCCTCCTGCCCTGTGGAGCTCCGACTTTCCTCCCGCGCTCGCGCGCCGGCGGTCTCCTGGGCCCCTTCGACCCGGAGGAGGGCTATGGGCTCCGGCCGCTCACGGCAAGAGGAAGCCGCCGCAGCCGGGGCAGGCGTGGACCGCCTTGTGGAGGGCGACCTCGTTCACCTTGTTGGCCGGGACCCGCATCGAGCAGGACTGGCAGATGCCGTCCACGGTGTTCACCAGGGCCCGGCGCCGCTTGCGGCGAAGCTCGGTGTAGGGGGCGCGGAGATCCGCCGGCAGGGCGGACCAGGCCAGCTCGCGCTTCGGGAGCGTCGCGGCGAGCTCGGTGCGCAGCGGCGCGTCCCGCGCGCCCAGCGCGGCGCGCGCCTCGTCCTGGCGTCGCGTGGTGGTGGCGACCGCCTCCTCCGCCGCGGCCAGCGTCGCCTTGGCGGCGTCCTCCTCTTCCAGCTCCTCGAGCGCGCGGGTCTCGAGCTGGTCCACGATCTCCGTGCAGCGGGCGAGCTGCCGGGTGGCGGCGTCGTAGTCGGGGGCGGTCCCGCCGTCGATCATCCGCCGGGTGGCTTCGCGCTTGCCGGTGTACTCGTCCAGCTCGCGGTTGGTGGCGCGCTGCCGGCCGTGCACCGCGTCCAGCGCGGCCTTGGCCTGCGTCCGGGCCTGCTCGGCGCCCGCCTTGTCCTCGACCGCCGACTTGAGCGCGGCGGAGAGCCCCTCGTGCTCGGCCTTCAGCGTGTCGATGGTGACGTCGGACTGCCACACGTTGGAGAGCGCCACGAGATCAGCGTGCATGCGATCAGCTAACCGTTGCTCGGGCCGACCCCGCGCAGGAGCACGGCGAGCCCGAAGGCGGCGAAGAGGAGCGCGGCCAGGAACCTGGCCTTGGAGAGGTCCAGGCGTCCGGCGAGCCGGTCCCCCAACACCACCACCGGGACGTTGGCGAGGAGCATGCCCAGCGTGGTGCCGAGCACCACGGCGATGGTCGCGCCCGGATGCGCGGCCGCCAGCCCTACGGTGGCGAGCTGCGTCTTGTCGCCCATCTCGGCGAAAAAGAAGGCCACGGTGGTGGCGGCGAAGGCTCCACGCGCCTCCGGCGGGCGGTCCGCCTCGAGGCGGTCGGGGACGAGGGTCCAGGCGGCCATGGCCAGGAAGCCCAGGCCGACGATCCAGCGGAGCCGCTCCGGGCCCAGCCACGCCCCGACCTGCGCGCCCACCAGGCCTGCGAGGGTGTGGTTGAGGACGGTGGCCACCACGATCCCGGCCACGATCGGGACCGGGCGACGGAACCGCGCGGCGAGGACGAGCGCGAGCAACTGGGTCTTGTCGCCGATCTCGGCCAGCGCCACCGCGAGGGTGGAGGTGAGCAGCGCGTCCATGGGCGGCGCCCGTAACTGCCCGCGCCGGGAGCGCGGGCGGGCTCCCCGGCTGCCGGACGGGGGTGGATCGCGCGCGGTCCACGCCGGATAGAGACGGGGACCGGCGCCGTCCGCCGGGGAGACTCCGCGTGGACCGTCGCCACCTCCTCTGCCTCTACGCGCTGGGCGCCGCGCTGCTCGCGCTCCGCCCGCAATCGGCCGGCGCCGGCGCTCCCGGTCCGCTGGTCGTCCTCGCGGCGTCGAGCCTCACCGAGTCCCTGCAGGCGGTGGGTGCGGCCTGGGCCGCGAGGGGCCATCCCCCGGTCACCTTCAGCTTCGACGCCTCCTCCCGGCTCGCCCGGCAGGTGGAGATGGGCGCGCCGGCGGACGCCTTCTTCTCCGCGGACCGCGAGTGGATGGACTACCTCGAGGAGCGCCGCAGAATCGACCCCGCGACGCGGGCGGACCTCCTCGGGAACGTGCTCGTGGCCATCCGCCCCCTCGGCTCCACCCTCGCCCTCCGCTCGCCCGGCGACCTCGCCGCGCCAGGGGTCCGACGCCTCGCGTTGGCCGGGGAGAACGTGCCGGCCGGGAGGTACGCGCGCGCCGCCCTGGGCTCGGTGGGCGTGTGGGGCGCGGTGCAGTCCCGGGTGGTGAGCGGCGACAACGTGCGGACCGTCCTCGGGTGGGTCGCCGCGGGCGAGGCGGAGGCGGGGGTGGTGTACCGGACCGACGCCCGGGTCGAGCGGAAGGTGGAGGTCGCCTACACCTTCCCGGCGGGCACCCATCCCCCCATCGTCTACCCGATGGCCGTCGTGGCGGGGGCCGCGCACGCCCAGGCCGCGGCGGACTTCCTCGCCTACTGCCGGAGCGCCGAAGCGTGGGTGGTGTTCGACGGCGCCGGGTTCACCGCCCCGCCCAGGGTCGACCCGCGGTGACCCTGGATCCCGCCTCCGCGGTCCGGCTCTCCCTCGTCGTGGGGTTCGTGTCGACCCTCGCGATGCTCCTGCCGGCCATGGCCTGCGCCTGGGCCCTGGCGCGCGCGCGCTTCCGCGGGCGGACCCTGCTCTCGGGGGCGGTGCTCCTCCCGCTGGTCCTGCCCCCCGTGGTGACCGGACTCCTGCTGCTGCGCCTCTTCGGCCGGGGGTCGCCGGTGGGTCAGGCCCTGGCCGAGGCGGGCTGGCCCGTGACCTTCTCGCTCACCGGCGCGGTCGTGGCGGCCTGCGTCGTCGGCTTCCCCCTCTACGTGATGGCCATCCGGGCGGCGTTCGAGGCCGTGGACCCGCGGCTCGAGGAGGTGTCCTGGACGCTCGGCGTGCCCCCCCGGCGGACCTTCCTGCGGGTCACCCTGCCGCTGGCGCTCCCCGGCATCGTCGCCGGCATGGTGCTCGCCTTCGCGCGCGGCCTCGGCGAGTTCGGCGCCACCGCGATCGTGGCCGGCAACATGGAGGGGAGGACACGCACCATCGCGCTCGCCGTCTACGCGCTCCTGGACGCTCCGGACGGGGAAGCGCAGATGCGCCAGCTCCTCTACGCGAGCGTCGGCCTGTCGGTCATCGCGCTCGTCGCGTTCGAGGCGCTCAACCGCTGGCAGCGGCGCCGCATCGAGTGGGACCGTGGCTGAGCCCTGGCTCGACCTGGACCTGCGGGTGCCGCTGGGCGGCGCCGAGCTCCGTGCCCGCATGGCCACCGGGGCGCCGACGGTGGGGGTCGTGGGACCTTCGGGCGGGGGCAAGACCTCGCTCCTGAGGGCGCTCGCCGGCGTGGGGCGGCGGGCCGAGGGGACGGTGCGGGTCCGGGGGGTGTGTTGGCAGGAGGGGCGTAGCTTCGTGCCTCCCTGGCAGCGCCGGGTGGGCTGGGTCCCGCAGGACGCGCTGCTCTTCCCCCACCTCGACGTGCGCGCGAACCTCTCCTACGGCCGCGGCGGGCCCGTGGGGGACGTCGCCGCCCTGCTCGGCGTCGAAGCGCTGTTGGACCGCATGCCCCGGAACCTCTCCGGCGGGGAGCGCCAGCGGGTCGCGCTCGGCCGCGCCCTGTTGTCCGCGCCGGAGGTGCTCCTCCTGGACGAGCCCTTCGCGGCGTTGGATCCCCCCCTCCGCGCCCGCCTGGGCGCCGACGTCGCCGCGCTCTGCCGGACCCGGGAGCTCCCCGTCGTCCTCGTGACCCACGATGAGCGCGATCTTGCCGCGTTCGACGCCGAACGTTGGGAGATTCGGGACGGCGCCGTCCATCGTTTCCCGTGAGCCGTCGGGGCGGTGAGCCAGGGCGGGCCAGGGGGTAGGCCCGGCTGGATTTGAACCAGCGACCAGGTGGATATAAGCCACCGGCTCTGACCCCTGAGCTACGGGCCCGTGGCGCTTCGTCTATCCGCCCGCCCCGCTCACTGCTCCATGAACGCCTTCAGTCGCTTGGAGCGACTGGAGTGCCGGAGCTTGCGCAGGGCCTTGGCCTCGATCTGCCGGATGCGCTCGCGGGTGACGTCGAAGTCCTGCCCGACCTCCTCGAGCGTGTGGTCGGAGCGCTCGCCGATGCCGAAGCGCATCCGGAGCACCCGCTCTTCGCGCGGGGTCAGGGTGGCCAGCACCTTGCGGGTCTGCTCGGTCAGCGACGAGTTCATCACGTTCTCGCCCGGAGACGAGGCGCTCTTGTCCTCGATGAAGTCGCCCAGGTGGCTGTCCTCCTCCTCGCCGATGGGGGTCTCGAAGGAGATGGGCTCCTTGGCGATCTTGAGGATCTTCAGCACCTTGTCGACCGGCATCTCCATCTTCTCGGCGATTTCGGCCGGCGTGGGCTCGCGGTCCAGCTCCTGGGTGAGGTAGCGCTGGGTGCGGATCAGCTTGTTGATGGTCTCGATCATGTGGACCGGGATCCGGATGGTCCGGGCCTGGTCGGCGATGGCGCGGGTGATGGCCTGGCGGATCCACCAGGTCGCGTAGGTCGAGAACTTGAAGCCGCGGCGGTACTCGAACTTCTCCACCGCCTTCATCAGCCCGATGTTCCCTTCCTGGATCAGGTCGAGGAACTGCAGGCCGCGGTTGGTGTACTTCTTGGCGATGGACACCACGAGGCGCAGGTTCGCCTCGATGAGCTCGCACTTGGCGCCCTCGGCGGTGGCCTCGCCCCGCTTCAGGTCGCGGGAGAGGCGCCGGAGCTCGTCGCGGGCCAGGCCCACGTCTTCCTCGGCGCGCCGGATCTTCCGCAGCTCCCGGCGGACCCGGCTGTCGAAGTCGGCCCACAGCACCTCGTCGATGCCCGTCTTCTCGATGAGCTCGTTCCCGCCGCGGTCCGGGGTGCGGCGCACACGCCGGATGCTCCGGCGGAGCTCGCGGACAGGCAGGCGCGCCTCGGTGGCCACCCGTTCGATCTCTCGCTCGCAGGCCGCCACGGTGTGCCAGGCGGCGTGGGCCTTCTTTCCGATCTCCGCGAGCTGACCGCGCTCGAGCTCGAGCTGCTCGTACACGGCCACGATCTCCTCTTCCACGGTCTGCAGGGCGGTCCAGGCAGGATCTCCCTCGACGGCCCGCAGCCGCAGCGACTCGCGCAGGAGCGGGGCCCGCCGGGCGTGCAGCTCGGCGAGGTCGGCCAGCACCTGATCCAGCGTCTTCCCCGCCTTGGTGCGGGTGCGCCGCGGCTTCTTCCCGGCCTTCAGCGCGGCCTGGACCCGCTCTTCCTCCTCGGCCCACTGCGCGCGGACGAGGCCGACGGCGAGGGGGGAGGCGAGGGTGGCGTGGCGGACCAGCGCCTCGCCTTCGTCGATCCGCTTGGCGATCTCGATCTCCCCTTCGCGGGAGAGCAGGCTGACCGTGCCCATCTTGCGCAGGTACATGCGGACGGGGTCGTTGCTGCGCCCGGTCGGCGTGGTCTCCGAGACCTTCTTCTCCTCCACCACGGTGCCGCGGCGCTCGGCCTCCGCCCGCCGACGCGCGTGGTTCACCACCTCGATGTCCAGCTCCGAGAACATGATCATCACGTCGTCGAAGTTCTCGGTCGAGATCAGGTGCGTGGGGAGGCTCCCGCTCACCTCTTCGTAGGTGACGTACCCTCTCCGCTTTCCCATATCGATGAGGGCCTGGACTTCCTTGAGGTCCTTGTCCTTGAGCATTCAGGGTCCTTCGATGGGAGCCGGCGGGGCCGATACGGCTATCCGCCCTGCGCACGCCCGCCGGGGGGCCGGCGGGACGTCAACACGAGCTTTCGCGCGGTGAGCGCGCGAACCAGCTCTGCATAACTTGACTTGAGGGTGGGGTCTGTGCAAGTGGCCCGTGCCCGCGTCGCCTCAGTGAGGGCGCGCTCGACGTGGGGCAGCTCCAGGCGACCGAGGATCTCCCTCGCCACCGGCGCCGCGCGTTCTTCCGGGTAGAGCCCTTCCCGCGCCGCGATCGCCCGCAGCGTGCGCCCGAGGTCCTCCCCCACGGCCTCGGTCACCTCGGAGAGCGTGTCTCCCGAGGCCAGGCGCACCAGCGCCTGGAGGACCTCGCGACGATCGCTCACGTGCTCGGGGGTCGCGTCGGCCAGGACCGGCGCCATCTGCGTCGGGTAGTGGATCGCGAGCCAGAGGAGGTGGGTGAGATCCTTGGACGGGATCCAGCGGGCCGGCGGCGGCGACGCGGGAGGGGCGGCGGACGGCGCTGCCCGCCGGGCGGCCCTCGCCTGGGCGAGCACGTCGAGGACGAAGCTGTCGCGCACCTCCAGGGTGTGGGCGATCTCGAGGGCCAGGGCCTGGACGTGCGCCTCGGGCAGCGGGTCGAGGTGGGGCACAAGGGCGCGGATCACCCGCTCGCGCGCCAGCGGATCGCGCCCCTCCCGCTCGGCGGCGCGGCGCACCACCAGGTGGATCAGCGACTCGGCCCCCGCCAGACGCTCCTCGAACGCGGTCGCGCCGTAGCGCTGGATGAACTCGTCGGGGTCCTTGGCGTCGCCCAGGTCGAGCCGGGACGCCGAGATCTCGGCGGCGAGGAAGAGGTCCATGGCCCGGGTGGCGGCGCGAAGCCCGGCCTCGTCGCTGTCGAACAGGGCGACCACGTTCCGGGTGAGGCGCGCGATGACCGTGAGGTGCGCCGGGGTGAGCGCGGTCCCGCAGGTGGCCACCGCCTCCTCGAAGCCCGCCTGCCACAGCGCCACCGCGTCGAAGTAGCCCTCCACCAGGATCACCCGGTTGCGGCGCTGGATGGCCGAGCGGGCCCAGTTCAATCCGTAGAGCACCGTCGACTTTTCGTAGATCTCCGACTCGGGCGAGTTCAGGTACTTGGGCGGCTTCTGGCGACCCGCGGGGACGACCTCCCCCTCGGGGAGGATCCGACCTCCGAACGCGATGGGACGCCCGCGGTCGTCCACGATGGGGAACACGAGGCGGTGACGGAACACGTCGTAGACGCGGGCGCGATCCTCCGCCTTCTTGAGCAGCCCGGCCCGGAGACCGAGCTCGACCGGGAGCCGCTCCTGGTGGAGGTGATCCGCGAGGCGGGTCCACCCGTCGGGGGCGTAGCCGATGCGGTACTTCCGCGCCGTGTCCAGGGTGACCCCCCGCTTCTCCAGGTAGGCCCGCCCCGGGGCGCCGTCGGCCTGCGTGAGCAGGGTGGAGTGGAAGAGCTTCTCGGCCAGCTCGCAGGCCCCGTACAGGTCGGCCCGCGCCCGCATCCGCTGGCGCTCCTCTGGGGCGAGCTCGCGCTCCTCGACCACGATGCCGATGGACGCGCCCAGCTCCCGGACCGCCTCGGGGAAGGAGAGCCCGCGGGTCTTGCGGAGCCACGCGATCGCGTCCCCGCCTTCGCCGCAGCCGAAGCAGTGGAAGATCCCCTTGTGGGGGATCACGTTGAAGGACGGCGACTTCTCCTGGTGGAACGGACACAGTCCCACGAAGGAGCGACCGTTTCGGCGGAGCGTGACCGTGCGGCCCACCAGCTCGGCGAGGTCGACTCGGGCGCGGATCTCGTCGACGACGTGGCGGGAGATGGACACGGAGGCAGGGGGAGCCCCCTCACCTATCCGCCCTCGGGCCGCGGGTCAGATCGCGACCGGGAGGACCGCCGGACGCCCCTCCTGCGCGCGCCGCACGTCCGCGCCCAGCCCCTTGAGCTTGGCGTCGAGGCGCTCGTAGCCACGGTCCAGGTGGTACAGGCGCAGGATCTCGGTGGCCCCGCGGGCGGCCAGGCCGCCGAGCACCAGCGACGCGCTGGCCCGCAGGTCGGTGGCCATGACGGTGGCGCCGCGCAGCGACGGCACCCCGTGCACGGTGGCGAGGTTCCCGGTGCACTCGATCCGGGCGCCGAGGCGCATCAGCTCGGCGGCGTGGAGGAAGCGGTTCTCGAAGATGGTCTCCCGGATGGTGGCGCTGCCGTCCGCGAGGGTCATGAGCGCCATCAGCTGGGCCTGCATGTCGGTGGGGAAGCCCGGGAACGGCTCGGTGGTGACGTGCACCGGCTGGATCGGCCCCGACCGCGAGACCCGCACGCTGTCGGAGCCCCGCTCCACGGTGCAGCCGGCCGCCTCGAGCACGTCGAGCGCGGCGCCGAGGTCCTCCGGCCGGATCCCGTCGGCGGTGACGTCCCCGCCGGTCAGCGCGCCGGCCATCAGGTAGGTACCGGCCTCGATCCGGTCGGGGAGGATGGCGTAGGGGCGGGTGCTCGGCGCCAGCGTGGTGACCCCGTGGACGTGGATGGCGCTCGTGCCGGCGCCCTCGATACGGGCGCCCAGGCTCTGGAGGAAGCGCGCCAGATCCACGATCTCGGGCTCGCGTGCCGCGTTGTGGATGACGGTGTCGCCCTCGGCGAGCACGGCGGCCATCAGGATGTTCTCGGTCCCGGTGACCGTGGGGACGTCCAGGTGCACCGGTGCCCCCACCAGCTTGTGCACCTTGCCGTGCACGTAGCCACCCTCGAGATCGAAGCGGCACCCGAGCGCCTCCAGGCCCTTGAGGTGCTGGTCGATCGGGCGCACCCCGATCGCGCAGCCACCGGGGAGCGACACGTGGGCCTCTCCGCAGCGGGCCAGGAGCGGCCCCAGGGCCAGCACCGAGGCGCGCATCTTGCGGACGAGGTCGTACGGGGCCTCGCACCACGCCACCCGGGAGGTGTCCACCCGGACGATCCCGCCCTGCTGGCCCACCAGCGAGGGGCAGCCGATGCGGCCGAGCAGCGAGAGCATCGACTCGACGTCCACCAGCTCGGGGACGCTCTGGAGGCGGTGCTCCCCGGGCGCCACGAGGGTGGCGATGAGGATGGGGAGGGCGGCGTTCTTGGCGCCGGAGATGGAGACGGTGCCCTTCAGGGGGGTTCCGCCGTGGATGACGAGGGTGTCCATTTGGGTCCGCGCCGCGGAACTAACCCGCCGGCGTGCTCCTCCCAGGGTGCAGCTTCCGTGCCAGCTCCGGCGCCGCGCCCGTGAATCAGGTACGATCCGCGCGTCCGTGCCCGCGAGCACCTCCCGTCCCGACCCGCTCCGCTCCTGGCTCGACCGTCTGGCCCCGGGCGCCGTCCTCCGCGGCGCGCGGCTGGCCGGGGGCGCGCTGGCCCGTCGCGATCTGCGCGGCGTCGTCCTGGCCGACGCCGATCTGCGGGGGGCGGACCTGTCCGGGGCCGATCTCTCCGGCGCGATCCTCACCGACGCGGATCTCGACGGGGCGCGGCTCGCCGGCGCCCGCCTCCCCGGGGCGGACCTGTCGCGCGCCCGCGCGCCGGATGCCGACGCTCCAGGGGTGGACCTGTCCGAGGCCAGGCTCACCGGGGGCGAGTGGCGGCGAGCCCGCCTCGACGGGGGCTGCCTGGACGGGGTGCACGGCCTGGGCCTGCGCCTGGACGGGGCTTCGCTCCGGGGGGCCACGCTGCGGCGGGCCGCCCTGCATCGCGCCGTCCTGGATGACAGTCTCCTGGAAGGGGCGGATCTGACCCGGGCCGGGCTGAAGCGGGCCGCCGTGGTGTGCGCCCGCGGGCGGTTCTCCTGGGAGGGGGCCGACCTCGCCGGGGCCGACCTGCGCGGGCTGGACGCCGCCGCGCTCGGCCAGGCCGACCTCGCCCTGGTCGGGGCGCGCGTCGATCCGGCGGTGGCGGCGGAGCTCGAGGAGGTGCTCCGGGCGCGGGGGTGGACCCCCGGCCCGTGGATGCGCCTGCGCCTGAGCTGGGCGCGAGCGCCGGCCCCGGCGCCGGTGTCCGAGACGGAGGGCACCCCGCCGGAGCCCACCGAGGCGCCCTCGCTGGAGGACGTGCCCGCCCGGGTGCGGGTGGAGGACCGGGCCCGGGCCGAGCTGCGCGCGCTCGCGCGTCGACGTGCCCTCGAGGCGCGCGCGTCCGCTGGCCAGGGGGCCGAACGGCTCGCCGCGATGGGGGGGATCCTCGCGCAGAACCTGAGCGGGTGGCGCGCCGCGGTGCTCGGTCGCGACGAGGAGGAGGCTCCGCTCCGGGCGGTGGACGCCGGCCTGGACTTCGAGACCGAGGCCATCGCCCGCGAGGGGATGATCGCCGAGGAGCGGCGGGAGGTGGACCAGGCGGCCCGGATCGCGGTCCGGCAGGCGCGCCTGGAGGCCCAGCTCGCCGTCGAACGGGGGGCGCGGCGCGCCCGCGGATCCGAGCAGCTGGCCGCCGAGCGCGCGGCGCGCGCCTCGGAGCTCTCCCGCATGCAGGCCCTGGACCGCCCGAAGGTGGTGCCCCGGCCCGAGCCGCAGCCGACGGCCGCCGACCCTGGGCCGGGTGGGGCGGTGCGCGCGCTCGCGGACCGGGTGGCCTCGGGCATGGAGGGCCTCGGCGACCGGGTGGAGGTCGCCGGGAGGCCCCTGGGGGTGGGCTCGGGGCGCCTCGGGCGTCTCGCGACCGTGGCCACCGGGTGGCTCCTGGCGGGTATCGGCCGGGTGGGCGGACTCGCGCTCAACGTCCTCGCCGTCGTCATCGGGGGGACGGGTCGTCTCGCCTCCGTCCTCTGGGCGCGCGTCCTCCAGCCCGCGGGGCGCGTGGCGGGCCGCGGCCTCGGGGCGGCCTGGCGCGGGTCGCGCGAGCTCGCGCGTCGGGCCTGGTCGGCCGTGGCGCCCGTGCTCGGCGCGCGGCTCCAGTCCGCGGCCACGGGGTTCGCCCAGGCGGTGTCGGGGGCTGCGCGCGCCACCTACGCCGACGTGGCGGGCCTGGGCCGGGCCGGGGTGGACGGGGTCCGGGCGCTGCCCGGCGCGGTCCGGGGCGTGAGCGCGAGCGTGGCCCGCTTCCTGCGGCGGCGCTGGTCGGGGACGGGGCTCATGCTGCGCGGCTTCGCCGCCCGGCTGCGGGCCCTCGCGCTCCGGGCCCGCGACCGCCTTCGCCCCGTCTGGCGCTCGCTCATGGGACCCGGGGCGGCCGAGCAGGCCGCGCTCTTCGCCGAGGACGCCCAGGAGTTCCGGGTGGAGGCGGCCAACCGGGAGCGGGCGCTCGCGGCCCGCCGCCTGGTGCAGGAGACGGCCGCTCGGCGGAGCGTGCGGCTGGCGCGCGAGGTCGCGGCGCGGGAGCGTTCGCGTGTCGGCCAGCGCAAGCGGGAGCTCGAGGTGGAGCGGGCGGCGAGGCGGGCGGAGCTCGCCCGGCTGGAGCGCGAGGCCGGACTGCGGGCGGACTGGCCCGACTGGGCACAGAAGGCGAAGGAGGACCTGGAGCGGAAGCAGGCCGAGGTGGCCCGGCTGGAGCGCGAGCGCCCGGAGGACGCCGTCCCCCCGGCCGCCGGGCCCGCGTGGCTGCCCGGATGGGTCGCCGACCGGCTGCCGAAGGTGGCCCGCGTCGAGGGGTCGCCGGCCGCGACCGACGCGGAGACCGCCGGGTCCGTGGGCGAGCCGGGAGCGACCGAGGCCGCCTCGATACTGGCCCTTCGGGTTTCCCTCCAAGGGCGCGTGCTCACCGGGGTGCGCCGCCTGCGCGAGGTCCTCCCCCGCGCGCTGGGCGACACCCTCCCCCTGGGGCCCGGCGCCGACCTCCGGGAGCGGCAGCTCGACGACCGCGACCTGTCCGGCCTGAACCTCGCCGGCGCGTTGCTCTCCGGGGCCGGCCTGGTCGGAGCCGATCTCCGGGGCACCGACCTCCGCGGCGCGGACCTGAGTGGCGCGGACCTCACCGCCGCACGGCTGCAGGGCGCGCGTCTGGACGGAGCCCTGCTGAACCGCTGCGAGTTCGACCAGGCCGAGCTTGCCGGGACGTCCTTCGAGGGCGCCACGGTGACCGGCGCCCGGTTCGCCCAGGCGCGGGGCCTGGACCCCGAGACGCGCGCCGACCTCGCCCGGCGCGGCGCCGATCTGGGGCTCCGGGAGGACGCGGTCGGGGTCCGCGTAGCCGGCTGGGCCATGGCGATGTCGATCTTCCTCGTGATCGGCGTGTACCTCGGGGCCCGCTTCTCGCAGCGCGAGCAGCTCGACGCCGCCGCGCTGGAGCACGCCGCCACGCTCGCCCAGCAGGGGGGAGACCCTGCCACGGCCGCGGAGCGGTTCCGGGAGCTCGCCGAGAAGGCCCGTGACGACGAAGGCCGGGTCACCAACTTGCTCGAGTCCGCCGCGGCCTGGACGGACGCCGGGGACTACTCCAAGGCCCTGACCACCCTGGACGAGGCCCTGGAGGCTGCGAAGCTCACCGCGCTGGAGGGCCGCGTCATCCTGCGTCGGGCGCAGGTGGAGGCCAGCAGCGGGCTCGCCGAGGCGGCGCTGCGGGACTTCCGCGCCGTCCTGCTCCGCTCGGACCTCACCCCCGGCGAGCAGGGGGCGGCCCTGGTGGGGCTCGCGGCGCTCCTCCCCGAGGAGGATCGGGCCGAGGTCGACGCGACGGAGGCGAGCCTGCTCGCGGCCGCCGCCACCGATCCCCAGCGCTCCGCGCTGGGCATGGCGCTGGCCGACGCGTGGGCGGCCGAGGGGCGGGTGGACCTCGCCCGGGCCGCGATGGGTCGGGCCCTGGCGGCGGTGGACGCCATCGAGGAGCAGGTGCCGATGCGCATGCGCCTCGCGCGCCTGCAGGCCGACGAGGGAGACACGGACGGAGCGCTCGCCGCCTACCGGGAGCTCATCGCCCTCCCCGACGAGGCGGGGGCCGAGGCGCGACTGGGCGCGGCCGAGCTGCTCGCGCGCCGGGGGGCGGATGAAGAGGCGGACGCCATGCTGGACGCCCTCCGGGCGACGGGGGACGAGGACCTCGCGGCCCGCGCCGACCTGACCGCGGCCACCATCGCGCGTCGCCGGGGGGACCTGGACAGCGCGGTGGCGGCGCTGCGCCGGGTCCTCGACGCCTCGAACGTCGAGGCCCGCCTGCAGGAGGAAGCCCGTCTGGAGCTGGCGCGCGTGCTGGTGCGCGCGGATCCCGACGCCGCGGCCCAGATGGCGGACGCGAGCCCGAGCCTGCGGGACGAGATCAGGCTCGGTCAGGCCCGTGCCCTGCGGGAGGCGGGCGAGCGGGCCGACGCCCGTGCCCTCTGGGTGGAGCTGGCCGACGACCCGGCGGTGGCGACCGAGATCAAGGTCGAGGCGCAGCTCTCGCTCGCCGACATCGAGGTCGAAGAGGGCGACGTGGACGGGGCCCTGCGCCGCTACGAGTCGATGATGACCCAGACCACGTCGGTGCCGCAGCGGCAGCGCATCCAGCTCGGCGCGGCCTCCGCCCTGGTGCGCGGCGGGCGGGTCCAGGAGGCGGAGGCGCGCTACCTCGCGCTCCTGGGGGCCGGCCGCGGGGAGATCGCCGACCAGTGCCGGCTCGGCCTGGCCCGTACGGCGGAGCTGCGGGGCACGCTCGTGGAGGCCACGCGCCTGTACGAGGAAGTGGGGCGCTCCCAGGGGCCGTGGGCCTTGGAGGCGCTGCTCGCGCTGGGCGCGATGCGCGAGCGCGGGGGGGACTTCGACGGGGCCGCCGAAGCCTACCGCCTCGCGCTCACCCGCCCCGGGGCCGAGGCCCAGCGGCGCGCCGACGTGCAGATCGCCCTCGCGCGCGCCCTGCAGGAGGGGGGAGATCCCTCGGCCGCCGCCGTCTACGCCTCGCTGCTCGACGCCAACGACGCCACCGTGCGGGTGGCGGCGCGCCTCGCGGTCGCCGACGGGCTCATGCTCGAAGGGGAGGCCACCCGCGCGCGCGCCCTGTACGAAGAGGCGCTGGCCGAGTCCGCCCCCGGGGAGCCCCGCGCCCGCGCCCGCGGGGGCTGGCTGCGGGCCACCGTCGCCCTGGGCCTGGTGCAGGAGGGGATGGACCGCATCGAGGCGTGGCTCGAGACCGAAGTGGACGATCAGCTGCGGGGTGAGCTGGCCGTCGCCGCCGTGCGGGCGCTCCGCTCCGAGGGGCGGTCCGCCGACGCCATCCGCATCGCCGAGCGGTACGCGGCCGACGGCGGCTTCGAGCTGGGGATGGAGCATGCGGGGGCCCTGCGCGAATCGGGTCAGCCCGCCGAGGCGGCGGCGCTCATCGAGGGCCTGGCGCCTGCTTCGGCCGAGGACGAGGCCTGGCGGAGCGAGACCCGCGCCGACGCGCTCCTGGAGGCGGGGCGCCTCGCCGCCGCGCAGTCGGCCTACGAGGCCCTGGCGCTCGTGCCCGGAGGGGCGGCGGCCGCCCAGCTCGGCCAGGCCCGGGTCGCGCGCGAGAAGGGGGCGTACGAGGAGGCGCTGGAGCTGCTCGTGGACTGCGCGGATCCCCGCGCCCCCATCGAGCGGGCGAACGTGCTCGAGGCGCTCGAGCGCTGGGACGAGGCGGAGACGGCCTGGGGTGCCCTGGCCCTGGCACCCGACCTCGAGACCCGCTCGGCGGGCACCCTGGGTCTCGCGCGGGCGCGCAACGGACGCGACGATCCGGCCGGTGCCCTGCGGATCCTCGACGGCCTGCCCGCGGTGGACGCGGGCTACGCCCTGACCTTCGCCCAGGTGCGGGGCGAGTCGCTGCTCGCGCTCGGTCGCGTGGCCGAGGCGCGCGAGGTCTACGCGGCCCTGGACGGGGACGCCGAGGCGCGGGTGGTCTCGCTCCTCGGCCGGGGCGAGTGCTCGCTGGCCGAGGACGATCCGGCCGCCGCCACGACCTCCTTCACGGCGGCGCTCGAGGCGACCGAGGACCCGTTCTACGCGGCCCTCGCGCTCTCCGGCCTCGCGCGCTCCCGCACCGCGGCGGGCGACCCGGCGGGAGCACGCGTCCACCTCGAGCGCCTGCGCCGCGAACACCCCGATCGTACCGACCTGATCGCCGCCCTGGAGGGCGGCTCGGGCGGATGAGGCTCGCTGCGCAGGGCTCGCGACGGGCGGCTCGCGCCGATCCGCGGTAAGACTGGGGGCTGGAGGCGCCATGCCGCTTCGGTCCGTCCTGCTCCTGCCCCTCGTCTCGGTCGTGGTCGGTTGCTCCTCGTCCGGCGACGACACGGGCGTCCCCACCGGCACGACCGACACCACCCCCGCCGACGACACGGCCACCACCACCGAGCCCGAGCCGGTCTGGGCGGATCGTCACATCGAGACCTCGTCCACGCTGAACGGCGTGTACGTGTCCGGGGCCGGCGTGTACGTGGCCGGCACGGGCGGGGTCGCGCTGGAGAGCCAGGACGACGGCACCTGGGCCGACATGGGCCTGGACGTGGACGGGACCGACATCGGCGACCTCGCCGGCTGGGGCTCCGGCTCCGAGATGGTGCTGGAGGTCGGCGCGGGGAGCGGCCTCGTGGGGCGGTACGAGGGGGGCGGCTGGGTCGTGACCGACCTCGGCACGGCGGACACGGAAGGGGTGGGCGGCAGCGACCCGGACGGCGTGTTCGCCGTGACCTGGGGCGGCGTCTACTACTGGAACGGGTCGGAGTGGGCCTTCGAAGTCGCCCCCGGCAACCCGAAGCTGAACGACGTCTTCGCGCTCGGCACCGACGCCATCGCGGTCGGTGAGGGCGGCGTGGCGGCCATCCGGGCCGGCGGGGTCTGGCAGGAGATGAACACCGGCGTGTCGGTGGATCTGGCGGGCGTCCACGGCTCGTCGACCTCGGACGTGTGGGCCGTGGGCTCGGACGGAACGGCCATCCACTGGGACGGGTCGGTGTGGTCGGTGGTGGACACCGGCGTCGACGAGAGCCTCTGGGCGGTCTGGGCCGCGTCGCCCACGGCCGTCTTCGCGGTGGGCAACGCCGGGGTGGCCGTGAAGTGGGACGGCAGCAGCTTCGTCCCGCTTCCCACCGGCTCCTTCAACAACTTCTACTCGCTGCACGGGTCCGCAGAGAACAACGTGTTCGCCGGCGGCAACCGGGGCGCGCTCATCCGTTACGGCGGTTGAGGGCTACGGCGGGACGTTGTTCATCCGCCAGCGGATCTTCCGCAGCATCCCCCGGAGGATGCTGATCTCCTCGTGATCCAGGGACGCGCGCGCGAGGATGCGCCGCACGGTGCTCTCGACGAGGAGCGGCTCGTGTCCGACCAGGTAGGTGCCCTGCTCCACGGTGGTCATCCAGTCGGCCACGAGGGGGTCGAGCGCCCCGGCGGGCGCGGGCACGGGGGGAGGGCTGGCTCCGGGGGCCGCGCCGCGGGCCGGTCCGCCGCGCCGACCCGTCCCCGAGGGAGCCTCGTACCAGCCTGCGGCGCGGGCGGCGTTGAAGAGCGTGTAGGCGACGAGCAGCGAGGCCTGGGCGAGGTTCAGGCTCGCGTGGGCGGCGGTGGGGATGTGCAGCAGGGCGTGGGCGTGGGCCAGGTCCGCGTTGTCCAGCCCATGGTCCTCGGGGCCGAACAGCACCGCGGTGTCCCCCGGGGGGTCGAAGACCTTGGCGCCGAGTCCGTCGAGATCCACCGCCGGCCAGTGGTGGTGGCGGGCCCGCGCGGTGGTGGCCAGCACCTGCTGGCAGTCGGCCACCGCCTCGGCCACGGTGCGGACGTAGCGGGCCCCGTCGAGCAGCTCGGCGGCGCCGGGGGCCATCCAGCGGGCCCGGTCCAGGTCCAGCGCGCGCGGGGAAACCACCACCAGGCGCCGGAGCCCGGTGTTCTTCATCGCCCGGGCGACGGCGCCGACGTTGCCGGATTGGAGCGGGCGGACCAGGACGAACACGACCCGGTCGGCGTGATCAGCTCCCAAACAGCCCCTTGAACCAGTTGCTGACCCGCGTCATGAGCGACGCGGAGGGCGGCGGCTCGCTGGGACGGAGCGGCGGCGGACCGAGCGGCCGCGGCGGCTCGGCGGGGGGCGGCCCGGCCGTGCTCGGGCCGTTCGAGGGCGGCGAGCTGGGCTCCACCGGCTGCAGCGCGTCCTCGGGAAGGACCGACTCCGGCTCGGTGGGCGGAGGCGTCTCGGCCGGGGCGGGCGCCAGGGACGGCGAGGGCATGGAGAAGGAGGGCTTCGGAGCCGGAGCGGGCGCGACCGGAGCGGGCTCCGGCGCCGGCGGCGCGGCGGCGACGGGCGCCGGCCGGGGCGCGGCCTCTTCCGAGGGACGCCGAGCACCGATGGGGACGGACGGGGGAGCGTCGCCCTCGGCGGTGCCGGAGCGGCCGAGCTTCAGCGTGCTCTCCACGGTCTGGCCGGTCTGCTTGTCCCGCGCGGCGAGGTTCAGGATGCCTTCCGAGTCGATGTGGAAGGTCACCTCGATCTGGACCTTGCCCTTGGGCGCGGCCCGGATGCCCGAGAAGACGAAGATCCCGAGCAGCTCGTTGTCCCCGCAGAACTCGCTCTCTCCCTGGTAGATCTTCAGCATGATCGACCGCTGGTTGTCCTTGCTGGTCGTCAGGGTGCGGGTCTTGTAGTCGGGGAGGGACTGGTTCTTCGGGAAGAGGACGTGCATGCGCCCGTCGACCTTGTTGATCCCGATGGGCATCGGGAGCACGTCGAGGAGGGTCACGTCGTTGTTGGTCGTGGTGCCCAGCGAGTGGGCCATGATGGCGGCGCCGATGCCCACCGCCTCGTCCGGGTGGACGCCCTTGGAGGGCGGCTTCCCGAAGAAGTCGCTCACCCGCCGCTGCACGAGCGGCATGCGCGACTGCCCGCCGACGAGGAGCACCTCGTCGATCTGTCCGGGGAGGGTCTTGGCCTCCTCGAGGATGCGCTGGGTGTTGACGATGGTGCGATCCACCAGGTCCCCGGTGAGCTCTTCGAGCTTCTCCCGGGTGAACTCCATCGCCACGTCCAGCGGCCCCGACTCACCCATGGTGATGAAGGGGATGTGGAGGTGGGTGCGCGTGGTCGAGGACAGCTCGATCTTCGCCGCCTCGGCCGCGTCGCGGATCCGCTGGACCGCCACCCGGTCGAAGGAGAGGTCGATGCCGTGCTGCTTGTGGAAGGAGCCCAGCACCCACTGCATGATGCGGTCGTCGAAGTCGACGCCGCCGAGGAAGGTGTCGCCGCCGGTGGCGATGACCTCGAACACCCGGCCCGCGATGTCGATGATCGAGATGTCGAAGGTGCCGCCGCCGAGGTCGAAGACCGCGATGCGCTGGGAGAGGTTCTTGCCGAGGCCGTAGGCCAGCGCCGCCGCGGTGGGCTCGTTCAGGACGCGGAGGACCTTGAGGTTGGCGAGCTTGCCCGCGGTCCGCACCGCCTGGCGCTGCCGGTCGTTGAAGTAGGCCGGGACGGTGATGACCGCCTGGTCCACCTCGGCGCCGAGCGACTCCTCGGCGACCTCGCGGATCTTCCGGAGGATGGCCGCGGAGATCTGCTCCAGGGTGAACACCTGGTTCCGCACCTTGACCAGGACCTCGGAGCTCTCGCCCTCCACCAGCTCGTAGGTGAAGACCTGCCGCACCTTCTCGATGGTCTTCGAGTGGAAGTTGCGGCCGATCAGCCGCTTGGCGGCCGCCACGGTGTTGGTGGGGTTGAGCTGGGCCTGCTTCTTCGCGTCGTGACCGACCAGGCGCTCACCGCGCTCGTTGATCGCGAACACCGACGGGATGGTGGTGGCGCCGCCCTTGTAGGTGATGACGCGGGGCTTTCCGATCTCCACGATCGCGGCACAGGAGTTTGTGGTGCCGAGGTCGATCCCGATGGCCTTGCCCATGAATTCCTTCGAACAGACGGATGTGGCGGAGTAGCACGCCGGGTTCGACGCAGTCAACGCGAGGGGTCGGCCAACTGAGGCGGTACTTGAAAGGTGTCGGCGATGCGCGCGCGCAGTCTAACGAGTCGGCCGCCCAAGCCGGGGCGCAGTTTCGACTCGACGCGCGATCGACCTTCCGGGCCCCTCCATCTCCGGCGAAAGTGCCGGGGTCCCCCCTCCCATCTCGGGTCCCCCCACCGCCACCCGTCTCGCGCGCCCTCACCGCCGACCCGCCCCTCGCCGCCCGTGCTCAGTCGCCGGGGGGGACGCCGCAGGCGTCGCAAGAGAGCGTGTCCGAGCGCTGCGAGGACCGTGCGCGACAAGCGCACGCGCGAACGCGCCCGCCCCTGGAGGTCGGCCGCAAAGGCCGACCGTGAAGGGGTGCCTTTTCGCCGGCTCTGCCGGCGAAAATGCAGGGGGGACCTGCAGGGGGCCCCCCTCGGACAACTCAGCCGGTGTAGTCGATCATGATCTTCGCGTCCGTGCGATCGCAGCTCTTGGCGAGCGCGTCCAGCGCCTGCGCGAACGGGTACCGGCGGGTGATCATCGCGTCGAGGTCGATCCGGCCGTGCTCCATCAGGCGCAGGATGTTGGGGAAGCACCCCCCGCCGGCGTGGCCACGCGCGCCGGCGATGCGAGCGGCCTGGGTGACGAGCACGTCGAGGAGCACCGGGGCCTTGAGCCCGGTCCGCCCCAGGTAGACCATCTTCCCGCCCGGCGCGAAGCCTTTCTCGATGGCCGGCATGGTGTGGAGCGCCGCCCCGGCGGCCTCGACGATCATGTCCGCACCCCAACCGCCCGACACCCGCCGGATCACGTCTTCGGCCGGCTCCTCGCGCGGGTCCTGGGCGATGTCCGCGCCCATCGCCAGCGCGACGGCGTTGCGCTCGGGCATGGTGTCGAAGGCGACGACGGTCGCCGCTCCGGCCGAGCGGGCGAGCGCGATGGCGCCGAGGCCGATGGGTCCGCAGCCGAACACGGCGACGTGCGAGCCCGGAAGCATGCCGCCGGCCGAGACGAACATCCCGTTGTAGGAGCAGGCGATGGGCTCGATGAGCGCGGCCATCTCGCAGGCGCGCTGGGCGTCCCCGAGCCGGTCGGCCAGCCCGTTGATCTTCCAGAGGAAGCGCTCCTTGGCGGTGATGTACTCGGCGTACGCGCCGGGGGCCGAGAAGCCGACCATGTCGAGGTGGGGGCACTGGTTGGGGCGCCCGGTACGGCAGGCCTCGCACACCCCGCAGTACAGCATGCCCTCGGCGGCGACGAGGTCACCCTTGCGGAGGTTGCGGATCTCGGGGCCGACCTCGACCACCTCGGCGGTGTACTCGTGGCCCACGATGCAGGGCATGCGCACCGGACCGGAGAAGAGCACGTAGCCGTCCGCGTCGTGCTCGTAGCAGTGCGTGTCGCTCCCGCAGACCCCGCACGCGCGCACCTTGAGCACCACTTCGTCGGGGCGCGGAGTGGGGTCGGGCACGGTGGTGGGGGTGAACACGGGGCGCCGGAAGACCTGGGAGGCCATGGTGGCCTTGCGCGTCTCGAGCTCGCGGGCGGTGACCGCGTAGCCTGGGCGGGGGTCCCACTGGGCGGACATGACGATGGCGTTCAACGAGGGCTCCACGGTTGGGTTCGGGGCTCGACCGGATCCACCACGAAGAGGATGTGTCCGTCAGGCCCGACCGTCGTCCCGGTAACCTGCGGGAGCCGGTTGATCGGGAACGGCGCCGGCGTCACCAGCGCCTCCACCTCGCCCACGATCCGGTCTACCCTCCGGGATTCGCCCCCGCGCAGGCGCACCACCTCGGTGCCCTCGACCGGAAGGAGGAGGAGGGGGCGGGCCTGCGCCGGCTTGCGAGCGGCCTGGGTGGGCTCGGCGAGCGCGCGCGTGGGGATCCCCAGGGTGAGCCCGCCCGCCTGCACCAGCAGGACCCGGGTGGGGCGCTCGTGCACGGGTACTTCGAGGAGGAAGCGGGTCCCCACGCCCGGTTGCGGATCGATCAGCAGGGTGCCGTCCAGCTCGGCGACGGCCCGACGGACGGCGCCGAGCCCGAGCCCCCGCCCCGCGTAGCCGTCCACCCCAGGCGCGGTGCTGATCCCGTCGCGCTGGGCGACGTCGACCGGGTCGGCGGTGGGATCCCCGGCGAGCCCGCGCAGGGCGTCCACGTCGAAGCCCGCGCCGTCGTCGCTGACACGCACGACCAGCGTGTCGGCGGTGCGATCCACGTCGATCGTGACCCGGCCCGCGCGCGGCTTCCCCCGCAGGCGCCGCTCCTCGGGGAGCTCGATGCCGTGGACGACCGCGTTGTTCACCAGGTGGGCGAGCGCCCCCTGGAGGCCCGAGAGCACGCGGGGATCCACCCGGGTGGACTCGCCGCGGACGTCGAGCGTGAGCTCCTTGTGATGCACCGCGGCGGCGCCGCGCGCGAGGCGTCGGAGCGCGGGCACCAGCGTCTCGAAGGCCACCACCCGGAGCTCGACGAGGCGCTCGTAGATGGTTCGGACGGCCGCCTCGATCCTGGGGAGCTCCGCCTGGATCACCGGCTGGGCCCCCAGCTCGGCCGACACCCGACGGCACGCGGCGAGGATCTCGGCGATCCCTGCGATCGCGACGTCGGGGGACGCCCCGTCGGGCGCGCCTTCGGCCGGCTCCGGCTCGCCCTCCTCGACGATCGCGAAGCCGGTCGTTCCGGTGATGCGGAGGTGGGCCCAGACCCGCTGGTCCAGGTCCGTCTCCACGTCCGCGTCGCCGCGCGCTTCGATCGCGTCCACCGTCTGGGAGAGGGTGCGGAAGCCCTCCTTCACCAGCTCCCACGAGGCCTCGTCGGCGGGGAGGTCCTGGCGGAGCCGATCGCAGAGGTCTTCCAGGGCGTGCGAGACGGCGTGCGGCCGCTCGTAGCCCATCTGCCCGAACATCCCCTTCAGGGTGTGGAAGCACCGGTAGACCGACGGGAGCGCCGCGGGGTCGTTGTTCGCGCACAGCTGCGCTCCTTCGCCGATGAGACGGCGAGCGTGCTCGACGAACAGTGCCCGGTAGCGATCCCTGTCCAAATCCTGCCGACTATACCGCCCTTCCGGAGATCACGCTCATCGAGGCCTCGATCTCGGCTTCCAGGAGCGGGAGGTCGATCCGCAGGAGATCGGCCTCGCGGTTCACCACCTCCACGACCGCGCCTCGTCGCGGCGGAGTCCGCGCCTGCACCTCGGTCGGGGGCCCGTCGGCACAGAGCCCCAGGACCCCCGAGCGGGTCTCGACGAGGAGGAGCACCGCCACGGGTTGCCCGGCGCGTGCCAGCCCCAGGAGCGCCGCCGCGTCCACCGCGGCCACGGCCCGACCGAGGTCGTTGTAGACCCCGACCAGCCAGCCCGGGGCGCCCGGGACGGGAGCGACCGTGGGGCGGGCGATCACGGAGCGCAGGGCCGCGACGTCCACACAGAGCCGCGTGGATCCGACGGGGAAGCTGGTCAGGGTCACGGGCTGGCGCCCGGGGGGTTGCGGGAGGTGCGCTGGATGTTCACCTCGAGGATGGCCCGCTCGTTGGCCAGGGCCACGATGAACACGTGGTTCCCCCAGGTGAGCCGCTCGCCCACCCCGGGCACCCGGCCCAGCTTGGCCAGGAGGAAGCCGGCCAGCGTCTCGTAGTCCCCTTCGGGCATCTCGAAGCCGGTGTGCAGGCGGAGGGGCTCGGCCTCGACGCGCCCCGAGGCGACCCAGGCGCTCTCGGCGACGCGCCGGACCAGCGGGCGACGCCGATCGAACTCGTCCTCGATGTCCCCCACGATCTCCTCGAGGATGTCCTCGATCGAGATGAGACCGACCGCCCCGCCGTACTCGTCCACCGCGACCGCGAGTCGTTGCCGCTTGCGCCGCAGCTCGAGGAAGAGCTCGTCCACCCGCTTGGTCTCGGGCACGAAGACCACCGGCTTCATGGCCGCGGTGATCGGCGCCGCGCCGTCGGTGGCGAAGAGCAGGTCGTGGTGGCTCACCACTCCCACCACCCGGTCGATCCGGCGCCGGTACACGGGCATGCGCGAGTAGCCGTGCTCCACCATCGCGGCGGCGGCGTCGTCGCAGGTGGCGGTGTCGGGAACGCCGACCACCTCGATGAGGGGGATCATGGCGTCCTCGACCGAGGTGTCCGAGAAGGAGAAGACCCGTTGGATCATCTCCTTCTCCTCGGCCCGGATGTCGGTGCTGATCGCGTTGTCCAGGAGGAGCTGGATGTCCTCGCGACGGACGGCGTGGGGACGGACGTCGTTGATGCCCAGGAGCCGGAGGAGCACCGTGGTGACCCACTCGACCACGAAGAGCACCGGCCGCAGCGCGATGGCGATGGCCCCGATCGGGCGGGACACGATGGGGGCGAGGGTGTTCGCGTACTGGTGGTAGACGCTCTTGGGGATGAGCTCCGCGAAGATGATCGACACCGGGGCGTACACGGCGACCACCACCGCCTCGGGGGCGCCGAGCCGGCCGAAGAGGATCGCGGCGAGGGTGGTGCCGCTGATCATCGCGAGGTTGGTGCCGATGAGGCAGGCCCCGACGAGGCGGGTCGGCTGTTCCAGGAGCTTGAGCACGCGGGCCGCCGCCCGGTCGCCCGCCTCGGCCCGCGCCGAGAGGATGAGGCGGTCCGAGCCGACGATGGCGATCTCCGAGCCGGAGAAGAAGCCCTGCACCACCAGCGCGAGGAGGATGAGCGGGAGCTCGTTCACCGCACCTCCTCTTCGGTCGAGGGTTCGTCAGGGGCGACGGAGACCGTCACCTCGGTGATGCGGCGGCCGTCCACGCCCGACACCAGGAAGCGGAGCTGGCTCCACGCCGCCTCGTCGCCCTTCTCGGGGGCGCGGCCCAGGAGGTGCAGCACGAAGCCGCCGAGCGTGGTCCAGTCGCCCTCGGGGACCTCCACCTCGAAGTGGTTGCCGAAGTCCTCCACGTCCATCCCCGCGCGCACCGCCCAGCGGCCCTCGTCGATGGGCGTGACCTCACGCTCCTCGGCGTCGGACTCGTCGTAGACCTCGCCCACCAGCTCGGTCAGCAGGTCGTCCAGGGTGACCAGGCCGACCACCGAGCCGTGTTCGTCCACCACGAGCGCGAGGTGCCCGCTCCGCGCCCGGAACTCCCGGAGGAGATCCTTCGCCTGCTTGGACGGGGGGACGAAGATGGCGTGGTGCAGCATGCGCTGCAGCTGGCGGGCGTTCGGCGGCGGCCCGCCGCGGAGCTTCAGGAGGTCCTTCACGAGCAGGATCCCGACGACGTTGTCCGGGTTGCCCTGCCAGATGGGGACGCGACTGTACCGGGCCTCCTGGATGGCCGCGAGGAGCTCGTTCCAGGGGGTGGTGAGCGAAAAGGAGAAGATGTCCGGGCGCGGGGTCATCACGCGCGAGACCGGCAGCTCGCCGAACTCGAAGACCCGGTGGATGATCTCCTGCTCCATGGGCTGGATCACCCCGATCTCCATGCCCTGGTCGATGAGGGTGCGGAGCTGCTCCTCGCGCAGCGTCTCGGCGTCGTCCGGGGGGGTCGCGCCCACGGCCCTGAGCAGGAGGTCCGCCGTGCCCGCGAGCACGAAGCGCACGGGCGAGACCAGCTCGTTCCAGAAGGTGAGGGGACGGACGGCGAGCGCGGTCAGGTTGCGCGAGAAGCGGATGCCGAGGGTCTTCGGGACCACGTCGCCGAAGAGGATCAGGATGGGGGCGACGACGAGGATGTTGAGCCACGGCCATTCGGGCGCGACGGAGAGCAGGAGGGCCGCCGAGACCGTCGAGAGCCCGATGTTGCTCACCTCGTTGCCGATGAGCAGGGCCGCCAGCGTGCGCCGAGGCTGCGCCAGGAGCCGCCCCACCATCTCCCCCAACCGGGGGTTGTCGCGCAGCGCTTCCCGGTCCACCTTCTGGAGCGAGAACAGGGCCGACTCGCTCATCGCGAAGAAGGCGCCGAGGAACAAGAGGGCGAGCGACGCGACGAGGGCCGTGGGGACGGTGTCGGGCGAGAGGTTCGGGCTGCCCCACTCGCCGGGCTGGGCGAGGGCGTTCGACAGGAGGAGGATCAGGACGGGTTGCCGAAGTGGGCGAAGCGCGACGCCGGCCAGTCCCCGCCGTCGGAGCGACGGATCGGGCCGGCATCCTGGATGGAACCGACCTCGGTGACGGCGACCCCGTGCATCTTGGAGAGGGACTCTATCGCACTCTCGTGCGCGGGGGCAGCGGTGAACATCAACTCGTAGTCCTCGCCGAACGCCACGAGCTGGTCCAACGGACGGTCGCCGGGCAGCGCGGCCGGGTCCACCACGGCCCCCACTCCGGACGCCCGGCACAGCCGCCCCAGGTCACGCAGGAGCCCGTCGGAGAGGTCCATCCCGGCGGTGGCGAGGCCGGCCTCGGCGAGCGCGACCGCGAAGGCGAGCGGCGGTTCAGGGCGCCGGAACCACGCTTCGGCCTCGGGGCGCGGTTGGCTGGCGAGGAAGGCCTCGGCCGAACGACCGAGGGTGCCGGTGACCCAGAGCCGATCCCCCGCGCGTGCCCCGCTGCGCAGCAGCGGCCTCCCGGACCGGCCGCCCACGGTGAGGGTGGCCACGCGCCCGGGCCCGCGGGTGGTGTCGCCGCCGAGCAGGGGAAGGGGCCAGCGCCGGCAGGCCGAGGCCAGCCCGGCCGCGAAGCGCTCGACCCAGGCGAGGTCCAGGGGGGCGGGGAGGGTCAGGGCGAGGAGCGCCCACGCCGGCCGGGCGCCCATCCCGGCCAGATCGGAGACGTTGACCGCCACGAGCTTCCAGCCGACGTCTTCGGGGGTGGAGCGGTGGTCCCAGTGGGTGCCCTCCACCATGGTGTCGGTGGTCAGGCACAGGCCGTCCGCCACGGCGGCGTCGTCCCCGATTCCGAGCGTGCCGGGCGGGGCCGGGCCGACCGCGGCGAGGATCGCGTCGATGATCCGATCCTCGTGGTCCGTCATTCGGGCGCCGGGTCGCTCCCCGTCGGGCGGGGGTCGTTCCCGAGGGGCACCACCCCGGACGAGCTGACGGTCAGCACGCGCCAGGCGCGCACGGCGTGCCGGTCGGCCGCGAAGCCGCTCGTTCCGGCGATGCCGTCCTCGATGCGCACCCCGGCCAGCGCCGAGGCGAGGTCCCCGTCCTGCGCGAGGGCGGCGTTGACCAGCAGCATGGTGTCGTAGCCGACGGCCTCGACCACGCTCGGCTCGGTGTCGGAGACGCCCCCCCAGCGGTCCTTGAACCGGGCCGTGGCGGCGTCCGACGACCGGACGTCGAAGGCGTCGACGAAGACCGACCCGATCACGTACTTGCCCCCGCGTCGCGCGAGCTCGTCGTTGTTCCAGGCGTTCAGGCCGAGGAGCGTGATCGGCGCGTCCCCGGCGCGGGGTCGGAACGCCCCCACCGGGAACTCCTCGAAGGCGAGGGCCGACGCGACGAGCGCCACCCGCTGGTAGCTGTCGGGGATGAAGATCGCCTCGAACGCGACCTCCGGGGGGAGGACCACCTTGGACGGGTCCCCGCCGCGAGCCGCGGCCTGTGCCTTCAGGGACGCGTACTCGGCGGCCCGCGCCTTGTAGTCCTTGCCCCCCAGCGCCTTGGCGCTGGAGCGGAAGTCGGTGGAGGCGGGGTCGTAGCCCACCACCTGGAGCACCTCGCCGCCCCGCCGGGTGACCTCGGCCTGGAACGCCGCCGCCGCGCCGGAGCCGTACGAGGTCCGGGGGTGGAGGACGGCGAAGCTCCGCATCCCCCGGCGGTCCATCACCTCGTCAAGCAGCGCCGCCACCTGCTCCTCGGCCGACGGGAACGGCCGGAACAGCAGCGGGCCGACCGCCACGAGCTCGGCCGACGACGACAGCGTCAACATGGGGACCTGGAGGGCCTGGGCTGCCGGTCCGCACACGAGCGCCTCCTCCTTGCGGAGCGGCCCGATCACCACCGACGCGCCCTGCTCCAGGACCGCCGTCTCGAGCACCTTCACGCACTGCTCGGGCTTCCCGGCGGTGTCGTGGAACACGAGCGTGGCCGGGGTGGCGGCCTCCCGATTCGCGAGCTCGATCGCGGCCTTGAGGTTGGCGGCCGGCAGCGCGTAATCGCCGGTCAGGGGCAGGAGCACCGCCACCTTGCGGCGGTCGGAGACGACCCGCTTCTGGGCCCGCCGCACAGCGTACTCGGCCTCCTTGACGAAGGGGGAGTCGGGGAAGGTCGCGGGGAACTGGGCGGCATCGCGGGCCGCGTCCTCGAACCTGCCTGCGGCGAGCGCGGCGCGGATGCGCTGGATGGCCCCCAGGTCGCCGGGGGCCGCGTTGGCGGCCGGGTCCTCCGCGACGGTGTTGTTGGCCGCCACGAGCCAGGACTCGGTGGCCTTCGCGATCCGCCGGGCCACCTCCCGGTCGGTGGCGGCGTAGGCCCGCGCCTTCCGGGCCAGCGTGGCCACCTCGTCGGCCGGGGCTCCCTGGGCGGCCCGGGCATCGGCGAGGAGCAGGTAACGGTCGGCGTTCAGCGTGTCCGGGACGTTGGCGTCGGGGATGAGCCCCAGGGTGGCGAGCACGTTTCCGCCCGCAGTCCCGCCCGCGTCCACCACCGCCATGCCCAGCACCGCGGGCTGGCGGGCGGGGGACGACGGCCAGTCCGCGGCGACGACCTCGAAGTGGGCCCGGGCCTCGGGGAGCTCGCCGGCCAGCCTCCGCATCTCGCCCGCGTAGAGCCGGAGCCAGGGGAGCACGGCGGGGTCCGTCGTCCCGGGGATCTCCGCCTCGAGCAGGGTGACGGCCGAGCGACGGGACGGCGCGTCGAGCGCGCGCTGCACCACCCCGGGCAGGCGCTCGCCGGCGCCGCTCGGCAGGGCGAAGGCCGTCATGACAAGGAGGAGCGCGAGCAGTCGTCGGGTCATCGGCGGCCTCGCATGGTCTCGGCGAACCCGGCGCGGCGGGGGTGGGCTCCGGCGGAGCGATCCGCGAAGGTCTGGAGCGCGGCGCGCGCCTCCTCCGGGAGCGACACGGGCACCTCGATGGTGACCTTCACGTGCAGGTCGCCCTTGCCGCCCGACTCCAGGTCGGGGAGGCCGCGCCCGGGTAGGCGGAAGCTCTTGCCGGACGGGGTCCCTGCGGGGATGCGGATGGTGGTGCTCCCGTCCAGGGTCGGCACCGGGAGGTCCGCTCCCAACGCCGCCTCGGCGAAGGTGATGGGCACCTCCGCGAGCAGGTCGGGGCCCCGCCGGCGGAAGAGCGGGTGATCGTCCACGTTGACCACGACGTACAGATCACCCGGAGGGCCTCCCGCCGTCCCGGGGACCGGGGGCGCGTCGTTTCCCTTTCCTTTCAGCTTGAGCTTCTGCCCGGTGGCCACGCCGGCGGGGACCTTCACGCGCAGCGTCTCCTCCACCATGACCCGGCGCTCCCCCAGGCAGCGAGGGCAGCGGCTGGCGGGCGTGTAGCCCTTGCCGTCGCAGGCTGCGCAGTCGCTGCGGAACAGGCGGCGGGTGGGCGAGCGCCCGCTCCCCCCACAGGCCGGGCACGAGACGCGCCCTTCCTTCGCGTCTCCCGCCCCGTCGCAGTCCCGGCAACGCACCATCCGCGCGAGGGTGAGCGGGCGGTCCATCCCGCGCGCGGCGTCCTCGAGGCTGACGGTGAAGGTGTAGCGCAGGTCGTCGCCCGGACCGTCGGGGCGGCGCCGCCGGAAGATGCCCGCGAGCGCGTCGCGGAGCATCTCGTTGAGCTCGTCCGGGGAGGGGGGGCGACCCGAGGGCGTGTAGAGGGGGCCCATCCGGTCGTAGCGCTCGCGCTTCTCGGGGTCGCCGAGCACGTCCCAGGCCTCGGCGATCTCCCGGAACCGCGCCTCGGCGTCCGGGTCGGCCTGGTTCCGATCGGGATGGTGCTTCAGCGCGAGCTGTCGGAAGGCCTTGCGGATCTCGTCGGTGCTCGCGTTCTTCCGCACGCCGAGCACGGCGTAGTAGTCACGTCGCGCCACTTGGACCGCTCCGGCGCGCCCGGTAATGTGTTCCGGCGCCCGGCGCCCGGACCCGTCGGACGGGCCGCCCGCCGGCGCTCGTCAGCGGTTCTCCTCGTCGTCCACGACCTCGTCGTCCTGGATCGACACCGTGGGGCTGCTGCCGAGAGCGGGCGGAGCGGCGTCCGGGTTCAGGTACACCGACTCGGCCGCCGCGCCCGCGTACACCGCCTTGGCGAGCCGCTCGGCGGCGAGCGCGAGGTTCTGATGGGCGTTCTGGATGACGCGCCGGTCGGTCGAGTCGATGTTCTGCTCGGCGGTGTAGATCGCGTCGCGGATCACCATGCCGTCGGCGGAGGAGAGCTGCTCCGCGTACTCCTCGAGGGTGCGGCGGGTGCTGTAGAGGAGCCCGTCCAGCTTGTTCCGGGCCTCGGCGGTGTCGCGACGGTCGCGGTCGGCCTCGCGGAAGTTCTCCGCCTCGCCCACCATCTTCTGCACCTCCTCGTCGGAGAGGCCGGAGTTGGACACGACGCGGGCCTGCGCGGCCCGTCCGGTGCCGCGATCGCGGGCGGTGACGTTGAGGATGCCGTCGGCGGTCATCTCGAAGACGACCTCGATCTCGGGCAGGCCCTTGGGCGCCGGCGGCAGGCCGTGCAGCTCGACGAAGCCCAGGGACTTGTTGAACTCCGAGAGCTCGCGCTCGCCCTGGAGGATGTGCACCCGGACCATGTCCTGGTTGTCCTCGGCCGTCGTGAAGACCTTGGACTTCTTGCAGGGGATGGTGGTGTTCCGATGGATGATCGGCTCGAACAGCCCGCCCTTCGTCTCGATCCCGAGCGAGAGGGGGGTCACGTCGAGGAGCAACACGTCCTTCGTCTCGCCGCGGAGCACGGAGCCCTGGATGGCCGCGCCGATGGCCACGACCTCGTCCGGGTTCACGCCGCGCTCGGGCTGCCGCCCGAAGATCTGCACCACCCGCTCCTGGACGCGCGGCATCCGGGTCATGCCGCCCACCAGGATGACCGCGTCGAGGTCCGCGGGCTTCATCCGGGCGTCCTTCAGGGCCTTTCGGCACGGCTCCTCCAGGCGCTCGAAGAGGTCGGCGCAGAGGCTCTCCATCTGGCTGCGGCTCAGCTCCAGCTGGAGGTGCAGCGGCCCGGCCGGCGTCGCGGAGATGAACGCGAGGTGGATCTCGGTCTCGGTGGCGTTGGAGAGCTCGTGCTTCGCCTTCTCGGCGGCCTCCTTGATCCGCTGGAGCGCGACGTTGTCGCCCTCCAGGGACATCCCGCTCTGCTCCTCGAACTGCTCGATCGCCCACCGGACGATCCGGTTGTCGAAGTCCTCTCCGCCCAGGAAGGTGTCGCCGTTGGTGGAGCGCACCTCGAAGACGCCGTTGTCGATCTCGAGGATGGAGACGTCGAAGGTGCCGCCGCCGAGGTCGAACACCGCGACCCGCTCGCGCACGCGCTTGCCGAGCCCGTAGGCCAGCGCCGCCGCGGTGGGCTCGTTGATGATCCGCTGCACCTCGAGGCCCGCGATGCGGCCGGCGTCCTTGGTGGCCTGGCGCTGGGCGTCGTTGAAGTAGGCGGGGACGGTGATCACCGCTTCGGTGACGCGGTCGCCGAGGTAGGCCTCGGCCACCGACTTCATCTTCTCCAGGACGATGGCGCTGATCTGCTGGGGCGAGTAGTCCTTCTGGTTGATGCGGATCCGGGGGTCCCCGTTCTCGGCCTCGCGGATCTCGTAGCCCACGTGGGTCCGGGTCTTCTCCACCTCGGGGTCCGAATACCGGCGCCCGATCAGGCGCTTGGCCACCGAGACCGTGCGCGCGGCGTTGGTGACCGCCTGGCGGCGCGCCACCTGGCCCACCAGGCGGCCGCCGTCGCTCGTGAAGGCGACGACCGAGGGAGTGGTGCGGGCGCCCTCGTCGTTCGGGATCACCAGCGGATCCCCGGCCTCGATCACGGCGACGCAGGAGTTGGTGGTACCGAGGTCGATACCGATCACCTTGGGCATAGACGGACTCCTGACGGTCGGCGGCTTAGGCGGGCGAAGCTACGGTGACGCGGGCAGGCCGGAAGAGCCGGCCGCGGAGGCGGTATCCCGGCGCCACCTCGTCCACTACGGCGCCGGGTTCGACCCGGGCGGAGGTGACGTACATGACGGCCTCGTGGATCTCGGGGTCAAAGCTCACGCCGGTGGTGGCGTCGATACGCTCGACCCCCAACCGGCGCAGCACCCCTCTGAACTGCTCGACGATCATCTGGAGGCCGCCCAGCAGGGACGAAGGGTCGGACATGGCGTGCTGCCAGGCCCGCTCCAGGTTGTCGGACGTGTCGAGGATCTGCCGGAGGAGGCGCTCCTCGGCGATGCGCTCCGCCTCCTCCCGGTCCTTCGCGGAGCGGCCGCGGACCCGGTCGAAGTCGGACTGGGCCTCCCGCGCGGCCTTGCGCACCTCGCGCAGCTGCGACTCGGACTCGTCGTGCCGCCGGGTCAGCTCGAGGAGCTCCCGCTCCAGGCCCCGGGTCCGCTCCTCGGCCTCCCGCAGGCGGACGCGGAGGAGGGCCTGCTCGTCCGGGCGCGCGTCGCGGACGGGGCTGGCCGGTTGGGGCGGTGCCGAGGCGAGGTCGACCTCGACCTCCACGTCGGTGTCGTCCTCGCGGTGGCGCAGCCGGCGGTCGACGGCGGCCACCGCCGCTTCGAGCAGCTCGGGATCGATGTCGATGGCCAGACCGTCCGGTTCGGGGGCGGGCTCGCGCGGGCGCTTCGGTGGCATACGGAAGCCAGAGTATGCCGCAAACTCCGTCAGGGGGTCGAACCTGCGGCGACGAGGTGGGCGCACAGGCGGGCGGCGAGGCCGTCCACGAGCGCGAAACCGGGCTTTTCGAGCACGATGCGATCCCAGGTGATGGACCAAGGGGCGGCGGTGGCGAGCGCCGGCGGTGGCGCGACGTCCAGACCCGTCCACGCGCGCAGGCGGGTGCGGTCCAGCCCGTCCACGTGGCGAAGGGTGGAACCGACGAGCTCCGCGGCGAGCTCCCGATCCGTGGGGAGCTCCGGCTCCGGGGAGGGGTCGCCCCGCAGCCAGGCCTCGACGTCGGCGGTGCGCCGGGTGCGGCGCCCGTCGGAGAGCCAGCCGTGCGCCCCGGGGCCCAGGCCCAACCAGGGACGCGCCCGCCAGTAGTGCTCGTTGTGCACGCACCGGTGGCCCGGCCGGGCGAAGTTGGACACCTCGTAGCGCTCCAGGCCGGCGGCTTCGAGCGTGTCCACCACCTGGGCGTACTGGTCGGCCCAGCGGTCGTCGTCCTCGGCCTGGAAGCCGGCCCGGTGGAACGGCGTCCCCGGCTCGATCGTGAGGCCGTAGGCGGACACGTGGGGCACCCCCAGCTCGTCCAGCTCGGCGAGGTCCTGCGCCAGCTGCCCGGTCGTCTGGCCCGGCACGCCGAAGATGAGGTCCACCGACACGTTGCGGAACCGACGGGTGGCGGCGAGCACCGCCGAGCGCCCCGCCCGGGCGGAGGTGGTGCGCCCGAGCCGCCGCGCCACCTCGGGCTGGAAGCTCTGCACGCCGAGCGAGAGCCGGGTGACGCCGGCGTCCGCCCAGGCCGAGACACGATCCGCGTCGACGTCGTCGGCGTTCGCCTCGAGCGACACCTCCCCGGATGGTCCGATGGCGCGGACCAGGGTCGCGACGTCCGCAGGGGGGGTGCGCGACGGGGTGCCACCCCCGAAGAAGAGCGTGGTCGGCGTGCCGGCGAGGTGCTCGCGGCCAGCGGCCCATTCCTCGAGCAGGCGAGTCAGGGTGGTCGCGTGCGGCGGCTGGCGGGCGCCGGAGACGACGAAGGCGCAGTAGGGACAGCGGACCCGGCACCAGGGAAGGTGGACGTAGACCCCCTCGCCGCCGGGCTGCGGGGGTGGAGGTGGTCGAGGGGACACCGCCGGGGCCTATCCCACCGGTCCGGGCTCCCCTCCGGCCGCGGCTCCCGCCCCGGGGCGGAACCGCCGGCCGCGGGCGCGGTCTACACTGGGACATGCGCCTGGTCCCGGTCGCGGTGGCCCTCGTCCTCCTCCTCGGGGTGGTGGTGGCCGGTGCCGTCTGGGCCCTGGGCCGCGCGGCCCGGACCGAGCCCACGGCGCCCGTCGGGGGCGAGCCGGTGCGGCTGGAGGTGGTGGAGCGGGCCAGCGAGCCGGCGCCCGCTCCGGCGGGACCGGGCCGGCGGGAGGCGATGCGCGCCGCGTGGCCCGAGGCGGCGCTCGTGTCGTGCCCGCTGGAGGGTCGGCTCCGGTTCTCGGTGATGCCGCTCCACGTGCGCCTGGACCAGCCCGGGGAGCCCGCGCCCTTCGACTTCGCGGTGGTGGACGACGCGCTCCTGCTCGCGGTGCCGCCCGGGGCGGGTGCGGCCAACCTCGTGACGGGCGACGGGGCGGGGTTGGGGCGCCTCGGCTGGGACGAGGTCGGGGCGGGGGGGGCCACCTCCTGCACCACCTTCCGCTGGCGGGAGGGCCCCCTGCGGGTCCCGGGCGAGGTGCGCGGCGAGGTCGCGGCGGGCACGACGGTGCGCGCGTGCGGGGAGGCGGGGACGCTGGTCCCGGTGGACACGAACCGCGCGTTCACGCTGGTGCTGGAGCGTTCCGCCACCCCTTGCCGCATCCGGCTGGAGGCGGGCGGGCGCGTCGGACCCTGGGGAGAGGTGCGCGCCGACCGCCTGGACGGCACCGTCCGGGTCGATCCGCTGCCCGGTCGCTGACCCGCGAGGGACGCGCTATCTGGCCCAGGGTCATGGAATCGGTCACCCTCCCCAACGGCCTCCGCGTCCTGGTCGACCCGCGCGGCGTGGCGGACGTGGCGGCGGTGTACCTGTGGATCGACGTCGGCAGCGCCGACGAGGAGCCCGGCCTCGAAGGCGCCGCGCACGTCGTGGAGCACATGGTGTTCAAGGGCACCGCCAGCTACGGCGTGGGGGGGCTGGCCCGGGCCGTCGAAGGGGTGGGCGGCGACATCAACGCCTGGACCTCCTTCGACGAGACGGTGTTTCACGCCACCGTCCCTGCCGCGGCCGTCGGGGAGGCGGTGCACGTGCTCGCGGAGATGGCCACCAGCGCGCGGATGGACCCCGACGAGCTCGACCGCGAGCGGGACGTCATCCTGGAGGAGATCCGCAGCGGCCGCTCCGACCCCGAGATGGTGGCGGGCGAAGGCCTCTACGCCTGTCTCTTCGGGGCACACCCCTACGGCCGCCCCATCATCGGCACCACCCGCTCGGTGGCGCGGATGCCGCGGGAGGACCTGCTCGCCTTCTACCGCCGCTGGTACACGCCCTCCAACGCCACGCTCGTGGTGGTCGGCCCGGTGGACCCGGGGGCGGTGCGCGCGGCCGCGGGTCGCCACCTCGGCGCCGAGGGCGCGCGTCCGGTCCGTGCGCGGCGCCCATCCCCCGCGCCGACGGCCCGTCGCCGGACCCTCCGGCGGGGCTTCGACACCGCCGTGCTCCAGCGGGCCTGGGCCCTCCCGGCGGTGGGCCATCCCTCCCTGCCCGCGTGGGACCTGCTCGCCGGCGCCCTGGGGGGTGGCTCCTCCTCGCCCCTGGAGGTGCGCCTCCGCCTCCGCGACCGGCTCTGCCTCGGCGCCGAGGCCTCCTGCGACCTGGAGCGCGACGCTTCGGCCTTCGTGGTGCACCTGCACCCCCGGGAGGGCGCGAGCCAGGCGGCGACGGCCGCGCTGGAGGACGAGCTCGCGCGGATCCGTGGCGGGGGCCTGGGCCGGGCCGACCTCGAGCGGGCCCGCGCCAGGGTGCGGGGAGAGCGGGTCTTCGCCCGCGAGACGGTGGACGGGCGGGCCCACAGCCTGGCCTGGCACGCCGCGCGCGTGGGGGACCCGGAGGGCTTCCGGGCCTGGGACGCCGCGGTGGACGCGGTCACCCTGGACGAGCTTCGCGCGCACGCGAAGACGCTCCTGGACCCGGCGCGCGCGGTGCAGGTGGATCTCCTGCCCGGCGACGCCCCCGCGGCCCCCCGTGGAGTACGAACGGCGCGGTCAGGGGGCGCTCCGGTCGCGCCCGGGCCCCGCCACGTCCACCTGGACAACGGCGTCCGGCTGCTGCTCGAGCCCGACGAAGGCTGCGAGGTGGCCGCGGTGCGGGTGGTGGGGCTCGGCGGCGCGCTGCTCGAGCCCGCCGAGCGGGCGGGGCTGGCCGCGGCCTGGGGCCGGGTGGTGCTGCGGGGAGCCGGTCGTCGGGACGCGGAGGGCTTCGCCGGCGCGGTGGAGAGCCGGGGCGGCTCGGTCGCCGCCGCCTCGGGTCGGAGCACCCAGGCGGTGCAGGGCGAGTTCCCGGCGCCGTCGTTCGCCATCGGCCTCGACCACGTGCTGGACGTGGTGCTCGCGCCCCGGATCGAGCCGGCCGAGGTGGACGCCGCCCGCGCCGAGCAGCTCGACGCCCTCTCGGAGCGGGACGACCACCCCGAGGACCACCTCGGCGAGATGCTCGGCGGCATGCTCTTCCCCGACAGCCCCTGGGCCCGGCCGGCGCTGGGCTGGCCGTCCACCACGCGCCGGGTGGACGTCCCGGCGCTGCGCCGACTGCACGCCCGATGGCTGGCGGGCGGTCTGGTGGTGGCGGTGTGCGGTTCCTTCGACCTCGACGAGGTGGAGTCCCACCTCCGCACGGCGCTCGGTGGCCTCCCGGCGACCCGCCGGGTGGCGCCCGGTCCCCTGCGCCCCGGCCCCGGCGGTCGGCGTGTCCGGCGCGCCGGGCACGAGCAGGCCCACCTCGCGGTGGGGCTGCCGGGGGTGGCGGTCTCGGATCCCCGGCAACCCGCGATGGACCTCCTGATGGCGGTGCTCGGCGGGCAGGGGGGGCGGCTCTTCGTGGAGCTGCGCGAGGAGCGTGGCCTCGCCTACGCCGTGTCGGCCGGCTCCCACGAGGGCCTGGACCGGGGCCTCGTTCAGTGTGTGCTCGCCACCGAGCCCGAACGGGTGGACGAGGCCGAGCGGGCGCTCCTGGCCAGCCTGGACCGCGCGCGCTCGGGGGGGATCGCCGGGGAGGAGGTGGCGCGTGCGCGCGCCTGGCTGCTGGGCGGGATCGCGCACGAGCTCCAGACCGCTGCCGCGCGGGCGCGGAGCCTCGCCACCCACGCCGTCCTCGGGCTCGGGGAGGGGGATGTGGCCGGCCGGGTGCGCCGGGGCCTCGAGGCCGTCCGCGTGGAGGACGTGAACACGCTGGCGCGCGGGGTGCTCGGGGCGACCCCCGCGGTGGCTCGGGTGCTGCCCCGGCCGGGGGGGCGATGAGCGACGATCGCCGGGTACGGGACATCCTGGGCGAGCTCACGCCTCGGGCCGTGGTGGGGGAGGGCTTCGGGGTGCGGGTGGGGGCCCGCGGCTTCGCGCCGCCCCGCTTCGCCAAGGGGCGCCGGATCTTCGCGCGCTGCGGGGTGCCCGATCCCTGGGATCCGACCGCCCCCGACGTCCCGGTGGAGCTGGGGGAGGTGGGCATCCAGCGGCGGACGGTGGCGCCGCACGCGGCGCCACCGTCGGCCCGGTCGGCCGCGGCCGTGCCGCCCGGGTTCCCGGGCGGCCCGTCGCGGCCGACGGCCTCCGCAGCGCCGGCGCCGAAGGCGCCGGCGCTGCCCCCGGCCCGTCCTCCCGCTCGGGTCGAGCCCACCCCGCCGACCCCCCCGCCGAAGGGGCCGGCCCTCTCCCGCCTCCCGGTGCGTCCGGACCTGGCCGAGGCCGCCGCCGCAAAGGCCAAGGGCCGGCCCGGCGCCGCGCCGCCCGCTCCTCCGCCCCGGCGCGAGCCCGCCCCGGCCGCCCCCGCCGCCCGCCCCCCCCCGCCCCCC